>Ga0209386_1000291_pt1 | contig 25968 bp, 21 predicted proteins | sample NGEPertwo_FD_184510 | JGI IMG/M metagenome (GOLD analysis project Ga0209386, IMG submission 184510) | Arctic peat soil microbial communities from the Barrow Environmental Observatory site, Barrow, Alaska, USA - NGEE Permafrost154B-two... | ecosystem: Environmental > Terrestrial > Soil > Wetlands...
AAAAGACCGAAACAAAACCGATAGAGAGCAGGCAGGAACGTGTTTCACGCCTTACCGGGTTCGACCGGTTTCAGTGTCCTTTCTGCAAAGAAGGGTTTATGCATACAGTTGAATTACTGCCCAGAATCCGTGCACCCGATAATCTGTTGTATAAAACAAATCAATCAGAATTCTAACTTTTCCCTTGCAGCGACCTGTGTAAATACAGGAAAAGAATTGTATTGCCTAAGATTTGGTAAAAAGGATGATAATCAAGAGAAATAAATTATAAGTCAGGGTAATTATTCAGTAGATAAACAGGAAAGCAAGCAATAAACCCGCTAAACCAAACTCAAAACGGCTAACCAGGCAAACTTTAAAATCACAAACCAGTTGATAAGTACATAGCGATATTGCGTCGGTGCCTTGGATGTAGTGCAACCGGGACTTCATGCTGGGTCGTGCCGACCACATGAAGTCCTATTTATTAGTTGCTCCGGTAAAATTGCAAAGCCTGTGAAATTCGAAATTCAGGTTTCCCTTATTCTCTAACCACTGCACGCCATGTCAGGGACGCCCCTGTGGCGGAATATAATCAAAGGCATCCCCATTCGTATACAGAATGTCCATATCACCATCCCTGTCCAAATCGCACATGGAGATACCACTGGAACCGTAATCCTGATTGCTCGAACCCCACATAAGTTTGGGTTGAAAATTCCCCTTCCCATCATTTATATAACAATAGATCTCTTCCCATTCCTGACTTACCAAAGAAACGATGTCTAAATCGCCATCGTTGTCAATATCAACAATTTCAACATTTATGGGACCGGAGAGATTTTGCAGGATATGACTTTCGAATTTCCAGTTGCCCTTATTTTCAATCCAACGCGTCTCACCATCATCATAACCAAACTGGGCGACTGCCAGATCCATATCACCATCATTGTCAAGATCACCAGCCCGAACATCAGAAACGCATGCAATCTTGTCAATAACTAGGTATTTTTTGAAATTGGCGTGACCATCATTTTCAAGAATAACGACAGAACCAATTTTATCATTATTGGGAAAAAGCATGCCCAGAACTCCAACCATTAAATCCAAATCACCATCTTTATCGAAATCAATGGCTTGAACATGCGCCGGGGCAATGAGCTCAGACGCGAGTACAGATTCAGTGTAAACTCCTGCCGGATACTGACGAATCCAGTTGACTGTATTACTTTTAGCATCGCAATCAATTACGTCCAGCAGGCCATCACCATCAAGATCAACCGCCTGCAAATGAGAAATAAGAGGTGCTTCGGTAAATTTCTGTCCAATTGCAGTTGGGATAAGAAAATCAATTTTATCTCCTGTCAGCTTATTCTTTGAAACTGAAGATTCTTTCTCACTCCCACCCAACTTATTGGTTATGCGACCAATCACCTCTCCCATCGTCATTCCGCTACAAGTTGCCTGATAATTTAATAACAGTAAGGGAATCCATACGATAAGAATTAATACGATGGCAATGAGAATAAAATTCTTAATACTATTTCTTTGCTTTTTAGGAGTGGTTTGTTCTTTCGTCATTACTTGGTTCAATTTGGAGACAGTTAATATCAGCGAAATATTTTCGTAAAAATAGCCAAAATGTTAATTAAAACGTAGCCCATTACGATTCATTGGCAGATTTTTAGAATGTCAATAGGTCAAAATTCAATTTATAAATGACAATCTGTTGTAAACAGGGTTTATTACAAACTTGCTCAAAAATCGCTTTAACTTCAAAGTGAAGTTCTACATTTATATGATTGTACATTCAAAAAAAGGAATATTCCTGGGCAACAGGCAATCCGGATTTATCTAAGATTCAAAATATTAAAAACACGGCAAATTATTCTTTAAAATCAATTCAATAAATCCGGCAATCGTTGCCCACCGATCTTTTTGAAAACATTACATTTACAAAGTTTTTATTACTAACTTATATTTGCTGACAAATCTTGGTTTAATGGTTAAATTAGTCTTCGTTCCAATTCTCCTTTCGATGCTATCGTTCACTCTGTTAGGGCAGGATTCAATTAAAAAAGTAAAAATATTACCGGTTCCAACAATCGGATATTCTCCCGAAACCAAAACCTACGTCGGTGCAGTAACACTCATTACCCTTGACCTATACAATGATTCTGCAACAAGAACTTCGAATGCGAAGTTCGAAGTAAACTATACCTGGAACAAACAACTGATTTTAGAAACGGAGTGGAATTATTTCTTTAAAGAAGAAAAATGGTTTACAAAGGGAAAAATACATTACTCCGATTATCCGGATTTTTATTACGGAATCGGAACCAATGCGCCCGAAAGCAATAAATTGCTATACAATAGTATCCGATTTGTTTTGGAAGCGAATATCTTAAAGAAAGTGGGAGACAAATTCTTTTTTGGGCTTAGTGGAAAATATATTAATTACAGCAGTGTTACTTCTGAAGACTCCCAAATGCATCCGGAACTGGCAGATAACTCCACTTTAGGAGTCGGTTTAACGTTGCTTAGGGACTCAAGGGACAACCTGCTTACTCCCACAAAAGGGTTTTATTTCAATATCAATGCGGGTTACAATTTTTCAAAAGAGGACTATGGGGAAGCCACCATTGATATAAGGTACTATAAAACATGGAAAGAAAAATACACCTGGGCAAACCGGGCAATAAATGACTTTAACTTTGGAAATCCTCCATTTTACGATTACGCTTTCCTGGGAGGTGATAAATATGTAAGGGGATACAATTACGGAAGGTACCGTGATAACAATTTAACGTCACTTCAAACAGAATTTCGACTCCCCTTGATAGGAAGATTTGGTATGGCTACTTTTGGAGGGATTTCTAACCTATATAAAATCAGCAATTTTAATTTTATCAATACAAAGTTAAATTACGGTTTAGGACTTCGGTTTATGGTGGACAAACACGATAAAACAAATTTACGGTTGGATTATGCGATAGGAGATGGAGGTAACAGTGGTTTTTACATTTCCTTTGGGGAGTCATTTTAATTTAAGAAGATCAAAATCTCACTTATTGAGAACAGAACAATGTGCAATAAAAACCTGGCAACCAATCTTTAACAGACAAGCCAACATTTAGGTTAATAACTTGATGGATAATTTCATAATGAATAAATATAGAACTTACATATTCAATTTCCTCATCATTTTCGGATTCGGCTTGATTCCGGCATTGATCTGCCAGTATTTTGTAAAGGCACCTGTCGCCAGGTATATCCACGTCAGGAGCTTTCGTTATGGGAAAGATCCCTCAGTAATCAGATGCAACAGGGGCAATACACTACACCTGACTTTTTCTACCGATGATACCGGACATTCATTTTTCCTTGAGGAGTTTGACATTGATGCAAAAATAAGCCCTGCAAGCGAAAAGGTTGAAGTTTTCAAAACAAGTGACCCTACCCGAAAATCATATCTAACCAAAGAAGTGACTTTTACGGCTAAGCATCCGGGGATTTTGAATTACCTGGTTGCCAAAAGCAATTACCGTTGCCATGTTTGGTGCGGCCCTATGCATGCCTTTGAACTTGGGAAGCTTGTTATTTTCCCCAATACCTTGTTGGTTTTCAGTCTTGGATGTTTAGCTGGAATACTTTTTCTATGGATTTTCGGCCTTTTCAGAGTGAATCTGACTGTTTTAATTGAAGATGATAAAAATGCAGGTTACAAGGATCTGTTGACGAAGTCTGGGTTGCTTCGGAAAATGATTGTATCGAGGTGGCCGCAGACGATCCTCACAATTATTATGATGACACTGATTTATATCGTGATTCTGACTTCCGTGTTTGGGACGAATATGTCGGGGCGTAATCTGGGCGTTTTAATGATGTGGGCCGTTTGGCTGTTTTTACTGGTGGCCATCCTGACTCCATTATTCGGAAGAGTATGGTGCACAGTCTGTCCATTGCCTTTTTTCGGAGATTTACTGCAACGACGATCCAACTTTACACCTTCAGACGGAAAAACAAAAGGATATAATAATTGGTATTCAGGTCTGTTTTTGAAATGGCCTGCCAGATTGCAGAACGACTGGCTCAAACTGATCGTGTTTTTAGTACTTGCTACTTTTTCAACAACCCTGGTAGCCGACCCCAAGGTTTCCGGAATAACGGTACTGATGCTTATATTGGTACCAACGCTGATGTCTTTATTTTGGGAGTTCAGGTCATTTTGCCGGTATATTTGTCCGGTAAGCGCTTTCGTCGGCCCCTTTTCAAGAATGAGTACGCTTGCACTTCGCAGCAAATCACAGCAGGTCTGCGATCGCTGCAAACCCCACATTATTGCCAGAAAGGAAGCCATGAAGGATGGGCTTGCCCCTACGGTCTGAATGTAGGAGAAATGAAAGAGAACTCCGATTGCGGACTATGTCTCGAATGTACACGAAGCTGTTTGTATAATAATGTCACTTTATACCGCAGGCCATTTGGTTCCGAACTAGGAACCCGAAATATGAGCGAAGCATGGTTAACGATGTCTGTGTTTACACTTTCCATTGTCTATAGTGTTTTATATGAAGGTCAATGGCCCGTTGTCAGGGATTTCGTGAACATCCTGGACAAGCAAAACTGGGATCTGTTTGGTATATATACGATCATTGTATGGACACTGTCACTTGTCATCATTCCCGGAATCGTTTACCTGCTTTCGTATACAGGAGCGAAATTCTCAAAAACGCAACGCAGTATTAAAGAAGTTTTTCTGGGCTCCTCTGGAACCCTGTTGCCACTGGGCTTTTCACTCTGGATTGCCTTTGTAATACCCATGCTTTTTGTAAATGTAACTTTTATTGAACAATCAATATCCGATCCTTTCGGATGGGGTTGGGACTTCTTCGGTACTGCCAATATTCCCTGGCACCAGTTTGTACCCCGACTTGTACCCTGGCTTCAATCGGGACTAGTGCTGACGGGGCTCTGGTACAGCCTGCGGAATCTGAAAAAAGTATTTCTGAATGAGAAACTTACTTCGCGACAGCTATTTCTGATAACATTGCCCATGGCGGCTTTTATTACTGCAACTGCGATTACGATGATATTTTTCTATACTAACTAGTGAAGCAGATCATATAGTCAGGAATGTGAAGTTCAAAACAATAAATATTTTGAAAATTTACATTGAGGGTGTAAAAAGTTAGTGGCAAAATAACCTATAGTCATTAGCGAATAAGCATTGCTTCACCAAACAATGTTCGTTTCCACCACCTATGTCTTCTTCTAATTCATGTTGAAGTATCGGTGCAAAGATTGGATTATGCGAAGCAGGGCTTTCGTAACGTACACAGCTAATCCATCGGTGAATACGAACCGATGCCTTCTTAATACGAGATATTTAACAGCCTTAAAACAGCACAATTGCTTAATTTGTTAAGGCAATTTAATCTGAACAGCCTTTAATAAATTTAGCTTATTGAAATTGAATACCCTTTTTGAATCCCGGAGTATCCAGTAGATGACACCACTTATTATCGCCGCAAAAAAGCACCATACTGAAGTGAGGTACTGCCTGAAGAATATTGCGGTAACCAGGCAGGATAAGAACATCAATACTCCTAACAGATGAGTTCTTTTAATACTCGAAACAAATAGCGGTGTAATTGTAACAATCAGGTAGATTGCAAAAGCGATCATTGACAGCGATTTTGGAAAATCCGTCTTATATAGAATATGATATCCGGAAATTTGCGGGTAGATGTTAAACGAGAGCAAACAAAAAGCGTAATACATTGATAATGTCAAGCCAGCAATGAAAAATACGCGTAATATTCTCTTCTTTTTCTTATTCTCTTCCATAAATAAAACTGCCAGTGGAATCATCATCGGCCAAAGGAAATCGGCCATTACTAAAAACACGTAAGTGGCAATCTTTAGGACATTCGCGTAATCGGGATTTGGGATTGTAATCCATACTAATCCTTCGGCAAATTGCTGAATCCCAAAAAACAATGGGATACTGGCAAAAATAAGCTGCGAAAGCTTATGCACTTTCTTAATAGTTGCAACACCAATGGCAGAAATGATAACACCTCCTGCAAAACTTGCTTCGGCTGAAAAACACATATGATTTTTCCTCTCTGTTAGTACGTATTAGAACCTCTTCCCAAAAAAATCAATCTAGAATATTATTTGATAATGATACAACTATTTAATGGATATATATTTCTTTGATATTGAATAGGCCTGCATCCCGTCATTCGTAACAAATAATCATTCTGCAAGTTTTTTAGTTAAAAAACCTATATAAATCAGAGATAAACCCCCATTTTTGAATTATTTGTCAAAATACCACCGAAAGAATGCGAAAGAAGCTTATATTTGAATAAAGTAATATAAAATTAAAATGACGCTTCGAAATCAACTCGACGACACCGATCTTCATATTCTGGATATTATCACTAAAAATGCCCGGATTCCGTTCAAAGATGTAGCCACCGATTGCAATATTTCGAGGGCTGCTGTTCACCAAAGAGTGAACAGGATGGTTGAAATGGGTGTAATTACGGGTTCAGGATATTACATTGATCCGAAAAAAATCGATTACCGCACGTGTACGTATGTTGGAATTTTCCTCGAGAAAGGAAGCTTATATCACGAAGCAGCCGAACTCCTTCAAGCAATCAATGAGGTTGTTGAGTGTCATTACACGACAGGTCAGTATGCTATTTTTATTAAAGTGTATGCACGCGACAATGAGCACCTGAAAGAGATCCTGAGTGAAAAGATTCAAAAGATTCCGGGAATATCGAGCACCGAAACTTTTATTTCCCTGGAAGAGACATTTAATCGTGAGGTTCCTATTTTCTCATAAAACGGGTAATGCACGTTGTCGAATAGCTTCGAAAATAATAATACCTGCGGCTACCGAAACGTTCAACGACTGAATCTGACCAATCTGAGGAATCTTAGCCCAATCATCCGAAACCTTCAGCAACCCAGCCTCGATGCCCAAATCTTCGGAACCAAGAATAATTGCCAGGGGATCTTTCATATCGACATCATAATAGAATTTCTCCCCTTTGTCTGTCGCGGATATGATTTTCAGTCCGCTATTTTTCAAATATTTCACAACTCCTGACAGACTTTTTGTGCGACATACAGGAATCAAGTGCAATGCTCCGGCCGAAGTTTTAATAGCATCAGCATTGATTTGTGCAGAACCCTTTTCAGGTATAACAATGGCATGAACACCAGCTACCTCTGCAGATCTGGCGATAGCGCCAAAATTACGCACATCGGTCAACTCATCAAGAATCAGAATCAAAGCAGTTTTTCCCTCTTCGTATAAACGGGGGATGATCTCTTCGATGTTCTGGTAAATAATCGGAGAGATAAATGCCAGAATTCCCTGGTGATTTTTACGTGTGACGCGGTCAATCTTCTCGATGGGAACCAACTGAACAGGAATCTGCATCTGGTGAACAAGATCCATCAGCTCATGGTAAAGCTCACCCTGTAATCCTTTTTTTATCAATATCTTTTCAATCTCCTTACCAGAATTGATTGCTTCGATAATGGTCCTCATTCCGAAAATATAATCTGTCTTTTCCATATCTATTTATTTTGAATATCCCGATAAATCAAGAGAATATTAAAGTGCAATTGGCAACTTGCATCTGGCAGTTGCTGATGCCATTCCGCCTCATTTCTGTCCATCTCATCTTCACTCACTCTTTGCCTACCAGGTTCTTTTTTTCTCCCACTCTTTAAGTTCGTCGTTGAGCGATTCCCAGTTCTTCATCTCCTCTTCTATCCTCTTTTTATTTTTACCGTATTGGTCGAAGAGTGAACCATTATCAATCGTTGACGGATCAGCCAGCTTTTTATCCATAACGGCAATTTCCTCCTCCATCTTTGAAATCTGGAATTCGGCTTCACTGATTTGCTTTTCAACACGACTGATCATCCGGTTAATCTCTTTTCGTTCATCGAAACTAACGGCAACGACTTCCTTCACAACAACCTCTTTTTTTTCCTTTTTCTGAGGTGTAGAGATCTCCAGTTCGCGTAACGATTCCAATTTCCGATTCTGCAGGAATGCGTAGACCCCACCCAGATGCTGACGGGTTTTATGATGCCTGAATTCATATACAGTATCAACTAAACCATCCAGGAACTCGCGATCATGCGAAACGACCAGCAAGGTACCGTCAAAATCGAGTAACGCCTGTTTCAGTAACCCTTTGGAATGAATATCCAAATGGTTCGTAGGCTCATCCAGAACTAGAAAATTAACCGGTTCAAGCAACAATCTGATCATGGCCAGACGAGAACGTTCACCACCTGAAAGAACTTTTACCTTTTTGTCGGCATCCTGTCCCGAAAACATAAATGCACCAAGAATATCCCTGATCCTGGTCCTGATATCACCTACAGCCATCTCGTCAATCGTCTCAAAGGCGGTAAGTTCTTCATTTAAGGCGGCCGCCTGATTCTGTGCGAAATATCCTATTTTCACATTGTAACCCAACTTTTGTTCTCCTGTGCATTCAAGGTCCTGCATAATAATTCTGGCCATTGTACTTTTCCCTTCACCGTTTTTGCCGACAAAAGCAATGCGGTCTCCCCTTTCAAGGGTGAGATCAACATCATTGAGTACAAGATTATCTCCATAGCTTTTGCACACCCCTTTCCCCTCAAAAACAATATTTCCAGAACGGGGTGAAGGTGGAAATTTAATATTTAATGACCGGTTATCCTCTTCGTCAATTTCAATTCGATCAACTTTATCCAGCTGTTTGATACGCGACTGTACCTGCACTGATTTGGTAGCCTTATACCTGAATCTCGCAATAAAATCCTCAGTACCCTGAATCATTTTTTGCTGATTTACAAATGCTGCCATTTGTTGTTCGCGCCTTTCCTTACGAAGCACCAAATATTTGCTGTAATTGACCTTGTAGTCGTAGATCTTTCCAAGGCTGATCTCTACAGTACGATTTGTTACATTATCAAGAAAGGCCCGGTCATGCGAAACGAGGACTACCGCCCCCTGATAATCCTTCAGAAAGCTTTCAAGCCATTCAATAGATTCAATATCAAGGTGGTTTGTTGGCTCATCCAGAAGAAAAACATCGGGTTTTTTCAACAATATTTTTGCCAATTCGACCCTCATACGCCATCCACCCGAAAATTCCGAAGTCTGACGATCGAAATCTGAACGTTCAAAGCCCAAACCAATCAACGTCTGTTCAATATTTACGTGGAAATTATTTCCACCCATCATATGAAAACGTTCATTGGATTCGTGCATATCATTAATAATACGATCATATTCAATTGATTCATAATCTTCACGAACTGAAAGCTCTGTATTCAAAAACTCGATATGTTTTTCAAGCTGCTGAATTTCAGCGAATGCCGTAACAGCCTCTTCCATAAGTGATCTCGAATCGGAAAGTTCCATTTGCTGTGGAAGATATCCGACGGTAATATCACGCGGAATAACAACTCGTCCCGAAGTCGGGGTTTGTATACCAGCAAATATTTTTAATAAAGTGGATTTCCCGGCACCATTTCTTCCCGCCAAACCAATTCGGTCGCGCGGATTCACAATAAAATTCACATGCTTAAAAAGCTCAAAACCGCCAAATTCGACGTACAATTCTTCTACTGAAACACTCATTATTCACAATCACATACAAAAATAAATACCCTTTTGAATCACCGATTGGACAATACAATCGGTCGCACTTCAAAAGCATCTTAAAAGTTGCCGCAAAGATACAAGAATTTGCTGCGAGGCAGGGATTTATTTTTGCATATAAACTGGTCTTCTGAACAGGGGACCAAAGACCGGTGAAGCGCCCTCGTGCAATTAAAGAGCAACGGACAATTCGATATAGAATCAATTTATATCTTTGCAGAAATTTAGAATATAACGTTTTGAGCAGAGGAAATAAACCATTACCGTTTTACGAAAAAGTAGAAATCATCGATATCGGATCTGAAGGAAAGGCAATTGCCAAAGTTGACGGAATTGTGGTGTTTACCACACATGTAATTCCGGGAGACATCGTTGATCTTCAGGTGATAAAAAAGAGAGAGAAATACCAGGAAGCGAAAGTGGTAAAAATCCAAACCAACTCGCCCGACCGCATCGCCGCTTTTTGCGAGCATTTTGAGGTCTGCGGCGGTTGTAAATGGCAATACCTTCCATACTATAAGCAATTATTTTACAAACAGAAACAGGTTTACGACCAGCTCAAAAGAATTGGAAAAGTAACTTTACCGGAATTCATCCCGATTAAAGGTTCGGCCAATTCGACCTTTTACCGGAATAAACTCGAATTTACATTTTCGAACCGTCGCTGGCTTACGACCGATGAAGTTCGCACGGGAGATCAGTTCGATGACATGAATGTGTTGGGGTTTCACGTACAAGGAATGTTCGACAAAGTGCTGAATGTAAACAAATGTTGGTTACAGCCTGATCCGTCGAATGCCATCCGTAATTCAGTAAAGAATTATGCAATTGACAACAACCTCGAATTTTATGATCTGCGCAACAAGGCAGGTTTCCTGCGAAATTTAATTATACGCTCAACAAGCACAGGTGAATTGATGGTGATTGTGAACTTTTTCAGCGAAGACGTTGAGAAAAGGGAGGCACTACTTAATTTTGTAGCCGACAAATTCCCCGAAATCACCTCCTTACTTTATGTGATCAACGAAAAAGGAAACGACACAATCACCGATCAGAATATCCACATCTTTAAAGGACGCGACCATATTATTGAAGAAATGGAAGGACTTAAGTTTATTATCGGACCCAAGTCATTCTATCAAACCAATTCACTGCAGGCATATGAGCTGTACAAGATCGCTCGTGATTTCGCCGCCCTTTCGGGAAAAGAGGTGGTTTACGACCTTTACACTGGCACCGGTACGATTGCCTGTTTCGTAGCTTCGAAAGCCAGCAAAGTAATTGGCATCGAATATGTTCCTGAGGCAATTACAGATGCCAAAATCAACGCTGAGAATAATGGCATCGCCAATACCAGCTTCTTTGCCGGCGATATGAAAGATATTCTTACGAAGGATTTTATTGCTGAAAATGGCCATCCCGATGTGATCATCACCGATCCGCCTCGAGCCGGAATGCATGAGGATGTGATCAGCGCAATTCTGTTTGCTGCTCCTGAAAAGATCGTATATGTGAGTTGTAATCCGGCAACGCAGGCACGCGACATCGGTTTAATGAGCCACAATTACCAGGTAACCAAAGTACAGCCTGTCGATATGTTTCCACATACCCACCATGTTGAAAATGTGGTGCTATTAGAAAGATTGCCTGATAACGAAATCCCTGAAAATTAATGATAAAAGTTGAAAGTGTAAAGAATTGAAAACAAAAGAAATGTTCTTTATTTTAACCTTTACACTTTCATCTTTAACCTTTTTTATTGGCCTATTTCTTTTTACTGGTGTTTATCCCAAAAAGCGGATAGAGCGGACAAAAACTGATAAGGCTTGTAATGATAAAGACAAGCGCTAAAATCATCAGAACAATTGCCAGTGTCCCGGAAATAACCCCGGTAAAATAAAGCAATGCTACGATAGCGGCAATAAAAACGCGGATTGTTTTGTCGGCGGACCCCATGTTCTTCTTCATAATCTAAAAGTTTAAATTATTTACATTAAGCTAAAATAGGAACAAACAACTGACTAAAAAGTTATTGCAGGATTATTATTTTCGGTTATGGTAAGGTTTCTTATCCCCAAAATTAGGTTTCAGAATAAACGGATCAGGTTTCAAGTTATGCGGATCAGGTTTTAATTTAAACGGATCAGGATTCAGGCTATGCGGATCAAGTTTAAGATTATGCGGATCAACCCCATTACTATCCTTTCAAACAGGCACACAATTGAATGTCACATTACCATGAAATTTTACCCGGATCAATGTCATAAGTTTACCGCTGTCATATCTTTTGAATACGACTTTCGGCAAATACGATAGAATGGGAATGGTATGCTACTCTCCTATTTTGAGACCTCTTCTTCTGCTGTTGATCTTCTGCATAAACTGTTTTTGTGTTTCCAGTAATTGCTGGTGTAGCCGTTCATGCGGTCTGTGTTCTGCCAGAAAACGTATTTTCCACAGCGGCGGATGTTGTCCATTGCCTGTTTTAGATAGGTAAATGCTTTGTTGCGTATAATGTTAGCTTCACTTTTGCGTCGCCTCGCTGAATTAATAAATCCAGCCATATCACCCATTTGGTAGGACTTCAATGACGCAGTTTCCAGCAATGCGATATCCATCCTGATGGCTTTCAACAGATCCAGATTGCTATTCCCAAGAACTGAAAGGTCATTTAAATCCTGCACGATTGCAGAACGGGAATTACTTTTTGCAATTTCACCGATCCCTGCGAGCAGATCATCATGAGCCCGAAATGCATACCGAAAAGCGTGGAGTAACTGGCTTCTTAAATCAGTAGCCTCCAACAAACAGGATTTCCATTCCTCGGATGTATGATTACGCATTTTTCGGTTTTTGACCCAAAGTGACTGAGCTTCGCGGCACGCACCTGCGCGAACAGGAATGTCATTTATCAGGGCCACATCAAGTCCCGCACCAACGAGGGCATCCAGATCATCGAGACACCATGTGTATAAATCTTCGGCCTCCTGTAAATACACATCAACAGGCATGGTCGGTTTTAGAGCTTTATCGGATGGTACGGACAGAATTTGCGGCAACAGTTCATTATAATCGGAAGTTGAAGACATCGTTATCTTGTTTGTTTGGTTAAACAAAAGGATCATTGCAGACAACTGCTCATCGTTTCTAAGTAGCTCAAAGTTGCAAAAAAAAATAAATCAAGCCAACTAAAAACATCACATAATTGCAGCAGAATGAATCAAATGGTAACCCGGGTTTGCAACCGGGCAACGACGCTTCATACTATATCTAACCAAAACATTGACACATCAATATTCCTTATCAATCGGACTTTTTTGGGAATGATTTGGTATTCTATTGATGGCTTTCAATAAACGCATTCACTTCCTTACAGAAAAAAGCCTCATCCTGTAACATGATGTTATGCCCACTGATAGGTGAAATAACGATTTTTTTATCCTGGGTATTGATGCGATTAAATACATCTTCCTCCAGTCCGCCGGGACATATAAAATCGTATTTTCCGTAAAGTAACAAGGTTGGAGTTGTTACGACACCCAGTTTAGATGAAAACTCAGTGATTGCCAGATCACGGTTAAAACTTGCATTCGATGAATAGTTCAGGTTGAATAAAATTGAAGTAACCGGCCAGCCATATTGTATCGGATCATAATCGATCAGCGTGGCAAGGTCGATTTCTTTAACGACTTCGAAATAGGTTTCTGCAGCGTCAGCAAAGTCGAAAAGCTGGTCAGATTCTTCAAAAGTAAAATTACCTGTGTGTGCATTGCAATATTCTACAATTGTTTTCCAGCTATCTGCGTTTCTATTCAGCGCAATTTGTTGCTGGCCAACGGTCAGTAACATTTGCCGGGTTAACGTATCATTGAGCGGATAATTATGGCTGCCATCCGCAAAAATCCATCCTTTAACCATTGATTGATTGTCATCTTTCGTCACAAACGAAGCGGATAAAAGACCGCCAAAACTATGTCCCAGCAAAAAAATGCCTGAATCCTGTCCGTATCTGTATTTTATCAACTGAATCACCTTTTTCAGATCTTCCGTCATTTGAGGCAGATTCAGATGATCACCATTCGAATTTCCTTGAGAACCACCTGCATTCCGCTGATCCCAGTAAACGGCAGCGTATTTATTTTCAATGTTCTGGCTGATGTAGTCGGTATTGTAAAAATAGGAGCTTGAGCCTGGACCGCCATGAACAAAAATAAGAAACGTCTTGCTTGCAGTATTTCCTTCAACCAGCAACCGCATCGAAGCTCCGTTATTATCGAGGTAAAACGTTTCGGAAACATTTGTTCCGACCGTTATCTTTTCCTTTTGGCATGAAACCAGGACAAAAAACAAAATAATGAATGGGATGATATCTTTCATTTTTTTCTGCTTTTTGATTTCACATTTAAAGACAGAAAATCGAATGGCTTATATATCAAGCCAATTTCCACAACAGGCCGCAAATAAATTGTACTGTTATAGGGGAGCATCATCAACACGTTGAATTTGGAGAAAATCGAAAAAGGTTCCCGCTTTGTTTTTGAAAAATCATATCCAATTCCACCACCAACGGAGACTAACGTGTAATAGTAACCCGCACATTTTTTAATTGAGACATTCCCATTGTCATCAATCTGGTAAGTCGTTCCCCCCAGAAAAGTCCGGCTCAAGCCTATTTCTGGCGAAAATTCAGTCAGGAATCCATTTGATTTCGTTCTGCGCATCGTCCAGCCCGCTGAAAGATAAACATTATCATGAAATGCCGGATGATGATACCAGCTCAAATTTGCCGTTACAAAACAGTCTTTCGTAAAATTCTTTTCTTTTCCTGACTTACTTATTTTAGTGATGTAAATTGTGTTCACCGGAAGTTCAACTCCCAACCTGCCACCGGGATAAATCAGGGTACTAATATACGACAACGACAAATTTGAAGATTTTTTCTCAACCCAAACAGAATCTATACTTTGCGAAAAGCAGAGGATAGAAAAGGAAGATATTACGAAAGTCAAATATGTTTTCAGAAAGCGCATAACGTATCCATAGTCGTAAAGAATCTATCTAAATTAAAACCACCGTTATCTTTCGTCTCCCTCATTCTCAATTTTTGCATGTCTTGCGAAAACCGACATAAACCGTCCGGGAACAGGTGTTTCATAGCGTACCTCTGTGCCATTCACCGGATGGGTAAAGGCCAAAACCCTTGCATGAAGGCAAGTTCTTCCGATGAGATTGGTCTTGGCACCGTATTTTTTATCGCCTACAACGGGGTGTCCCAGTTCTTTCATATGTACCCTGATCTGGTTTTTCCGTCCTGTCTCGAGTTTTACTTCCACAAGCGTAATCGCATCGCCACGCCGAAGTACTTTATAATGGGTAATCGCTTCATCACCTTCTCCCGGCACCTTTGTGGAATACATGATCAAAACCTTGTTCTCCTTCAAAAACGAACGGATCGTTCCCTCGTCGTTCTCCACGACACCCTCGACAACTGCCACGTAGGTCCGCTCTATCACTGTATCATGCCATGCGCGCTGCATCTTCGATTGCACTTCTTCGCTTTTGGCAAACATCATAATACCTGAAGTGTCGCGGTCGAGCCGGTGAACAACAAAAATGCGGTTATTCGGATTCTCGCGCTTCACATGTCCGCTCAAAATACTATAGGTTGTAAGCAGTTTTTCTTTCGCAGTTGCAATAGAAAGCATCCCTGCTTCCTTCTCAATAACAATCAGATAAGGATCTTCAAAAAGAATTCTCAACCCCTTGTATTTAATCTCCTCAGGAATCTTTCCCATCGTAATGGTCACCGTTTGTCCGGATAAAACAGGGTAATCAAATTGTGTAATTGTATGAGAATCGACCGATACCTGTCGGTGCGCCAGTAATGCTTTAACGGTGGTCCTGCTTTTGCCTTTTAGCTGCTCAATCAGAAATTTCAGCAATTCCGAATTTTTAGTTACATCCAACATCATCTGTTTAGGTGCAGCTTTTTCGGGAGTTGATGGTACTTGTTCCATAATATTTTGATATTTAATTTTAATGATAAACTTTTTCGAGCAGAAACGAATCCACGCGATCGGTATAGTTGAAGTTGGTTGATTTTAAAAGATCAAGGTAGGCTTTTACAACTTCGGTACTATTGCCTGCCGGATTTTTTAAAATAAAAGACTCAAAAGCGACTTTTGAGCTGTCATCCAGACGATTGGTTACTGAATCAAAAATCCGGGAATTGTCCATCCCAGCCAGGAATGCGCCAAGGTATTGTGCATATTGATCCTGTGCCATCTTGATAGAAATAAAATCCGGATATTTTGTGATGAAATTCTCCCATGTAACAATTCGGGAAGTCAGCGAATCGGATGAAATAAGAATCGTACCGTCTTCAGCAAATCGGGTCTTCTGTTCTTTACTTCCAATTGTGAGGTATTCGCGATAGGCTGTCGAAAGTAACGACCCAAAATTCGTCAATAAATATTCGGTTTGCAGCTCAAGGTAAAAAGTACCCTCAGAGGAGCTAAGCAAAATTCCATAAGATGCGAGGGAAACTTTTAACTGTTTTACTGCCTCAGAGGATGGTGATTTTTCAAGTTGCGTATTGACATTTTCATTGTTTTCGAGATAACTTCCTGCCACACTATTATAGAAATCGTTGAAAACCACAAACATTGAATCACGGGTAACCGAATCTGTCAAACAATTTTTAAAAAGTTTACTGGCGGCATCAAGTGAGGAAAGTTCTCCCGGATCAAGCTTATCGAGTATTTTACGATATTCGTCGGGATTGGTCAACTTCATTTGCATTACCTTCTCCAAGTTAATTGTCGAGTCGCCTTTTGTCAAAGAACTACTATCAGAACTTTTTGTCTGATTTAAACCGCAGGAAAATAAAAAACTACTAATCAACAAGATAAAAATTGTACGCATCGCAAATATATTAATAGAATATTTTGACAATCAGACTTCGAGGTCAAAAATAGCATTCGAATTTCCGAGGACACTAAGATACGGAATCATCTGTTGATTCAGTGCGAATTGACGTGCGAACATCAATTTTATTCTCATCACCAACAAAAAGAACAAGAGGCCATCCCGATCATGATCGGAACAGCCTCTTGTATATATTCAGTTATGGGAAATCAGCAATTATAAGCGAGCTTTAATTGCAGCAGTTTCCTTTTCGAAACCCGGCTTTTCGAGCAGGGCAAACATGTTCTTTTTGTATGCTTCAACACCCGGCTGATCGAACGGATTGACATTCAGAATATATCCACTTATTCCACAGGCAATCTCGAAGAAATAGATCAGCTGTCCAAGATAAAATTCATTCAACTGCGGAATGTTAATTCTGATATTAGGTACACCTCCGTCAACATGAGCGATCGAAGTTCCAAGTTCAGCCATTTTATTGATGTAGTCAACCCTTTTTCCGGCAAGGAAATTGAGTTTATCAAGATCGGCCTTATCTTCCGGAACAAGCACTTCGTTGTCAACATTTTCAACCGAAAGAACGGTTTCGAATAGGATGCGTTCACCTTCCTGGATGTATTGACCCATCGAATGCAAATCGCTTGAGAAGTCAACACTGGCAGGGAAAATTCCCTTAGACTCTTTCCCTTCGCTTTCACCGTAAAGCTGTTTCCACCATTCGGCAAAGTAGTGCAATTTAGGATTAAAGTTCACCATGATCTCAACTTTCTTTCCCGTTTTGTAAAGGGCATTCCTGGCTGCAGCATATTGAGCAGCAATATTTTCTTCGAATGGAACATCCGCTCCACAGGCAACCTCCATCGATTTTGCACCGCTGACCAGTTCGCGAACATTGAATCCGGCAATGGCTATGGCAATCAAACCGACCGGAGTTAGTACCGAATAGCGACCACCTATATCGTCAGGGATCACAAATGTTTTATAGCCTTCTTCTTTAGAGAGCGTGCAAAGTGCACCCCTCTCAGCATCCGTAATGGCGATAATCCTTTTGCGTGCTTCTTCAACGCCATACTTATCTTCAAGGTCTTGTTTCAGCAATCTGAAAGCAAGCGCAGGCTCGGTCGTTGTTCCTGATTTTGAAATGATAGCACAAGCCCATTCTTTTGATTCGAGCAAATCACGCAATTCGAAAAGATAATCCTCGCTGATATTCTGTCCGGCAAACAATACGATTGGAGACTCGAAACTTCCCTTAATATGAGAAAACGAATCAGAAAGGGCATCAATAACAGCCTTACTACCAAGGTAAGAACCGCCAATCCCGATCACTACGAATACTTCGAGATGTTTTGATTGCAGCTTCAATGCCACTTTTTCCACTTCGTCGAGTGTAGCTTCCGAAATTGAAGAGGGAAGGTCGACCCAACCTAAAAAATCGTTCCCTTTTCCGGTTTTTTCACGCAGTGCAACATTTTGTTGTTCAGCTGCTTTCTTGTAGGATACGATTTCGTCATTCGAAACAAAATCGTATACTTTCTCCAGGTGCAAAGAAATATTTGTCATAAAGAAAAAATATAATTTAACGCAAATGTTCTGTTAATAATCGGATCTCAATAGCTGGTGAGATGTTTTCGTAGATAATATTATAAACCGAATCAGTGATCGGCATATTAATATGATGCTGTAAATTAAGCTCTTTTATACATTTTGTGGCGTAATAACCCTCGGCAATCATGTCCATTTCGAGCATTGCCGATCTGACAGTATAACCTTTTCCTATCATAGTTCCAAAGGCACGATTGCGCGAAAACTGAGAGTATCCTGTTACCAGAAGATCACCCAGGTAAGCAGATGATTTGATATCACGCGTGATCGGATGCACTGTATCAACGAATCTTTTAATTTCTTGTATCGCATTCGACATCAGAACTGCCTGAAAGTTATCACCATAGCGAAGGCTGTGCGAAATTCCGGCAGCAATGGCCATGATGTTTTTCAAGACAGCTGAATACTCCGTTCCCCAAATGTCGTCCGAAATATGGGTGCGAATGGAAGGACTTTCAAGCAGCATGGCAAATTGCCTGGCACGCTTTACATCCGGACTTGCAATCGTAAGGTAGGACAGCAAGTCGCGTGCCACCTCTTCAGCATGACATGGTCCGGCAATAACGCCGAACTGATCGAATGGCACATCGTAAAACTCGTGAAAGAACTCGCCAACAACAAGATTATCATCAGGAATAATTCCTTTAATTGCAGATATCACATACCGTTCGCCAATATCGACAGTAAGGTGTTTCAATGTATCCTTCAGAAAGGCCGAAGGTGTCACAAAAACAAGAATATCGGAGTCTTCAACAACTTTATTGATGTCGGTATAGAAATTAATTCTCGACATATCGAATTCCACCGATCGCAGATAGTTGGGATTATGCCGGAACTTCTTGAAAAGCTCGATATTCTCCTCTTTGCGGATGAACCAATTTAACTCAGGTAGATTATAGATCAGTATTTTGGCAAGCGCTGTTGCCCAACTTCCACTTCCTATAATAGCTACCCGGCTTTTCTCGTTAATTTCAGTCATTTTACTGACATATTAATTTAACCAATTTGTAACATCGTTAGCAGCAGGGTTTGTTAACCCAAGCTGATTTTTTTTATTGAAACCGCATAAATCGTTGAATAATTTGCCTGGTTTCACATCTTTTAGCTGAGATACTTTTTTGTATCCCATTTTCATTAGAACTTCGACCCATTCGGCTGGAATTCCTAACTCGATATACTTATCTGCAGAATCTTCTTCGGCTCTTTTTTCAGGCTTCATTTGAGGAAACAGCAGAACGTCCTGAATAGATATAGAATTGGTCATCAACATTGTAAGACGGTCAATTCCGATCCCCATTCCTGAAGTTGGTGGCATACCGTATTCGAGGGCGCGAACAAAATCCATATCGATAAACATTGCCTCGTTATCCCCTTTCTCCGACAAACGGAGTTGTTCCTGAAACCGGTCAAGCTGGTCAATCGGATCGTTCAATTCGGAGTATGCATTACAAAGTTCCTTTCCGTTCACCATTAACTCGAATCGTTCGGTTAATTCAGGATTGCTGCGGTGTTTTTTGCAAAGTGGCGACATTTCAACAGGGTAATCGGTAATAAATGTGGGTTGAATGTAATTCCCTTCGCATTTAGCACCAAATATTTCGTCGATCAATTTTCCTTTCCCCATCGTATTGTCAAAGTCAACACTAATCTTTTGACAAACATCTCGAAGAGCACTTTCGTCCATCTCTGATATATCAAAACCAGTATGTTCCTTTATCGAATCGAACATGGTAATCCGTTTATACGGACGCTTGAAATCAATCTCTTTATCTCCTACGGGAATGGAAGTTTTGCCGTGAAGAGCAACGGCTACTCGCTCGATCATCTCTTCTGTAAAATCCATCATCCAATTGTAGTCCTTATAAGCCACATAGATCTCCATCACCGTGAATTCCGGATTGTGCGTACGATCCATCCCTTCGTTACGGAAATCTTTGGAGAATTCATAAACGCCTTCGAAACCACCGACAATTAACCGTTTCAGATACAATTCGTTCGCCACACGAAGGTAAAGCGGCATATTGAGTGCGTTGTGATGTGTTATAAATGGACGAGCAGCAGCGCCTCCCGGGATTGGCTGCAAAATAGGGGTTTCAACCTCAATATAACCACGATCATTAAACATCTCGCGCATCTGATTGATAATCTTGGTCCGTTTAAGAAACACCTCTTTTACATGAGGATTGACGATCAGATCAAGATACCGTTGACGATAACGCTGCTCGGGATCCGTAAAAGCATCAAATGTTTTACCCTCTTTTTCCTTTACAACAGGTAAGGGTCTTATCGATTTACTAAGCAGCACAAACTCTTTCACATGGATCGTTGTTTCACCCATCTGGGTAATAAAAACATATCCCATTACACCAACAATATCTCCAATATCCAACAGCTTTTTAAACACCTCATTATAAATGGTTTTATCCTCACCAGGACAGACTTCATCACGATTGACATAAATCTGGATTCTTCCGGTTTCATCCTGCAATTCACCGAATGATGCCTTGCCCATAATGCGCTGGCTCATAAGTCTTCCTGCAAATACAACATCCTGAAGATTGGGAATTTCAGCGTTGAAAGTAGATAATATCTGTTTCGCTGTAACATTGATTTTGAATTCATTAGCCGGATATGGATTGATTCCAAGATCCCGAAGCTTCTGTAACGAAGTCCGGCGAATCAATTCCTGCTCGCTTAAATCTATATTGCTCATTTCAAATGTTTACCTTCTGTTTTTCGAAAAATATTTGCAAAGGTACAAAAAGTTATCCTTTTGGGAATGTTTACTTTTTAGTATATTTGAGGAATTATTGAGTACCGAAGCTGAATTAAGAAGTTCATATGCAAAAATCGTGGAGAATAAAAAAGCCGGCTGATATTAACGACCTAAAGCACCTATCAGCAGCTTTAAATGTCGATATGGCAATAGCCAACTTACTTATACAGCGGGGGATAAAAACGTTTTCCGAAGCTCGTTCGTTCTTCAGGCCAAAGCTCACAGATCTCCATAATCCCTTTCTGATGAAAGATATGGATAAAGCTGTAGCTAGGGTCAAAAAAGCAATCGACAACAATGAGAGAGTAATGATCTACGGCGATTATGATGTTGACGGTACGACATCGGTTGCTTTGATGTATTCATTTCTAAAAAGCAGACTTACTAATATTGAATATTATATCCCCGATCGGTACATGGAGGGCTATGGGATTTCGCGCCTAAGTATCGATTATGCATCTGAAAATAAAATATCATTAGTTATTGTACTCGATTGCGGAATTAAAGCAATCGATAAAATTGCATATGCCAAAGAATTGGGAATCGATTTCATCATCTGTGATCACCACAATCCCGACGAAATTATACCCGACGCTGTTGCGGTACTCGATCCAAAGCAGCCCGATTGTCCATATCCATTCAAAGAACTTTCAGGTTGTGGTGTTGGGTTCAAACTAATTCAGGCTTTTTGTATGAATCAGGGAATCCCTGAAGAAGTTGCATTTGAGCTGCTTGATCTTGTAGTAGTTAGTATTGCTTCAGATATCGTTCCGGTAATTGGTGAAAACCGGGTGTTGGCTTATTACGGTTTACAGAAACTCAACTCCAATCCGTCAACCGGTCTTAAAACAATTATTAAATATGCCGGATTGGTCGGTGAAATTAAAATTAACGATATTGTATTCAAAATTGGTCCACGGTTAAATGCCTCAGGAAGGATTGAGCACGGTAAAAAATCGGTAGCCATTCTTTTGGCTGAGGATGCAAAAGAGTTGGATGATCTTGGCCTTGAAATTAATTCATATAATGAGATCAGGAAGACGCTTGATCGTGACATTACACAGGAGGCTTTGGAAATCATCGAAAAGAGCCAGTTCTACAAAGGACGGGTATCAACAGTTATTTACAACCGCGACTGGCACAAAGGGGTCGTAGGAATCGTAGCTTCACGATTGACGGAATACTACTACCGGCCAACAGTAGTTTTAACCGAGTCGAACGGACTGGCGACGGGATCTGCCAGATCGGTAGGTGAGTTTGATCTTTATGAAGCCATTGGAGCATGTGCCGATTTGCTGGAATCATATGGCGGACATATGTATGCAGCGGGTCTTTCAATGAAACTGGAAAATGTTGCCGAGTTTTCGCGCCGTTTCGAACAGGTAGTAAGAAACTCAATAACAGAAGAGCAACTAAAACAGACGATTGAAATTGATGCAAGAATCTCTTTATCGGATCTTTCACCTAAATTTTTAAGATTGCTCAATCAGTTTGAGCCTTATGGGCCGCACAATATGATGCCAACCTTTCTGACTGAAAATGTTTTTGATTCAGGAAACAGTCGACTGGTTGGAAAGAATAACGAGCATCTAAAACTTGATCTGATGGAAGCAAACCGTTCATCTGCTGTGTTTTCAGGAATTGCATTTTCACAATCAGATCATATGGAGATGATTAAGAAGTCAGAGCCTTTCGATATCTGTTACACCGTCACTGAAAACGAATATCGCAGTAAAACCTATATGCAACTGAATGTTAGAGATATAAAATCCCGACATGATGAAAATGAAAAGTAACAGGGATTTTGTTACTTGAAATTCAATTTTAAAACAAGAATTACCCGGGCAAACCTAATTACGTGTTACAATCTGAAATAAATAATATTAAAACACGCTTAATAGAAATGCTTAAGCGCGAACTACCCGGAGAAAGGGCACATCAACTGATGTTACCTCATGGTCGTGAATTATACCCTGCTTCGGACAATAACAGCACCATACAAAGTAGTGTTCTAATGTTGCTTTTCCCCTTTAAAGAAAAGATTCATACCTGTCTGATCCGACGTCCTTCGGCAATGAGAACCCATGGAGGACAGATTGCCTTTCCGGGAGGAAGAAATGAACCTACTGATAAGGATCTAATCGAGACTGCATTGCGGGAATCATTTGAGGAGATTGGGACAGACAGTTATCAGATATCGATTCTTGGAAAACTCTCCCCGCTATATGTACAGGTGAGCAATTTTACGATTAATCCGTTTATCGGATGGAGCGAAAGCCTGCCTCAATTTAAAATTGACAGCCAGGAAGTTGACGAAATATTCATAATTCCGATAGAGAATTTTCTCCATCACACTGCACTTCAATCCAGGGAGGTTACGACAATTAACGGCACTTTCAAAGTCCCCGGATTTTATATTGATCAACTATTTGTTTGGGGAGCAACGGCAATGATCATCTCGGAATTTAATGAAATAATCCAGTACGACTAGTCGTAAAAAGTCCAGGATAGTCCGAAAGAAAGGGTAGAAATCTGCGCAGCATATCCGGGGGTTGTATAGGATTTACCACGAATCATCATGGGACCCATGTTTGAGTATTTCACATAGAAGCGAGTCCTCTTAATTTTCAAATTAACAAATGCATCAAGCCAAGGATAATTTCCAATCTTTTCATTTTTCTGCACATAAAACATCCCAAGTGCAGGACTATAATAATCTGCATAATATTCTGTGTCATAACGAAGATCTCCTCCAAGTTGGAAAGTTAGAACCTTTGCATATATACCCTCAATAAAAATTGTATTTCGTGTTGAAACCTCCGGAACATGCAGATACTTATCGGTTGTCGATTTCTGATATAAGACTGAATTCTGGATATTTAACACGCCTAATTTAAAATCCTTTCTCAGAAAAACCTGGGCCACTGAAAATTCAGAACCTGCCTGTGCAGGAAGTGATATTTCGTTCCAATACATAAAATTAGTCACGATTGAGTATTTGATTCCTACCTTAAACCTTCGGAAAGGATTGTCATAAACAGCTCCCATTTTTAACTCATATGTCTTTTTGAAATTATTCTCCCACCTAAAATGATTGGAGTAGAAATGGTTATAAAAATAGTCCGGAGTGGTGTTCGTCATTTCTGCGCTAATCTTGATAAACGAAGTATCCTTGGAGGTTTTTATTGGTTTATCTATTTGACCGGAAATGTCAAAATCACCAAACCGATAACCCTGAATATAATATCGTCCTGTCGCATTCCAGTTCCAGAATTTACCCTCAGTTCTGAAGATTGAACCTCCAACGAATGTATTGGTCATTTTATCAGTTTGAGTGAGCCCAAGGGGAGGCATCCGAAGCCCAGGCGTATAAATCAGTTTCTCGCGCGGATATTTAACATTAATCAAATCATTCCCGATATACGCCTGTTTTCCAAAAGTATATTTACGATCAGTAGCTTCTACCGCTTTAAGATAGAACATATTTGTAATACGCCTCATTCCAGAATTATCCTTAGTAGAAGGCAACGCGGTAGTTCCGGTAACTCCCTTTATGTAAGGGGTGTGATCATTCCCGTAAAAATAAACTTTACCACGTCCATCCGTAAAAACAAAACTTGGATTTGGCTCAACTTCCTCAAAATAACGCGAATTGTCAGTATACTCTATCGTATGCATCAATGCAAAACGAGTTATAAATTTCTGGAATATCTCCGTTGAATCTTGCTGCTTTATCCATTTCCCAAATTTATACTGATGCGCAATTACACCAAATGAGTTCTTCGTTTCAACAGATGTTCCATCCAGCCATACAGGAAGATTTTCCGGTTTAAGATCAGGATTTTCAATATCGGTAGGAAATAGAAGCCCTCCGTTTTCCTGATTTGTGAATTTGTTCTTCCCGATTGTAAACCACAAATCGTATCTGTCGATGTTATAACTGGCAAACAGGTTAAGACTGTTATCTTTTGCCTCCTGATTCAGGTATTTTCCTTGCGAAGTGATGGAATTATACGAAAACCCCCAATTCAGTGAAGGATTAACATTCTGTGTATGAAAAACTTTTATCCACGATTCCCCCTTGGGCTTATTAATAAACCACTGACCATATTCAAGCAGCGTAAAAGGTTTGGTTGTGTTGTAAAAATGGATATCAGCAGGCCATTTCCCGTAATCCTTGAAGTTTCGCATAAACAGAAACTCATTCGAATCGAAAGACCGTTGAAAATAGTCGTTACTCTGTGCAGAGGCGCCCAGGTTTCCGAGCGTTTGTGCAGATAACGATTTCTTTAAAACGGGATTATAAGTCTCATAATCAGCAAATGAAGTGTCAACCCTGGTTTCCTTCAAGCGGGAATATCCATCCTGAAATTGAAAAGCCTTCATTTTAAAAACAACGGTGTCTTTTTTTTCCTTTGAATTCTTTTTACCAGGACTAAATTTTTCCTGTCCACGGCTCTGTCCGGAAGTGTTACCACCGAGTGTCCTACTTTGGGAATAGGTTATACCAGATGAAAAGCAAATGGCAATAAGAAGCAAAAGTTTTAACTGAATACTCATAGGTTGCAAAGATAGACAATTCTGCAAATTGAAAATTGAACAATTTGACAATTTTACATTGTGTTTAAGATAAGAAGATCATGGCTTTAGAGCGAAAATTTCGATATCGCTTTACGCATTATTTCTGGCTTTAGGCTTTAGCTCGGAGTGAAGCGTACTAATCTGTCAGATAAAAGAGAATAATGCAAGTCAAAACATCTTCCGAAAATTGGTTCTGCTAAACGCCACTTTAAGGGTTTGCAACCGCTTGAAGGGCTGGTCTATAATCCGTGTAATCCGTTCAAATCGGTGTAATCTGTTATAAATTAAAAAGGCCCGGACTCAATAAAGAATCCGGGCCTGGTTTAAGTTGGCGGCGGCCTACTCTCCCACTTTACGCAGTACCATCGGCGCTGTCGGGCTTAACTTCTCTGTTCGGAAT
>Ga0209386_1000292_pt1 | contig 25916 bp, 23 predicted proteins | sample NGEPertwo_FD_184510 | JGI IMG/M metagenome (GOLD analysis project Ga0209386, IMG submission 184510) | Arctic peat soil microbial communities from the Barrow Environmental Observatory site, Barrow, Alaska, USA - NGEE Permafrost154B-two... | ecosystem: Environmental > Terrestrial > Soil > Wetlands...
TCCAATCATCTTCTTTCTGTTGGTCTTTCAATTAACATTATACAAGATGATTGATGTATGGGGGGTATCTTTTTTAGATACCCTCTTTCTTTTGCTCTAAAACTGCCTACTATAATTTTACTCTAACAAATGTTGGGAATCATGGCTAAGGAAAGGTCAAAAGCATTACCCGATGTTAAAACCTTTGACGAATTAGGGATAAAAGGGATACCTGAGGTCGGTGCATGGAGAGGTCCAATTGTACCTAAGGATACACCGGACGAAGTGGTCAAAATTTTGGAGGACGCTTTCTTAAAGGGAGCAAAAGAAGAATTTCATGCAAAGGTATGGGTTTCCAGCCTCTCCAGTCATCTTAGCCTTGATCTTAGGACCCATGATGGAAGCAAATTTCAGACGAGCACTGGTAATGTCTGGAGGGGATTACGCAGTTTTCTTCACAAGACCTTATTGCAGCTAGTTTTATCGTTATAGCCATAATTACACTCTTAACACCCATAATTAGAGGTCTATTGAAGAGTAGGAAAATAGCAAACACTTGAAATCCGGAGGGCAACGTTTTATAGTAAAAACTTTAAAAAAAGGAGTATCAGATGAGGCCGAAAGTTTTTATTGCTAGGAAAGTTCCAAGGGAAGTGGAAGACTATATTGCGCAATATTGTGACTGTGCAAAATGGAATGGGCCAGGGATTATTCCTCGTAATGAACTCCTAAAGGTTTTAGGGGATTCGGAGGGGCTTTTCATTAACGGAGAGCGCATCAATCAGGAATTACTGGATTCTGCTCCAAAACTAAGGGTTGTAAGTAATAACTCTGTTGGATATAACAATTTTGATTTGGGAGCCATGAGGTCGAGAGGGATAATTGGAACAAATACTCCTTCTGTTTTAGACGACACCGTGGCAGATCTTGTACTAGGCTTGATGTTAGCTACTGCCCGTCGGATTTCCGAACTAGATCGATATGTAAAGGCAGGTCAGTGGCGAGGGATTATTGGAGATGAACAGTTTGGTACTGATGTTCATCATACGACAATCGGGATCATAGGAATGGGTAGAATTGGAGAGTGCATAGCAGAAAGGGCAAAATTCGGGTTTAAAATGCATGTCCTCTATTGTAACCGTAATCAGAGAGTTGAGGCAGAAGAAAGAGTGGGTGTTGAGCACTGTTCCATGGAACAGTTGCTTCAGGAGTCGGATTTTGTAGTCCTTATGACCCCCCTTACACCTCAAACGGTAAATATTATGAGTGATAGAGAATTCAGCCTAATGAAACGGTCAGCGATTTTTATCAATGCTTCACGCGGAGAGACAGTAAACGAAAATGCTCTCATTAAAGTACTTGATGAGGGAAAAATCCGTGGTGCGGGACTAGACGTTTATAGCAAGGAACCCATTGAACCCAATAATCCGCTTCTGAAGATGCAAAATGTTATAACTATTCCTCATATTGGATCGGCCACGGCCAAGACGCGTTTTGATATGGCGATGCTTGCCGCCCAAAATCTCGTCGAAGCACTTTTGGGAAAAGAACCAACAAACCTAGTCCAAGAATTAAGAAAGGTAGTCGAGTAAAGATGAACTAGAGATAGGTCCTATTTTTGCCAAGGGATTTAATTGATGAGGAGGTTTTTAATGATGAAAAAAATTGGATTTATTGGCCTAGGTACCATGGGATTACCCATGGCAGCTAACCTATTAAAAGCGGGGTACGACGTAATCGCTTATAACCGGACTCAAGAAAAGTTGGAGCAGATTGTTAGTCAAGGGGGAAAGGCAGCCGTTTCAGCGGCAGAGGTAGCTGAAAACTCTGATGTGGTTTTTACGATGCTAACAGCGGATCGTGCCGTTGAGGAAGTCATTTTTGGCGAGAATGGTCTAATAAATGGAGCTAAAGCGGGACAAATCGTGATTGACTGTAGCACAATTTCACCGAATACCAGTATAAAGTTAGCTCAAGAGTTAGGAAAGTTGGGAGTTGAGGTCTTGGATGCTCCTGTCACCGGGAGTGAACCTCAAGCAATTGAGGGGATCCTAACCTTTATGGTCGGTGGCAAAAAGGATGTTTTTGAACAATGTATCCCTCTGTTCGAGACCATGGGTAAAAATGCTTTTTACATGGGGGAAAACGGAGCAGGTTCCTATACAAAATTGGCCAATAATACCATGGCAGCGATCAATCTGCTATCACTGACAGAAGCAATAACGATGGCGACCAAGGCGGGAATTGATCCCGAACTGTTTATTAAAGTGGTCAGCGGTGGGGGAGCACGCAGCGGCATGATAGACAACAAAGCTCCTAAGATCCTTAACCGAGATTTTCACGCCAATTTCGCAACAGCTCTCATGTACAAAGACTTGGGCTTAGCTATGAACATCGCGGCACAACTACAAGTGCCCGTGCCGGTACTTTCCCTCGTGAAGGAAATGTTACAGATGGCAATTCTAAAAGGATATGCCAATGAAGATATGTGCTCTGTTATTAAATGCTATGAAGAATGGGCGGGAGTTGAAGTAAAGAAGAGTTAAGATGAGTTCATGGTGGACTAGTTAAGACCTACAAGAGCCTTTCACCACTTCTGTGTGTGAAAGGCTCTTGTTTTGAGATAGCTCACCACCCATTAAATAATCTCAAGTTTTTGCTTCCGTGGCACAATCTGAAGGAAGCTGGCGACAAATCTACGGCCCAAGGGATAAGGATCTCACATTAATTTAAAATTGAAAAAGAAGTACTAGTATACAGTATGGTAGTATGGTAGTATGGTAATATACAATTACAATTAAATGAAAGGAGTTGCATGAAGTTTGTTTATATTTGAACGGTCTCCTCAGGAGTCTGCACGTGAGTATGTGTACAGATTACTAAAATTAAACATCATCAACCTTACTCTTCCTCCTGGTCAAAGTATTTCGGAACAAGATATCGCAGAACAATTGAATGTGAGTCGTACGCCGGTGCGCGAGGCATTTATTAAGCTATCTCAAGAAAATATTCTGGTTATTATTCCGCAAAAAGGCACATACGTTTCACTGATCGACATTGACCAAGTGGAAGAGTCTAAGTTTGCCAGAGAATTACTAGAAAGAGAAGTTATCAAGCAAGCCAGCACCGCCTTTCCAGACGAAGAAATGTTTCAGCTGCAGTCTTATGTTGCTCAACAAGAGCTATGTATAATCGAGAAGAATTACCACAAATTCTTTGAGCTTGATGAAAAAATGCACGGAACCATTTTTAAGGTCTGTAAGAAAGCACGTATCTGGTCCATGCTACAGCAGATGAACGCCCACTATAATAGGGCCAGAATGCTGAATTTGTCAGTGGGTTTTGATTGGGATCAATTAATACATCACCATAAGGAGCTCTTACGTGCAATCCGTGAGAAAGATCAAGATTTAGCTCGTCTGACCATCGATAGGCATCTGAATAAGGTTATCGTCGATTTGGAGTATATGCGTGCAGAATATGGACATTACTTTTTGCCGCTTAACCAATCGTCATCCATGTGACTATTTGCCAGATATGAATTTGTAGGATAGCAATCAAACGTAGATATTTTTCGGGGGGAGATACTAAATGCTGATGTCGTTTCGATGGTACGGTTCAATAGATTACATTCCGCTTAGTCACATCAAACAAATTCCGGGTATGAGAAATGTTGTCAGTGCACTTTATTCTATCCCGGTGGGTGAAGTATGGCCCTATGAAGATATTGTTGAAATTAAAAAACAGATAGAAGAAGCGGGGCTTTTGTTTAAAACCGTAGAGAGTGTTAACGTACATGAGGATATTAAACTGGGTTTACCCACCAGAGACCGGTATATAGAAAATTACTGTATTACCCTGAAGAATTTGGCCAAAGCAGGAGTAAACGTTGTTTGCTACAACTTCATGCCAGTCTTTGATTGGATACGTACAGACCTTGCCAAGGTGTTGCCCGACGGTTCAACTGCAATGTCTTACGACGAAAAAATCATTAGAGATTTAGACCCTTATGTACTAGTCGCGAAAATGGAAGAGGGGTCAAATGGTTTCGAAATGCCGGGTTGGGAAAAAGAAAGATTTTCAGAGATAAAAAGGTTGTTTGAATTATACAAGGACATTGATGAAGAAAAGCTTTTTGCCAATCTGAAGTATTTTTTAGAAGGGATTATTCCAACTGCCGAAGAGTGTGGCATAAAAATGGCGATCCATCCGGACGATCCACCCTGGTCAATATTTGGGCTACCTCGCATAGTTATCTCGAGGGAAAACTTGGAGCGGATCGTAAAAGTGGTAGCTAGTCCATGTAATGGACTAGCCCTTTGTAGCGGTTCTTTAGGATCTAATGCTAGAAATGATATTGTTGAAATTTTCCGTTACTTTGCTAAAATGGGCAAAATTCACTTCGCTCATGTACGGAACATTAAAATTGAGGAACCTGGTGTTTTTCATGAAACTGCTCATAAATCCGATGACTCGTCACTCGATATGTTTGGTATTATGAAGGCTTTACATGAAACAGGATATGATGGGCCAATTCGTCCAGACCACGGAAGAATGATCTGGGGTGAACAGGGTAGACCTGGCTATGGACTGTACGACCGAGCGCTGGGTGCAGTGTATTTAAGCGGATTGTGGGATGCAATCGAAAGGTATAGCCAAGAAGGGAAAAACAAATGAGTAGAAACCTGCAAGGTAGGTAGTTGTAATCAATGGAGGAGGTCTAATCATTGTAATGTGCCTTGGGTCTTTCTTTTCACCGTGGTGCTCTTAGCGGTCCTATTGCTAGTAACAGTTTTTACAGCAATGCAGCAGAACGACCAATTGAAAGCATTCCAAGACCCAACTAAACCCGTTTATGATCAATTCGCCGATAAGATTGGTAAGGACCTAGTCAAAGAAGTTAAGGATAAAGTTGCGGAACTCAGTAAATAAGCCTTTCGATGTTGGTAGAAGGCTGTGATCAGTCAATGGGTACAAAAAAAGCAGCCGTACCACTTAGGCGGTGGTTGCAGTTTTGCACCCGCTTTAATTGGAATTAAAAATCTAAGAAATTTGACAATTAGCCGGGGTTGTAATCTTGGTATAAAGATACTGCTCTTTTGAGAGGTGTGGAGGAAAGCTATGGATAAGGCTATACAGGAGAAATTACGGCGCCACGATGCTTTTTGGCGCGGAGAAATGACAGAAAGACCGATGATAGGGTTTCAGGTAGGAAGCTATTTTATGGCGCAACGGTATCAAGCTGCTACTCCACTCCTTCAACCCGGAAAGCTGATTACCCCAGAAATGCTGGATCCACGAGAGTTCTTAGCGGATTATGAGCGGCAATATCAGTATACGCTTGACATAGGACAGGATGCCTTCTATGCTGCTGAACCTTACACCGGGATCCCTTGGATGGAAGGAATATTGGGATGTCCGATCAGTGCAACAGCTGAAAGTATGTGGGCTGATCATTGGCTTGAAGACTGGGCGGATATGGATAATCTGAAATTTGACCCCAACAATCCATGGTTTCGAAAATTTATCGAGTTTGTGGACGTTCTGGCCGAATACTCTAAAGGGAGGTTTCCGATAGCACAGCCTATTTTCCGTGGCCCTTCAGATATGGTTGGGGCTGTCATAGGTCAATCCCGATTACCTTTGGAGGTTTATGATAATCCTGAACAGGTAAAGAAATTAGCCAATATAGCCACCGACGCCTTTATTCAAGTTGTTGATGCACTACAACACCATGCTCCTGCTTTTCATGGAGGATATTCGATAGGTTTCTATCACTTGTGGGCGCCAGAACACGTGATTTGGTACCAGGAGGATCTTTCGGCATTACTGTCTCCGAGTTTGTTTCGAGACCTCTTCCTAGATTGCGGAGTGAAGATTTCTCAGTATGCTTCCTATAATGCCCTTCATGTTCATCCCTCCTCATTTTTTATGCTAGACGACTTCATAAAAATAGAGCCCTTAAAGGTGATTCAGATCAATAAGGATGTTGGCGGTCCTTCAATTCCTGAAATGTTACCGCAGTTTCAGAAGGTTCTAGAATCGGGCAAGAAATTAATCATCTGGGGGTCTTTGGATCAAGAAGATCTTTTGGCTGTAGTCAATGAGTTGCCCAAGCATTCCACCTACATTGATATCGTTGCTGAGACGGTAGATGAAGGCAAAAAAATGATGGAATATGCCCGCGAATTAGGAGCTAAAAAACGATAATTTTTCGGGGGAGATGACAACAAATGGGTAAAGAGTTTTATCGTCCTAAATCTACAGCAGCCAGAGAGCTTTGGTCTCAATTTGATGCTTTGCAACTGGGAATGGACTGGGATGAAGAGGATCTCAAAAAGCCTCAGATTCTGATCGAGGATGTTTTTGGGGATAGCCATCCGGGCAGCTCTCATTTGGATCGCTTGACGGAACAAGTGGGCATCGGTATTTACGAAAAAGGTGGGCGTCCTGCAAAATACCATGTAACCGACATCTGTGATGGTTGTGCCCAGGGGCATGATGGGATGAATTTTGTGTTAGCATCTAGGGAAGTTATTTGTGACCTGATCGAGATCCATGCTTCGTTTGTTCCTTGGGATGGGTTGGTGTTAATCTCCTCTTGTGATAAATCGATCCCAGCCCATTTAAAGGCTGCTGCCCGCTTAGACTTGCCTACCATCTTTGTTCCCGGCGGAAGCATGCGGCCGGCTCCCTATATGTCTACTTCTATTAAGGCCGGCGAGATCTCATTGCGACAAAAAAGGGAAGGGATCTCGGAAACCGAGGTAAGAGCATTTAAGCTAACAGGATGCCCTTCTGTTGGGGCATGCCAATTTTTAGGGACGGCCAGTACCATGCAATCCATGGCAGAGGCACTTGGCTTAGCCTTGCCCGGGAGTGCTTTGGTTCCGGCTACGATGCGGGATATAACGGCAATGGCCAGGGCAGCTGGACGTCAAGTGTCAAATCTTATATCTCTTAATCTCACCGCGCGTAAAATACTGACTCCGGAAGCCTTTAATAACGCTATAAAAATCCATGCAGCCATTGGGGGTTCCACGAATGCGATGCTGCATTTGCCTGCCATAGCTCGTGAGTTGGGTTTAACCTTAAAACCAGAAATGTTTGACGAAATCAACCACAAGATTCCGCATATTGCCAACATTTATCCTAGTGGACAATATCCAACCGAAGCCTTCTGGTTTGCAGGTGGAATTCCCAGGGTCCAATGGTTATTACGCGACTATCTTGATCTAGATGTAATCACAGTAACCGGCAAGACTTTACGGGAAAACCTGAACCAGCTTAGAGAGGAAGGCTACTTCGAACGTTTGGAAGGTTATCTTGCCAATTACGCTCTTAAACGGGAACAGGTTATTAAGCCTGTCGAGGAGACTACGGAGATTGGGTCGATCGCTATTCTAAAAGGTAACCTGGCTCCGGAAGGGGCGGTTATTAAATATGCAGCTGTCGTAGAAGAAATGATGAATCATACCGGCCCGGCCAAAGTATTTGACTCCGAGGAAGAATGTCATCAGGCGATTATTGATAACCAAATAGACCCGGGTATGGTTCTTATTATCCGCTATGAGGGACCTCGTGGCTCGGGGATGCCTGAGATGGCAATGACAGCTGAGGCTTTAATGTGTGATCCGAAGTTAAGCAATTCGGTCGTGCTTATTACTGATGGCCGTTATTCCGGTGCCACTCGCGGACCCTGTATAGGCCACGTTTCACCTGAAGCCGCAATCGGTGGCCCTATCGCTTTGATTGAAGATAACGATATGATTGAAGTGAATATTCCGGAGCGAATTCTCCAGGTGATTGGAATTAATGGCCAACTAATGAGGGCAGAGGAAGTCGATGAGGTACTACAAGAACGAAGGGGACGTTGGCAACTTCCCAAAAGCGACCGGAGAAGCGGTGTTTTCAAGCGTTATACAGAACGAGCCTTATCAGCGATGCTCGGGGCCAGTCTTGAGTAGAATGAGATCCATCCACATTTATATTTGTGCTAATCGGGAGGAAATTGTGATGGTCGATTCTCGTGACCGAGGCTAATCCAGTTTGGGAAATCGTGGGTTTTCTTATACATAAATAAACTAAAACTCAGACAAATCATGAAAGGCAGGTTGTTTCAATGTTTATCATCGGAGAACTCATCAACTCGACCCGCAAAGCGATTGCGCAGGCCATCGAGCAGAAGGACGAAGGGTATCTCAAGGATTTGGCCCGGCGTCAAGCCAACGCGGGGGCCAGCGCGATTGACATTAATGCTGCAGCCAGCAGCAACGAGATCGAAAACATGAAGTGGCTGGTTGATTTGGTTCAGGAGGTCGTGGATGTTCCCCTTTGTATCGATAGCCCGAGTGCAGACGCGCTGGCCGTAGGACTTGAACACTGCAAAGGCCGTGCGGTTATCAATTCGATCACCGCGGAAAAGGAACGGTGGGCAGAAGTCCTGCCGTTGGTGCAGCAATTTAAGTCCAAAGTCGTGGCCCTATGCATGGATAACAAGGGGATGCCGGAGACAGTAAGCGACCGCCTGCGGGTGGCTGATGCGCTTGTGAATGGGTTGACGGCCGCTGGAGTAAGTCCAGACGATATTTATCTAGATCCACTCCTCAAGCCGCTTGGCGTAAATCATCTTTACGGTCTGGAAGCGTTGGATAGCACCCGTCAGCTGCACGACAGGTTCCCGAGCGTGCATATTGTTTCTGGGCTTTCCAATATATCATTTGGACTGCCTGAACGAAAACTTATTAATCGTACCTTCATGGTGATGAGCGTTTTTGCAGGTATGGATGCATTTATTTTGGATCCACTCGATCAGCAGATCATGGCACAATTGGCAGCAGCCAAGGTACTCGCTGGTCAAGATGAATACTGCATGGACTATATTACCGGAGTGCGTTCCGGTCAAGTGAAAGCCTGAATTTTGGAGAGAGATGAGCTAGAGGAGAATAGTAGTAATGGAATGACTTACTGTGGAAGCAGCCAAAGAACGAACCTTAGGCTCATTTTCCGGTCAGTGTTAGAGGTAAAAGGCCAATCCGCAGAGCACTCTCCTAGTTGATATAACTGCCAAAGGCTCCAGCTAAAGCACCTCGTCAAAATCGGCATCGTTTTAGCCCTTCATCCACCGTTAGCTGTATATGTGCCAAATCTTGTGATGGCAAGTCTTGGAAATTTTAGTCAAAACAAGTGGATGATCCTAATGGTGATCAACGTCATTCTCTTTGTTTTTGGTATGTTCATGGATGCAACATCTATCGTTATTTTGCTCGTTCCCATGTTTATGCCTATAATTTTGAAATTGGGAATTGATCCGGTACACTTTGGGATTTTGGTCGCCATCAACACATCGATTGGCACGATTACCCCTCCCGTCGGTGCAGGTATGTTTGTCATCTGTAGGGTAGCCAATATTTCTATTGGAACGTTTACCAAGCATGTAATCCCCTTACTAATTCCTTTGTTGGCAGTTCTGTTGCTTGTCACATTCTGGCCCCAGATGGTAATGTTTTTGCCAAATCTATTGTCGAAGTAAGCCTTTTAAGCAATTTAGGCAGCATGAATTCATGGAATGAAGATTGACTTTAAGGAGGAATGTAAACTATGACTGGACGGGAAAGGTTTTTGACGGCCCTAAACCACGGTATTCCTGACAGGGTGCCCATTTTTGACTTTTTAAATAACCCAGGCATTTTTCAAGAGGCTATTGGGATTACTCCGGAGTACTACATGGCCGAAGATGGGGTGAATTGTGCTAGTAAATTAGGGCTTGATGCCATGTGGTACCCTGTGGGAGGATTTCCGGCGATCGATCCTCCGGGCAGCAAGGGGGAATACACGGACGAGTGGGGGATCAGTTTTCGGCGAGACACCTTTTCATGGCCGGGTTCAGGGCCGGTAGGCCATCCCATTAAAACGTACGAAGACCTGAAAAATTACAGCTGGCCGGATCCGAATTTACCATCCCGCTATGAGCAGGTGAATACAGCCATTACCTTAGGTCATGAAAAGAATATTGGGGTCATGGCAGGTATCCGTGGGCCGTTTTCCACCTCAAATTTGCTCATGAGCATGCAGGATTTGTTCATGACCTTTTATGATTTCCCGGAAATGATTAATGAGCTCTTCGAGCAATCAACCAATTACTTCCTTCAAGTAGGTAAGCGCCTCGTTGCAATGGGAGTTGATGCATTGATCGTTCATGAAGACTTGGGCTCGGGAAATAGTACCTTGATTTCACCGGCTCAGTATGAGGAATACATTTTTCCTTTTCACCAGCGGTTGTTTAAAGGACTGAAGAGCTATGGCGTGCCCGTTGTGCTTCATTCAGATGGAAATATCAACAAGCTTATGAACTTGCTTACGAGTTTAGACATAGATGGAATGCATCCTATTCAGCGGGGCGCCCAGATGGACCTGGCAGAGATCAAACAGAAATGGGGCAAAAAGCTTTGTTTGATAGGAAATGTGGATGCATCCAGTACATTAGCCCACGGTACTAAGGAGGATATTGAGCGGGAAGTCAAAGAATGTTTGCAAATTGCAGCTCCCGGCGGGGGCTATATAATGGCTTCAGACCACTCTCTAAATGTTGGGGTGCCGGTGGAAAACGCCTTAATTTATTTGGAACTTGCCAAAAAGTATTGTGCCCAAGCTTATTCGGGCTAGTATTTAGTATTGATGCCTTTCAAAGAAAGGGGATACATTAATGCAAATTCTAGAAGAAATAAGCGCTGCAGTCATTGCCGGAAACGCGAAAAAAGTGTACGCACTCACGGAGACTGCTCTTAAGGAAGGATTTGACCCGCAACAATTCTCAATGAAGGTTTAATTGCTGGAATGAACGTGATCGGAGTAAGGTTTAAGGCTGACGAAATTTATGTGCCAGAGGTTTTGATCGCGGCTAGGGCTATGCACGCAGGCATGAGTGTAGTCAAGCCGTTGATTGTCAACTCAGGAATTGCAGAAAAAGGAACTGTACTGATGGGAACCGTTAAAGGAGATTTACACGACATTGGTAAGAACTTAGTGACCATGATGATAGAAGGCGCAGGATACAATGTCATTGATCTGGGAGTGGACGTAACAGGAGATAAGTTTGTCGCTGCTGTCGAAGAGTACAAACCGCAGGTTCTAGGTATGTCAGCCCTGTTGACTACAACTATGGCGCAAATGAAGACAAATATCGAATTGCTAAAACCCTACCAGAGAAGCCTGAAAATTATGATTGGTGGCGCACCTGTGACACAAAAATTTGCTGATGAGATTGGAGCAGATGGTTACGCAGCTGATGCCGCAAGCGCGGTCGATAGAGTTAGGGAGTTTTTTGCGAACTAAGTTTCGCTGGTGCAATGTCTACCACGTTTGTCGAGTATTGACTTCGACCGGACGCGAAGAGGTCGTTAACTTTCTGGCCTTGCCGGTTCATATTTTAACACATGTGTCTGCAAAGAGATGTAAACCTTGCCCCATTCTATCGGGGGGGTTGGCTCCGAGGAGTTAGAAAGTTCGGATTGTTAATGTTCCCGAAAGTCTAAGAGATAAATTTTATAAAAAACCCTTGGTCAAACTTGAAAGTAAGGGGGATACTAGATGGCTGGGCTAAGTCATAAGGAACGGATTATGAGGTGTATTAGGGGAGAAGAAGTAGATCATCTGCCGATCCAAATCGAATTCACTCCGGCAGCATTAGATAAAGTTACCCGTGCATGGGGCACAACACCCGATGAAGAGGAACTGATTAACCGATTAGATAACCATATCGTTTACGCTTATTTGAACGATCCCTTTGGAAACATTAGAAAAAGGAAATATAGTGCTACGGAAAAGATCGTTTATGATGACTGGGGAGTAGGGTGGGATACACAGCAAGAGGGAACATTCCTGGCGGTGCATCCGTTAAAGGATAAGGAAAACTATGCTAACTACAAATTCCCAGACCCTTATGCCCCCGGATTAATGGATATGGCTGCTACAGTGGTTGCCAAGTATAGCGACGAGTATTTGGTACCTTCTTACCAAGTAACCTGTCTATTTGAGAGGGCATGGGCTTTACGGAGTATGGAGGAATTTCTGGTTGATTTGATCCTAGACCCTGATTTTTCCGATGAAATTCTGGAAAAAATCACCTGTTATCAGATTGAAATAGCCAAGCGTTATGTAGATACGGGAGTCAACTGCGGACGGACGGGCGATGACTACGGCGGCCAAAACAACATGATTATGTCACCGGCAATTTGGCGCAAGCTAATTAAACCGAAACTGGCCCGGATTTGGGAAGTTTACAAACAAGCGGGCTTACCGATTATTCACCATAGTTGTGGGGATGTGCGTCTAATCCTAGACGATTTAGTCGAGATGGGCCTGGATATTTTGCACCCCGTTCAACCGCAGGCGATGCCTATCGAGGAACTAGAGAAACGCTACGGCAAGAGTCTAGTGTTCTATGGGGGTATTTCAACCCAAGTCACTCTCCCCTTTGGTACACCGGAAGACGTGCGCAACGAAGTTAAGCGGTGCATACAAGTGCTGGGGGCCAACAGCAAGTATATAATCGCCCCTTCAGTTCAGATTAGCTCTGAAGTGCCATTGGTGAACATTGAGGCACTGATTGAAGCAGTAGAGGATTATAAAATCGGCAAGCTCTAAGTGGCTTCCCCCCAAGCGGATAAGATTAAGGACGAAATACTCAGATATGGGCAGACGCACTTTATGAAGGGTCTAATGATACTTTGACCAAGGTTAAAACATGGGTGAAAACAGCCCGCGGAGTTTATCAAGAATTCATTTGATAGAAAAATTTGTGTGATAATAGGGAGGAACAACCGAGATGGCGACGATAATTGAAGAAATTAGGAACCAGACGATTCAAGGGAAGGCCAACAAGGTAGTAGAATTAGTCAATCAAGCTTTGTTAGGGAACGTTGAGGTACATGATATTTTACAAGATGGACTGATTGCTGCCATGGGTATAGTTGGAGAGCAGTTTAAAGCTGGTGAAATATATGTCCCGGAAATGCTGATTGCAGCGCGTGCAATGCAGGCGGGTCTGAAGATTGTCAAACCTCATTTAACCAGTGAAGAGGTAAAAGGCTTAGCTACTATCGTATTAGGGACGGTTAAAGGGGATTTACATGATATCGGGAAAAATTTAGTGGCGATGATGTTAGAAGGTGCCGGTTGCGTGGTTATCGATCTAGGCGTCGATGTATCGGTAGAAAAGTTTATTGACGCTGTGAGACAACATAATCCACAATTCCTTTGCCTTTCTGCTCTTTTGACCACGACGATGCCTGGAATGGGATCTGTGATCCTTAAATTGGAAGAGGTAGGATTGAGAGATAAGGTTAAAGTGCTCATAGGAGGAGCTCCAGTGACCCAGAAATTTGCGAATGAGATTGGGGCAGACGGCTACGCTGATAATGCCAGTTCGGCAGTGGATCAGGTTAAGGCTTTTTTAAAAGCAGAATAAAACTAACTGAAGTTTCGGTCGCGTCCGAAACTTCAGTTACACTTTCATTAAGTCAATTGCAGTAAGTCCCCAAATATGTCTAATAGAAATAAAAGGATGAAATGAGTTCGTGATGGCGAAAGCCAACTCTCCTTTGTTTCGTGTATCCTAGAAACTTAATCCTAATGAACGTAAAGGTGATGAAGTAAAGTGACACAAGTGTATATTGCGTATGGCAGAAAGCGATTGAAGGTTAATGTGCCGAGCGAACGGTTGATTTCCGTGGCTGAACCACGACAGATCCCAGGAGCACCGAATCCCCGGATTCTTATTGAAGAGGCGTTGCAAAACCCAGTTGGGTTACCTCCGCTAAAGGAACTTGTTCGTTCTGGACAATGCGTCACTATTGTGACGGACGATATTACCCGGCCCACTCCGAGCAAACTGATGCTTGAACCGGTGATTGAACAGCTCGAAGCCTGCGGGGTTCAGGACGAAGACATTAAAATTGTGTTTGCCAATGGTTCTCACCGTCCGCATACGGATGAAGAACGCGTGATGCTTTTAGGAGAAACATTTGCCCGTCGCTTTAAAATTTATGACCATTCTCCGTTTGACAAGGAGAATCTTGTTGACTTAGGAGTAACAACAAGAGGTACTCCAGTTCACATTAATCGGCACGTTGCTGAAGCGGATGTGCGGATTTTACTTGGACTCATCAAACCGCATGCTGTTGCAGGATATAGCGGAGGGGGAAAATCCATCCTACCTGGGGTTAGCGGTATCGACACGATTATTGCTGACCATAGTTTCGAGGCGACAGGGCATCACTGTTCCGTTCTTGGTGTAATCGACGGTAATCCTATTAGGTCTGATATTGAGGAAGCGGCTGGGATGCTAGGGCCTTGCTTCATTGTCAATGCCGTTTTAAACACTCAAAAGGAAATTGTGGCAATTGTGGCAGGCCATATGATTCAGGCCCATCGGAGGGGTGCAATAATCTTGGATGGCTTGGTCAAGGTTCCCATATCCGAGAAGGCAGATATTGTAATTGCCGGGGTCAGCCATCCAACGAGCATCTCCTTGTATCAGTCTGTGAATGGGGTTTTAAATTGCGTTCGCTTGCAGGAACCGATCGTGAAAAAGGGCGGTACGGTAATTCTAGCTTCGCCCTGTGCAGAGGGAATTGGGCAAGGCCCCTTTTATGACTTGGTCAAGGGAGCCTCGAGCCCACAAGAGGTTTTCAAAAAATTACAGGAGCCGGGTTTTTTCGTCCATGATCAGTGGGCAGCTCAACTCTGGGCACTCTGCCTGGATGCCGTTCATGTCATAGTAGTCAGTGATGGAATTGAGGTTTCTCTACTGGAAAGTATGCTCGCTCAATCTGCAAAAAGCGTCGAGGAAGCGATAATTATGGCTTCCCAACAACAAGGGGAAGACAGTCGTATCGTGGTGGTTCCTGATGCGCCCTATACCTTACCTTATTTAGTGAAATAAGCGAAAAGAGTTAACCTTTACGGAAATCCACGCTTTGCTCGGATTACCCAAGAGTAGCGTTTTTTCAATATTCTTACGACCCTTGAGGTTATGGATATATTCGACGAAAACTTATCCACTCATGTAAGACCTTGTAGCGAGTACTAATCAGACCTACCATCTAGGGATATATACTTTCTGCTTATTGTGAATGTCTATAGAAACCTTGCACTTGACGGCTAGGAGGAGTAAGGCGATTTTAATATAGTTTTTGAGGAGTGAAGAAAATGTCAGACATGACTTCTTTAGAAAGAATGTTAAGAGCCTCCAATTTGGAGATGCCGGATAGGGTACCCGTGGCCCCTTATATGGGAAATCATGGGGCGAAGATTGGCGGAGCGTTGGGTCACGAGTATTGCCAGTCTGGGGAGTTGATGGCGGAGGCACAATTTAGGGCCTGGGAGATTTACGGGCAGGATGCGGTCGTCCCGCAATCAGATAACTATTATATTGCAGAAGGGTTCGGTATCAAGGTTGAGCATCATCATGATGGTACTCCAACGTTGAAGACTCCCGTTATAAACGAACTGAAAGATATTGAACGCTTGAAGGTACCAAATCCCCTAACGGACGGAAGGATGCCTGTCTATTTGGATGCAATTGGACGCTTAGCTAAACGGGTTGGGGAGAAAGTCGTAGTTCGAGCGCCTGGTACAGGTCCATTATCGTTAGCATCGCATTTGATGGGGACAAACAGTTTTCTAATGGAACTGGCCACAGCGGTTATGGAGCCTGGGGGAGAATCGGAAAGAGCCCTGCGTAAACTGATGCAACTGACGACAGAAGCTTTGATTCGATTTTCTCGTGCAGCGCTGGATGCAGGAGCGCATATGGTACAAGCTGGGGATTCTTTAGCTTCTATCGATATGATTTCCCCGTCGATGTATGAACAATGGGCTTACCCTTATGAAAAAATGTTTTTTGAAGAGATAAATTCTTATGCTCAAGCTAAAGGAGCGATGACTCTCCTACATATTTGTGGAGACATGACCCCGGTGCTAGAATTAATGGCCGATACAGGGGCGCAGATCCTAGAACTGGATTACAAAGTCAACATGAGGGAAGCCAAAGAGAGAGTTGGGGATCGTGTTTGTATAATGGGAAATATTAATCCATCCGCTGTTCTATTGCAAGGCACACCGGAAGAGGTTAGGCAAGCCTCGGTGGATGTGATTAAACAAGCGGGTCAAAAGGGCGGATTTATCTTAGGTTCGGGTTGTGAAGTGCCCATTTTTGCCCCCGTGGCGAATCTGCGCGCCATGATTGAGACCGCAAGTAGTTTTCGTTATCCGTTCTAAAAGGGAGGAACATTAATGCTTAGTCAACAAGCTGTTGAGGTAAGGATGAATTATATTCGTAGGGCTTGGGATTTAGAAGAACTACCTTACCCGCCTTTTATCGTTAGGCCCAGAGGCAAGTGGTATGCAACGCGGAGATTTCTCGAAGAGCCGAGATCAGACTTAGAGGCTCAGATGAAGATGATAGAGGAAGAAACTCCAATTGATGATTATGCTGTTCCAGCTCTATACACCGGTGTGGGTATTGCGGTGGTTGCAGCGGCATTTGGAGGGAAGGTGCAGATTTTTGAAGGTGACAAAGATCCATGGACGGCACCACTTATAAATGACGTTGATCCACAAAATTTATATAAATTCAGACTGCCCGATCCCCATAAAAGCGGAATGAATCCCTTAGTGTTTGAGCGTATCCGGACCTTTCAGGAAGGAAGTACGCTTCCGCTACGGGTATGTAACATCCCTTCACCTTTAACGATTGCGTCGCAAGTCTGGGACTATACTAGCTTTCTGACAGCTCTCTATGAATATCCGAAAGAAGTACATCATTTGCTGGATCTGGCTACCGAAGCGACCATTGAGTTTGTCAAAGCACAATTGGAAAAGATTCATAATCCCTTCGGTCTCACACACGAAGATTGGTATATACCCCGTAAGTATGGCCTGCGAGTAAGTGATGATGTGCTTGCTGAAATTTCGCCTGCTCATTATCGGGAGTTTGCCGTCCCTTACAACAATCGGTTATCTGAAGAATTTGGTGGGATTTTCGTTCATTCTTGTGGGGACGTAACTCATAATCTTGAGGTGTTAAAAGAGATTAGAGGGTTGCGGGGTATTGAAGTTAACGCACCACAAAACCACATGGAGGCACTGAAAGAGAAAGTTGCGGGCCGCATGGTAGTGTCACTGCGTTGCTGGAGTATGGATTGGGTGGGGAACAACATTCCTGCGTTAGAGGGGTATACCAAGGAACTCATTGACTACCTTGGGACGAAGGGGTTGCTTCTGCAGATTCAGACCTCTGATATAGCAGAAGCGCACCATCTTGCCCAGGCCATTAAAGAGGCATAGGGGTATCTTGGATAGGGGTATGAGGTTGGGAAAGATATTTGTGAAAGGGGGTGATGCGTTGCAAGCTTCGAAAACCTTAAACACGGCAATTAAAATGTGAGAAGGAGGAGAACAAGTTGAAAAAATCATTGAAGAGCATGTGGTTACTGGTTGTAATTATTCTTGTTGCCATGACGGTTTCCCTGGTCGGGTGTGGAAGTTCGAAAACCGCTGCCACAGGTGATAAGAGCGTTAAAAAGACGGTCATTAAAATGGGCTACATCTTTAATACGGGCGGTCCGGCAGATGAAAACGCTAAATTTTTTAAGAAGTTGGTGGAAGAGCGCAGCAAAGGTCAGCTTGAAATACAACTATTCCCAAGTTCCCAATTGGGGAACGAGGGCGATATGATTGACGGCATAACAATAGGAAGCGTAGATATGGCCCTAACTGGGGACGGCCCCATCAATATGTTCGTACCTGAATATGCCGCCTTAAATATGCCGTATGCGTTCCGTGATCTTGAACACCTGCAAAAGGTTCTTAATGGCCCTATCGGGAAAGAAATTTCTGACAAGATAGTGGAGAAAAAGGGCGCACGTGTTCTCGATTGGTGGACACGTGGACCTCGCTATCTAACTGCTAACAAAGAAATTAAATCCCCTGACGATTTGAAAGGTATTAAAATGCGGGTGCCTGAACTTACAGTATATACAGAAGCCTGGAAAGCGATGGGAGCTATCCCTACACCAATTACATTCGCTGAACTGTACAGTTCTTTGCAGCAACACGTTGTCGATGCTCAGGAAAATCCGCTGGAACTGATTTACACTTCGAGTTTCTTTGAGACTCAGAAATACTTGATGAAAACTAAGCATGTCTATGGTCCTTATATGCTCTTTATTAGTGATAAAATTATGAAGAGCTTGCCGGAGGATCTGCAAAAAATTGTTACCGATAGCGCTAAGGAAGCCGGTCAGCAAGAAATGAAAGATACGTTGAAGGCTGAAGACAAGTTCCTCGCTGATCTAAAGGCCAAAGGGATGACGATTGTCGATGTCGATGCCAATCTTTTCTCCGATAAGATCAAGGATGTACCAGCACGGCTGGAAAAAGAACTAAAATGGAAGCCAGGCCTTTATCAAGCGATTCTAGATACGAAATAGAAGCCAAGATAGGAAGACAGAATCCTGTCTTCCTATCCGGTTTAGTTTTAGTTAAGGAGGTATTCCATTGTTCGAAAAGCTGAGAAATACGTTGAACATGTTGCTGAAGCCGTTAATCGTTACACTGACTATCTTGATGGTCTTGGTGGTTTTCATGCAAGTTGTGTTCCGTTATGTTTTGCAGAGCCCCCTCGCTTGGTCGGAAGAGCTTGCCCGCTATCTGTCTATTTGGATAACCTTCTTGGGCGCGGCGGCTGCAATTGGGGCACGAAATCATATCAAGATTGATGCTTTTATTAGTATGTTTCCACAAAAGGTGCGCAAGTTCGATGAACTTGTGATTGACCTGTTACAAGTTGTTTTTGCTGTGACTATGCTTGTAGCTGGAGGGATGATGATACCTGTCGTTATGGGCAATTTAACCCCCGCCCTTCAAACCAGCTTTGGGTATGTGTATGCATCGATTCCGGTCAGTGCAGTGTTAATGACGCTGTTCCTTGCGTCCAACATCTATGAAGATATCATGGAATTAAGGGGGGTGAAGTGATGCTTTCTGTTATGATCATTGTCTTTCTTGTTCTCATGTTGGCTGGGGTGCCTCTTGCTATTACAATGGTGCTAGCATCGTTCAGTTACCTGCTTTCAGGCGGTGCCTTTCCAATTCAGGCCATTCCTCAACGGATGATTGTAGGAACCGATTCTTTCACATTTCTTGCGATTCCTTTTTTCTTCCTCGCGGGAGAGCTCATGAACACTGGAGGTTTGATGACCCGAATCGTCAAATTTGTTCAAGGAATGATTGGTTTTATTCGGGGGGGACTCGCTTTTGTCAACGTCATTACAAATATGATCATGGCTGGTATGTCTGGATCCGCTTTAGCGGACGCAGCGGCTACTGGAACTGTTCTCATCCCAGCAATGGAGAAAGCTGGATATAGCCGTGCGTTTGCGGCCGCACTCACTGCAGCCGCAGGAACGATAGGGCCAATCATTCCCCCCAGTATTCCTTTTGTTATCTATGCGGGTATTGCCAACCTCTCGGTCGGTAAGATGTTTATGGCAGGAGCTGTACCAGGGGCGTTTATGGGCATTTTTCTCATGGTAGCTTCCTATTTCATTTCCGTTAAGAGAGGGTATGGTAAGGAAGCGAGGCAAAGCCTTGGGCAGATCTTCGCAAATTTTCGGCATGCTTTATTAGCTTTACTCATGCCAGTGATCATTCTAGGAGGAATCCTGTCTGGAGTGACAACTGCGACAGAGGCTGCTGTGGTGGCAGTTGTTTACTCTTTGATTGTCAGTATGTTTATATATAAGCAGATTACCTTAAAAGATTTGCCTAATATTATCTACAAAGCTGCCATCGACACTGCAGTGATTATGTTCATCATATCTGCGGCATCGATGTTTGGCTGGATCCTTGGCCGGGAACAGGTCCCGCAACATCTGATGCAGATAGTGGAATCCTTTACAACCAGCCCTTGGATGGTACTTGTACTTCTCAATATTATTTTCTTGATTTTGGGTATGTTCATGGAAGGAACTTCCATTTTAATTATTTTAACTCCGGTGCTATTACCCCTAATAAATGCTATGGGAATCGATCTATATCAGTTCGGTGTCATCATTGTCTTGAACTTGATGATTGGTCTAATTACCCCGCCAGTCGGAATGACACTATTTATCACCTCGCGAATTGCAGGGTTGGGTGTTGATGTGGTGGCTAAGGAAATGGTTCCGTTTATTATCGCTTTGGTGGTGCTCTTATTGCTGGTAACTTACTGGCCTGCCTTATCGCTTTGGTTGCCATCGATCATCGCTTAGAACCTATCGCTTAGAACCTATCGGTTGTCGGGTAGACATATTGTCAACTTAGGATTGCAGAAAAAGGAAATGAGCTAATAGGAAGGGGATTTATACGACATTGGCGAGAACTTGGTGATGATGATTTCAATCTAGGAGTAGACGTACCAGGAGAGAATTGTCGCTACTGTCGAAGAGTACAAGCCAAGCTTTACGTATTGTCTACCACGTTCGTCAAGTATTGACTTGGCGGGTTCACGTTAAACAAATATCTGAGGAGTGTTAACAATGGAAGAATTACGTGGGGTCATCGAAGAGTACTTAACTCTGGTACACGGTGAAGAAAACCAACGGCGGAAAACTCTTTGGGTTCCTGAACAAGTCTATTCACGAGATATGTTTCGCCGAATTCCCCAACCCAATCGTCTAACAGGACAAATCCCAGTTGCCGCTAGCCCTATGGCAACACTTTGGGGAGCATATTTCGGGTTCAGTGTACGTGACTACTATACAGATGCTAAAAGTTTTCTAAAAAACTATCTTAAATCTATGATCGCTTTGTTTGAATGGGGGGATGATACCACCCTAGATAAGACTATTCCTTTCTGGCCAGGCGTTGCCTTCGACTCCTCAATATTCGGCATGGACAGCGTTTACCATGATACGCAAGACCCTTGGGTTGGGAGAGAAGTACCCATTAAAGAAAAAGAAGACCTAGCCAAGATGTCCATACCGGACTTCTATAATAGCGGCATAATGCCCCTCGTACACAAGATTTATCAGGAAGCAAACGATCTCTTAGCTCCCTACGGTTGTCGTTTGGATTTCCCCCACATTATCAGAGGACCCTATGGGATCGCTTTTCATCTGAGAGGATTTGCTGAATTAGCGCTCGATTTGATGGATGACCCAGAGTGGGTTCATCAGTTGATGCGCTATATTACAGATAGTCATATCGAATGGTACAAAGAGCGGGCAAGATTCCTCGGCGAGCCCATGCCGAAAGTATTACTTTATAATGATGAGGTAGACTGTAATGTGATCGGTCCGAAAATTTATGAGGATTATGTCCTACCTTACGAAATTGAACTGTCTGAATTTCATGGCGGAACGGCTTACTGGCATAGTTGCGGTAACATTACCCCAATCTTGGGTATGGTTAGGAAAATTCCAAACTTAGCACTGCTCAATATTAGTGGCTGGACGGACTATCACAAAGCGGCCAAAATATGCCCAGATATTCCATTGGAGATATGTGTCGTAGCTCCAAATGATATTTACTTCGCAAATGCCGAACAAATGGCTGAACGGGCTAAGGACATTGCCCAGACCTGCAATGATGCCAATGTGGAAGCTTTCTATATTCGGGCGTCCGGACTCGGGAAATATTTTGACAAGACCGAAGATAATCTATCAAAAATAAGGGAATGGGCGAGAATCGTAAAGAAATCAGCCCTTATCAGGTGTTAGATTTGCTCCTCCCGTGCATATACCTATTCCCTGAATTAACACCTTTCCTTTGGGCGATGGTCTCTGTATGCAGACCGGACGACAGGCCGAGATACTCGGGATTTTAAAACAAAACAGCTCGGTTACTGCTTATGGCTTACCGAACTCTTAGATTATCCCGGCAACTGTCAGTAGGGATATAATAGAGGAGATTCCTTTATATTATCTTATGTTTTGGCTGGAAATAACATTCAACGAATTTGGTAAACGTGTAATAATTCTATATATTACATCTACTATCCTGCATTTCGCATACAATTAATGGTAACTTGTTAATATCTTACAGGGTATTTGTGTAATTAGAGTAAAATTATTACAAGATATGTTATCCATAAAACCAATTTATTGGTATTAATTACATCAAGTTACATGGATATTAACTATAAAATAGTATATATAAAACAATTTGTACAATATATATAACTAATGACATTTCATTATATTGACAAATAAGATTTAAAAAAATTAATTGCGACTATAAATGGAAATATCTAGACCTTCAATAGCTATATGTTGGGTATTAATGCTATAATGTAAGGATTTTACATTTAGTCAATTTTATTTTGCGAAATGCAGGTACTATAAATAAAAAAAAATTATATGTCCCCCCCTCACCCCTCAAACGGTTAACTTAATGAGTGCTAGAGAATTCAGCCTAATGAAACGGTCAGCCATCTTTATCAATGCTTCACGCGGAGAGACAGTGATGAAACTGCTCTCATTAAAGGGGTAGGGACAACATTTTAACCTTTTTATACGTTAAGCCAGAATAAGGAAATTACCTCCTGGTTAAGTCCGCTAAACTGCCTTAGTGGACATTGTCCAGGACGAATAAGCCTATTATTGTCCGCTAATGTTTTATACAAGCGCTTTATTTTATGTCCCCTAAGGTTGTTATTTACCATCAGTACCAGCGAAACTGTCATTTCCCACAAGCTAATTGGTAGAATATGTCTTAGCGTATATTTTCGTTAAAATGTTGGCGGGACCCCTATATGAAGGGAGAGAACAAACTATGAGTTGGAGAAGCCAAACACTGTTAGGAGTCCCGGAAGGGGCTCTAGCCCGCGGCCTGTATCGTTCCATGGGATGTACGGATGAAGATTTCAAAAAGCCAGTCATAGCCATCGTCAATACCTGGAATAACGTTTGTCCAGGGCATTTTAACCTGAAAGAGGTCGCAACCGCCGTCAAAGAAGGAATCGTTCAAAACGGTGGTATGGCGGTAGAGTTTGGAACGATTGGACCCTGTGATGGCATTGCCCAGGGACATGAAGGAATGACCTATATTCTTCCGTCACGTGAAGTGATTCTTCAAAGTGTAGAGGTAATGGTGGAGGCTCACCGGTTTGATGGACTCGTGTTATTAGGATCTTGCGATAAGACAGTTCCAGCTTTGCTTATGGCAGCAGCCCGTTTGGATTTACCAGCGATTCTAGTGAATGGTGGTCCCATGGAACCGGGATCTCGTCATGGCCGAGATGTTGATGTGAATGAAATCGAAATTGCTGTCGGGGAGTACCATGCAGGAAAAATTGATTTGGCAGAGCTTACCTATGTTGAAAAATCAGCTTGTCCGACTCCCGGTTCATGTACCATGCTTGGAACAGCGAATACGATGTCTTGTTTAAGCGAAGCGCTGGGACTTTCTCTTCCAGGAAGTGCAACAGTGCCTGCTACTTATTCCAAACGGTTACAGGTGGCCCGTGAATCAGGGAGAAGGGTGGTTGATCTTGTCCTGGAAGGAGTCACAGCTCGCCAAATTATCACCGCTCAGGCACTCGAAAATGCCATTCGAGTCGGACTGGCAATTGGAGGGTCCACCAATCTGGTTTTGCATTTACTTGCCTTAGCTGAAGAAGCGGACCTTACGCTTGAGATTAATGATTTTGATCGTTTGAGTAAGGAAACCCCTTATATTGCATCCGTGATGACGGCCAGCGTGTATGATATGGTCGATTTCCATCGGGCCGGAGGAATTCCCGCCGTGATGCGTCAATTACTCCCTCTTCTCCACGGAGATGCCCTAACTGTGAGTGGTCATACTGTCGAGCAGAATGTCAAAGACGCCCAAATTGAGGATGAAAGAGTGATACGACCCCTTGAGAATCCCTTTAAGCCGGATGGCGGGTTAGCCATTATGAGAGGAAATCTGGCTCCTCTAAGTGCAGTCGCAAAACCCTCGGCTATACCAGCAGAACGTTTGCAAGTAGAAGGTCCGGCTGTTGTATTTAACTCTGAGCAAGAACTTATTTTGGCGATCAAGGAACAGAAAATTGAGCGAGGGGATATCATCGTCGTCCGCTATGAAGGGCCAAAAGGTGGACCCGGTATGAGGGAGATGTTTACACCGCTCAAACTTCTCGATGGATATGGACTAGCTGAGCATGTTTATTTAATTACAGATGGGCGGTTTTCGGGCTCCAACCGAGGCGGGTTTGTGGGTCACATTTGTCCGGAAGCAGCAGATGGAGGCCCGCTGGCCATTGTGGAAAATGGAGATCGCATTAGCATTGATGTTCCAAATCGTCGGCTTGATCTCTTGGTGAGCGAAGAAGAGATGGCACGGCGTTTTGAGGCATGGCAAGGTCCTATCAGTAGAGTGAAAAAGGGATATTTGGCCCTTTATGCTAATTTGGTCAAGCCTGCTTTCCGCGGGGCTGTCATGAAGTACGAATAGCTCATACCGCTTTAGAAGCCCATAAAGACTGGGTTAATCGGAGGAAGAAATGAAAATTACTAAGTTAGAAACGTTTATCGTAGGAAACTCATGGAGAAACTGGCTATTTATTAAAGTGCATACTGATGAAGGGGTGCATGGTATTGGCGAGGGAACGTTAAATGGATTTGCCAAAACAGTGGAAGTCGCTATTCATGAGCTCAGCCACCTTATCATTGGTACAGACCCTTTCGATGTCGAAATGCTTGCCTTAAAAATGTTTCGAGATGTCTATACTGATGGGGGGCAAATTCAAGGTTCAGCACTGGCAGCAGTTGAAATGGCATGTTGGGACATTATGGGCAAAGTATGTGGGCAACCTTTGTACAAATTACTGGGAGGGCGTTGCCACGATAAGCTGAGGACCTATGCCAATGGTTGGTATCGTGGGCCAAGGACCCCAGAAAGCTATTATGAAAAAGCTAAGGCGGTCATGGCGAAAGGTTATACGGCGCTTAAGTTTGACCCTTTTGGCAATGCTTGGAGAACGGTCGACCTTAAAGATTTTGCGTTGGCAATCGATATTATTAAAGCAGTGCGGGAGGCTGTCGGAGCGGATGTGGATATAATGGTTGAAGGGCATAATCGTTTCAGTGTTCATACCGCGCTTAGATTTGCAGACGAGATGGCGCCATACAAGCCGACCTGGTTCGAAACACCAGTACCGCCGCAGCGCTTGTCCTCGATGATAGAAGTAGCCAAACGCAGTTCTGTGCCGATCGCCTGCGGAGAAGATTATTACTGCCGTGAACAATTTTCTGAGCTTCTGAAGCATGATGCAGTGCACATCATTCAACTAGAACCGCAATATCTAGGAGTGCTAGCATCAAAACAAATTGCTGGCATGGTCCACGCTGCTAACGGCGTAACAGCTCCCCATAGCGCTCAGGGGCCTATATGCTCGATCTTATGTGCACATTTGAATATGGCGACACCAAATTTCTTTATTCATGAAATTTTTGACGAGTTCAATGACCCGTGGGAAACCAAGTTGTTGACGAACCCTATGCATGTAAAGAACGGCTATATTCAACCACCCGAAGGTCCAGGATTGGGAACTGACTTGAACATGGACGAAGTAATAAAGCATCCATATCAAGCGGGTAACTGGCTACCATTATTTCGACAGGGTTGGGAGACCCGAAAAGAAATTGTGCAAGACTAAAATAATGTTGTCTTGGTAGTATAATGTAAGTATGAAAGGCACTGGAGGTTTAAAGTAGTGAAAAAATTTATCATAAAGGGTATCATTCCCGCCGTACTGACACCCTACGATTCTAAACATCAGATCGATGAGCAGTCCTTACGTCATTATATTGACTTCCTGATAGGAAATAGAGTTCATGGGCTTTTTATTGCCGGTACCAATGGAGAGGGTCCCTTACTTAAAATGAATGAAAAGAAGGACCTGATCC
>Ga0209386_1000293_pt1 | contig 25847 bp, 12 predicted proteins | sample NGEPertwo_FD_184510 | JGI IMG/M metagenome (GOLD analysis project Ga0209386, IMG submission 184510) | Arctic peat soil microbial communities from the Barrow Environmental Observatory site, Barrow, Alaska, USA - NGEE Permafrost154B-two... | ecosystem: Environmental > Terrestrial > Soil > Wetlands...
CCCTCCAGGGTGTCCTACCGTTTTAATCGGGGGACTTCCGGCGGCAAGAATGGGCGATTCGTGCGGGGTTGATGTGATTATGTTGGGGTCGATGACCGTATTGATCGGCGGAATGCCAGCTGCAAGGATTGGAGCCGTAACTGCCGGAGGAGGATCGGTTTTACCACCAGGTGCTCCGACCGTATTGATTGGGGGTTGAAAAATTAGATCGATTGAAGTGCCTTAAATAACAAGTAAGAATTATGGAACAAAACCTTTTATTTATTGGCCGTGGATGGTCGTTTCCACCGAACTTTAACCAGAACACCGGTAATGTGGAAATGCTTGAACAGGAAGCAGATATTGCTTCAAGTCTCGAAATTTTGTTGTCAACGGTTCGTGGTGAAAGAGTCATGTTACCGCAATATGGATGCAACCTCGATGAGCTGGTTTTCGAAAGCCTGGATACCCGCATGAAAACGCTGATGACGGATAAAATTGAATCGGCCATTTTATATCACGAGCCGCGTATTGAATTGGAAAAAGTAATCTTAAACGACACCCAGGAACTGGAAGGAGTGATTTTAATTGAGATCAATTATCGTGTCAAAACAACCAATTCACGGTTCAATTTTGTCTTTCCATTCTATAAATTGGAAGGAACAGATATCAATCTTTCAACTTCTGTAAGTCTAATTACCTGATAATAAGTTAGTGTATGTCAACTTCGATAGACTGTAATAAGAATTCAGATCCGCTAAAACTGATCCGCGATGGTGCCAATCAGGAACAACGACTTTCGCCGGCGTTAGATCCATCGTATGTGCCGGTTAATGAGCATGATGTAGCGAATGAAATGATGTTTGCCCGGGCTTTGTCGGAGTTTGTAAAATATTTCGACAGCAACAATACCGCGAATGGCAATTGGGCTCCATTTTTCAGCAAAGATCCTTCGCTCCGGCTGGCTGTGATGTCTATTCAGAACATTGAAGATTATAAAACCCAGATCAAGTCATATTTCGACTTTCTAAATAACCTCGATAATGAATTAAAAGGACCTGAATTAATAAATAACCTGAGCTACATATACAGTTGTTTAGGCACTCTCGCAAAGCAACTTGACGGTATGAAAGAGGGGCTTCCAAATGAAATTGCACTGAAAGCTACTTTAAAAAACCTTGTTCAAACCCAACTTGCACCTGCGTTTCAGCGACTGATTTCCTATCAGAAATCGGGAATTGTTTTGGCATTGGTAAAGGATGTTGCGCCGACAGATAGTATTCAAATACTTGGTGTTTTGCCTGACACTTTTGATAAAGTGCTAACTTCCGGTTTTTCGATGGATTGGATAACCAGCAATGCTGCAGATTGGAATGTGTACGTAGCATCCATTTCTGCGGAATCATCGGTTTATGGAGATTCGACAGGTAATCCACTGGATCCAACATTCGTTCGTACCAACCATATTGCCACTCATAACCTGTTTACGTCAGTTTCCGATCAGTTTCTGAAAGTCTTTGCCCGGGTGATTGGTGAAGCAAGACTTGCACTTGAGTTCACTTTTACCAACTGGGACAAGCACGAACCGCATTATGCACTTTTTCTGAGTTTTCTGCGCCTGATGGAATATGCAAGAGCTGAAGCGAATACAATTACAGGGAGGCACCTCGATTTTTACTACCGCGAAGTGCTTCAATTGAAGGAAAAACCAGCCTTGCCCGCAAAGGCTCACCTGATTGTGGAATTAGCAAAGCAAGCCGCTTCACATCAAATAAAGCCATGTGAACTTTTCAAAGCCGGGAAAGATGATAAAGGAATTGAAGCTTTCTTTGCCAATAACCGCGATCTGATTGCCAACCAGTCTAAAGTTACATCTTTGAAGACATTGTATCATCATGGAAATGAAGCTGTAGGTGACGATGATAATTCAAACAAACAATCGGGTCGGCTTTATGCGTCACCAATTGCAAATTCCGCCGATGGACTTGGTGCCAAGTTAATCTCTGCTGATCTATCGTGGCAGCCGTTTTACAACAAAACTTACCAGGAAGGAGTTCTGAAATCAATTAATATGCCGAAGGCTGAAGTCGGGTTTGCAATTGCCTCACATTATTTACTAATGGCGGAAGGAACCCGGACAATTACGCTTGAGTTTGCCATTTCAGGATTTCCAAAGAAAGCTACAAAAGGATTGGAAAAGGTTATTTCAGAATCAAAGAAAAAACGTAGAAATGCACTGGAGGTAGCCATATTTGAAGCTCAGCGAATTCGGATAAATAATATAGAGGAGAATCTAAAATGCCTGATTACCACTAAAAAAGGATGGCTCGAAAAAACACCGGGTACATTTACTTTGCTTGATAACGGCAGACTTCAGATCATAATAGAACTTTCGGGTGCCGACCCGGCTGTGCGACCTTACCAGGGTAAAGTCCATGGATTCGGCTTCTCAACTGATCTGCCTGTACTGATGGTGAAATTAAAAAATGAGGATACAGATTTCTATATTTATGATGTTTTTCAGATGGTCGAAACCCAAAGTATTGACCTGACTGTTGAGGTTGACGCGTTGAAAACATTGGTGGTTTCTAATGATTTTGGCCCCGTGGATACTTCTAAACCTTTTCAGTTTTTTGGAGCTAATCCTATAACGGAAAGCTCTTTGATAATCGGATCTAAAGAAATATTTCAGAAAAATCTCATTTCTGCGACAATAAATACGAACTGGCAAACCACACCTACGGCTTACGGTAAATATCCAAATGTAGAAATTGATTATCTGAATTCCGGCGTTTGGACATCTTCCCAGATCGCCAGCAAAGCTGTTGGCTCAACTTCGTTTGAGTTAAGTAATAATCTGGATTTACCGGTCATTGTTACTCCTGATCTGACAGCTGATGAGTCGTTTAATACCAATTCAACACATGGTTTTGTTCGTTTGCGATTAGACAATGATTTCGGGCAAAAAGATTACATGACTGCTTTGCTGGTATATCTTGCTACAAAACCGCAGCCTCCCGCCGGACCGCCGGTCGGGCCTCCTGTTGGACCTTTTATGAATGGATTTTCAATAACTTATACCGCCAATCAAACGATTGATCTAAGCTATTCAAATACAAAAATGTTTGACTCGCGTGAGGCTCAGTTTCTCCATATTTCTCCTTTTGGTTTTGCCGAGCAGCATTCAGCCATCAGCAAGGATAAGAAAGTTTTTCTGCTGCCACAATTCGATTTTCAGCTGGGTGATATCAAAAACGAATCTGAGGCTGAATTTTATATCGGCGTCACAGGTTTACTTCCGCCGCAAAATCTTTCGCTCCTGTTTCAGGTAGCCGACGGCACCGCAAATCCGCTTGCTATAAAACCAATGCCTCACCTGCATTGGAGTTACCTGAAAAACAACGAGTGGATCGATTTTGAAAAGAAAGATGTTGAAGATCAAACAAGCGAACTATTGAAATCTGGAATTGTAACACTTGCTTTTCCTGCCGATGCAACAAACGCCAACAACTTCTTGCCATATGGCGAGTATTGGATCCGGATCGCAGTTTGGGACAAAAGCGATGCTGTCTGCAATCTAATAATGGTTGCTGCCCAGGCACTTCAGGCAACTTTTGTTGACAAAGGGAATGACCCTGCTTTTGCATCAAAGGTGTTACCAGCCGAAACAATTAGTAAGCTAAGTATTCCGGTTTCGGAGGTCAAAAAAATTACACAGCCTTTCGAGTCGTTTGGTGGTCGTGGCGCTGAAATTCCATCTGCATTTTACACCCGTGTGAGTGAACGACTTCGTCACAAGAACCGGGCAGTGAGTTTATGGGATTACGAGCGGTTGGTTTTGGAAGCTTTCCCTGAAATATTCAGGGTGAAGTGCCTGAATCACACACAATATGAGCCAAGCGAAAGTGGAGCTGGTATTTATAAGGAATTTGCGCCGGGACACGTTACAATTGTAACCGTCCCAAACAAGCAATTTCACAACCTGCGCGACCCATTACGACCCTACACAAGTCTGGGAATGTTGACGGATATCGCTGAATTTATTGGCAGTCGTGTTTCGTGCTTTGTAAAATTGCACGTGAACAATCCACAGTTTGAAGAAGTGCGGGTAAATATGTCAGTACGGTTTTACGACGGTTTCGACCAGACATTCTATACGAATACTTTACAGGAATCCATTTTGCGATTTCTGTCTCCATGGGCGTTCCCCGAAGGTGGTAACCCAACTTTTGGCGGTAAAGTCTATAAATCAGTACTGATTGATTTTGTTGAGGAACTGCCTTATGTGGACTTTGTTACAGATGTCCAACTCTTCCACGACATTGCCGGGGTAAAAGGAACTGTTGACCAAAATGAGATTGAAGGTTCACTGGCAGTCTCCATATTGGTATCTGTCCCTGCAAAAAAACACCTGATCACAGTAATTAACCCTTCAGAGGAAAAAAAAGCTTCTGACAAATGCAACTGCGAATCATGAATCAAAAACCTGTTTCCATAGAGAAAAAGCCCGATCTGAAGCCTTCGCAGGATTACTACCGCCTCAGGAAGGAGGGTATTGGCTTCATTGAGCAGATGGGTAGCCAGCAATGGACTGATTATAATACTCATGATCCCGGAATTACAATTCTTGAAGCACTTTGTTATGCCATCACCGACCTAGCTTATCGGACAGGAAAAGACATCAAGGATATTCTTACCCCGGATGAACCATCATCTGGTAAGACACCTTTTCCTGACCAGGCCTTTTTCACCGCAAGGGAAATTTTAACAATCAATCCCTGGACTCCCAACGATTTTCGCAGAATTTTGATCGACCTCGACGGGGTACGCAATGCATGGGTATTTTGTAAAGAATGTGCCTGCGATGCTGAATATTATGCATGGTGCGATGAAGATAAGCTGAACCTCTCGTTCACCGCGCCCAAAAAAGCAGTAACTAATTTATTAAAGGTTTCGCCACGTGGACTTTATGATGTGCTGCTTGAACTCGAGTCAGATCCGGAACTGGGTGATTTGAACGATCACAAAATCGAACATACCTATACAGTTCATGACAATGACGGGAAACCACATCCGGTCGTGATGGAAATGCGTTTTCCGGATTGGCAACTTGAAAACAGTGCGGATTGGGAGCTTTTTAACCAAAGTAATGACTCGTTATTTAAGCTCAAAATCCTTCACTTTGGAGTAACAAAAACATACGATGTAATTACAGATCCGCTACTTAGCGATGATGACAAAGACGCCTATCTCAAAAGACAGTGGCGTAATGTGTTCTATGCAGGATTTGAAGTTGAACTTTTATCTTTCGGCAAAAAAATTGTGATCGACAATGTTGCGATTCGCTTTTTAGGTGATACGACAGCTAAAAATGGAAGTAAGGTAACTGTCATTAAAACCATTCTGGATGATGAGGGAAGTGCAGGAATAATAAGTCTTTACCGTAGAAAGCTGTTGAAAATCGCCGAAGTCGTAAAGATCTCAAAGGCACATTTGCTGAATCATCGTAACCTTGATGAAGACTTTTGTCGTGTAAACGGCGTTGGAATTGAGGACGTAGCCGTGTGTGCCGATGTTGAGGTGACCCCGGATGCCGACATCGAACGGGTTCAAGCCAGGATATGGTTCGAAATTGAGAATTACTTTAATCCGCCTGTTTCCTTTTATTCCTTGGCAGAAATGATGGCTGAAAATGTACCGGTGGAGGATATTTTTGACGGGCCGGAATTAGATAACGGGTTTATTAAATCTGTTGATCTCGAAAATGCCACACTCAAAAAAGTGTTGCGCACTTCAGACATCATCAACCTCCTGATGGAAATTGAGGGAGTTATTGCTGTTAATAACTTGTTGATTAGCAAATATGACGATGAGGGTAATATCGTAAAAGGTGCTGCCGATCCTTCATGGATTGACGGAAAGCCTGTTTTTAATAAAAATAAATCAAGTGCATCTTGGCAGTTATATATCAAGGATTTGCATCAACCACGTCTTTACCTGAACTTTTCGAGATTCTTGTTTTATAAGAACGGGCTACCTTTCAATCCACGAATGGATGAAGCCAACGATACACTTACCCAGTTACAAGGGGAAGCCGAACGTCCGAAATTCACGAACACACAAAATGATTTACCGGTTCCCGGCGGAAAATTTGCAAATACGGAAGACTATTTTCCGGTGCAATACAGTTTGCCAGTTACTTATGGTGTAAATCCTGTTGGTTTACCATCGCATGTTTCGGATCAGCGACAGGCAGAAGCAAAACAACTGAAAGCCTACCTGTTGATTTACGAGCAATTACTTGGAAACGCTTTTGCACAGATAGCCAACGTTTCGGAATTGTTCTCCCTCGATCCGGCTGTGGACAAAACCTATTTTGTAAAGGAATTTACGAAAGAGCTGATTATTGGTTATGATGAAATTACAAGCAATTTACTCGACAAGGTTCAGCTTGAAGGAATGGCAGAAACGCGTTCTGAGTTTCTGGATCGCCGGAACCGATTCCTTAATCACCTGATGGCCCGTTTCGGGGAACAATTCAGCGAATACGCCTTAATGCTCACCAATCTGCAAGGGAAAACTGTTGCTTCGGCACATTTGATCGACGATAAAATATCTTTCCTGAAAAAGTATCCTTTAATCAGTCATGACCGAGCCAGGGCATTCAACTATACTCAGAACTTATGCAACCCGGAAAATAACTCCGGTCTCGAAAAACGGATCACACTTTTACTTGGTTATCCCGACCTCTCATTTGTTTGGAGTTTTTCGGGTAAAAAGTTAAGCCCTTTTACCCTTCAATATTCGCTTAACGATGAAAACAATAATACCTGGTTCAGTGGTTCTGTAAAAATTAAAGCGTCATCTGGAGAAGCATCCAAAGAGGCAGCATATAAACTGATCATAAAACAGATGCTGCAGTCAGATGCATACGAAGTTAAAGAAAAAGATGGAAAGTTTAACCTGAACCTGAAAACCGAAGGGGGAGCATTATTAGGTTCCTCGCCACAAACATTTGCGACCAATGGAGCTGCCATTGATGTGATGAATGAGTTATTGGCATGGAGCGCCAATGAGAAAGCTTTTGTGGTTGAGCACCTGTTGCTGAGACCGAAATTTCCGGGCGACGCTCTGTACCCAGCTTGCAGCGATGGCTCATGTCAAACCTGCGGCGACGAAGATCCTTACTCCTTCAGGCTAACTTATGTGATGCCGGGGTGGACTGCACCTTTCAATATTAATTTGGATATGAGAAGATTTGCCGACCGCACCATCAGGTACGAGCTTCCGTCGCATTTGCTGGGTAAAATCTGTTGGGTAGGTAATGACGGATTTATAGAAAATTCCTTTGATCCGGTGATCACCGTTCTGGCAGATCTATTGATGCAAAAAGGAATTACCAAGGATGGAATAAGGCCATCAGAGGCTGAAGCATGTGCCTGTTCCCTTGCGCTTTACACCGCCTTTTCGAATGCATTCAGCACTTGGTACGAAGATAAAACTTTGACTTTTTTACATGCTGATGCATTAAATACATTGCTTGATAAAGTATTTTCGGTTATCAAATCTGGCGATGTAACTTGTTCAATCGTTTTTGATTCAACACTTTGGGATGAAATTAAGAATGCAATGATTCTCTATTTTAAAGATATTGTGCTAAACGGTTGGCAGTTTGAACGTTTTGAAGATGCCTGGTGCCAATGGCTGAAAGAAAATGCCAATTTTGACTGGACAGAAGAACGACTGCATGAACATGTTGAGGCAATGCTTAAAGCTAACCTTAAGAACGATCTTCCATCGGCTAAATTCGACTTGTGCGACTGTGCGAATCAAATTTTAAATGATTATGGGATTGCATTTTACAAATGGATGAATCACAATTTTGAGGCCGGCCGTGAGTTCAAAGACTTCTCTAACTTTTCATCACCAGCCATTTCACTTTGTTCAGAGATACCTTATAAGGCTGGAACAGCTGAAAAAATAGGCGACTTTCTTCACGAAAAATATAAATCATACAAAAAGGTATCCTATAATCTTTGGAAAGTAGTCCATCTTCTGAGCAAATTAAAGAATACCTATCCTGGTGCGACATTGCACGACTGTGATGATGGCAGCGACCAGAACCCGGTGCGTTTAGGAAGTACGGCACTGGGAAATTATCCCTTAAAAAGAAATATAACACTGTAAATGATTTTCTATCAACTGATAAAAGGATGTTTAATATAATTCAAAAACAGCATTTACCATGAAACCGATCCAAGATAAATATCCGATTTTCGAAGCCAACCAGGTGCTTACCAGCCGCCATCTGAATGAGGTTTTCGATTACCTAAACGAGCAGGAACGACTTACGCGAGCCAATCTGATTGGTATTGGTATCGAATGTGGATTAGATATCCGGCTCGAAACCAACGGCATCGTCCAGACGATCCACCTCTCAAAAGGGTGTGGCGTGAGCTCTGCAGGATATATTTTAATTGAACCAGAGGATCTTACTTTGGTATCGTATCAGAAGTATACACTTCCTCTTGATATTGATTATCTCCATTTTAAGTATGAATCTGCAGGAAATTCGGTTCAATATCAGTTATGGGAGTTGTTTCCTAAAGGTGAACCGAATACAAATCTTTTGGGAGAAGTAAATAACTTTCTCGACGATAAAGTGGTTATCCTGTTTTTGGAATTGAAAAATGAAGGGCTTCGGAATTGCAGTCCTAACAACTGCGATGACAAGGGCAATGAGGTGACAGCAACTGTGTTGCCATTGCTAATTGGCAAGGATGATCTTGAAAAGATTATAGCCAAAGCTAATAAGTTAGGGACTGATTATACCGCTACCGATCTTGAATCGGTACTACTTTCACGACTAAACCTGCCCGACTTGCATCTGCCGCGTTATAGTGTTCCAAATTCAGCGCCTGTCTCGTCGAACGATGTACTTGCTGCTTTTCATGCTGTTTTTCAAAAGAATAAATTAGCAACCCATACAGGTGATGCGCTAACTGCCGCATATAAAGCGTTTATGCCGCTTGTGAATGAAACTTTCCCGAGCGACCCATTTGCCGATTTCGATCAGAACTTTGGTTTTCTGGATAGTATACCAACTTCCACAAGCCAGGTCCGTTTTCTCCCCTATTATTTCGATTTTTTTGACGATCTGATTCAGGCTTACGATGAGTTCCGATGGAAAGCCGCTGGCCTGATGTGTGCCTGTTGTCCGCCCGAAGATCTTTTTCCTCGTCACCTGATGCTTGGTTTGCCGGATCCCGGTTTAGTGGCTAATCCGGGCATTTACCGTCACGATTTTCTTTCATCACCTGCCATTAAGGGTTGCGAAGAACGTAAAGCCGAAGTACTGCAGTTATTTAGTAGGCTCGTGGAAATGGTCAATAATTTCACAAATAATCCGACTCCACCTGAATTTAAGAATCTAGAAGTTGCACGGAAATTAATGCCGGTTCGAATTACACCAAGCAAACTTGCTGATGTTCCTATTTCGCAAAAGGCAATCCCTTATTATTACCTTCAAAATGGTGTTCCTCCCTTGTTCCAGTTGTGGAATGTCGAGAAAACACGTCGAAACCGGGCAAATCAGAACCTGAGTTTCCGATCGGACGAATATGTTCCCCAAGCGCCTGTTTTTGTTACAAATGCACTAAACTTTGATCTTGAGCCTTATAACTTCCTTCGGATCGAAGGCCATTTGGGCAAAAAAGTAGAGAATGTAATGAACACGTTGATTGCATTTAAAAACGAAAAACGGTTACCAATCGAGATCATCGCGTTACGCACAGGGGAATTCGATGCCCGCCAGACGGTTGATCTGAGTAAAGAAGTTTGTCGGTTTGAAGACCTCGAAGCAATTTACGATGCCTTCAGAGATCAGTTTATCAGCTCGCTCGGCAAAACGTTGGCCTCATTTTATACACGAAAGATAACCAAGGTCGTTTCGTTGGCCGATGATTTTAATGCTTCACTTATCCACTCGATTAATCCGGATTTTAAAGTTGAGCCTTCCACTTTCGGAGCGTTACTCGAAACCTATTTTGCATCGCTTAGCAAACCGAAAACGGCCAAAACTACTGTGCTAAAAAGAGTTGCCGCGATTGATATTAAAGATGCCTTTATTGGTGAAAGCGCAGTTATTCAGGCTACAGCCTCCTATGCAGAGGTACTGCTTGATATTTGCAATTATCTTAAAGTCAGGTTACTTAGCGATTTTAATCTGACTGCCTTCCGTGATTTATTTAACCGGCTTGAAGCTTTAAATGCACAGTTTAAAACTCAAATCAATACCAATGATACAGAATGGAATAGCCTGTTCAACCTACTCGAAGCGGTACGATATGCAAATGAGATGGAAGCTTTCAGATCAATTGGCGAAGAATACCGAAAGCGATTGATCGAAATAAAGAAACAACTTTTCCTTAGTAACTTTCTGTTAAAAAATCCGGGTATTCAGCACAAAGCCGGTGTTCCGATGGGCGGCACGTTTATTCTTGTTTACCACGATGACCCCACACCGATTCGCCTCCTTCCCAATTTAGCCGCCGGTATTGATTCCCTGAAAGCCAATTTCACGAAGGTAGGATTCGCTAACGATAGCAGCGAAACCATCACAAAGGCTTTCGAACGGCTGCAAGTCAAGGGTGATGCAGCACAGGTTGATCCTGACATACAATTGATTCTTAGTGAAATTACGAAGAAGATTGTAAAACCTGATTTTGAAATTGGGAAAGGAATCCGCGTAAAAACTGCCGAAAAGATCATAGGTGAAACTGTAAATGAATTTGCTGACGGAACCGTTATTGCCGATTTCTACCTGCCTTATATTTGTTGTTCCGACTGTTCACCCATCCAATATGTAATGGCCAAAGATCCGCTGAATTTTTCCGTCAATATCGGTTGTAACAATTCGGACAAAGGTGCCAAAGTAATTGTAACCCCCTGGGGTGGTACAGCGCCCTACAAGATCAAAATAAACGAACAAGATTTCAAGGATCAGGCGGCTGAACTCCTTTTAACAACAGGAAAATACACTTTGATTTTGCGAGATTCTGAGGGGACACTTTCAGATTCGCAACAAATCGAGATCGCTGCACCATTAACATTAGGCAATCCAAATTTTGATTGCGGTGATGGCAATCAATACGTTGCAGTGATTGAAATCAGTGGAGGTACACCGCCTTATACCGCCAACAAAGGAAAAATCCTCAATGACAAAACATTCTTTGCCGATAGTCTGCCTGGTGATACAGATATTGAGATCATCATTACCGACAGCCGGAAGTGTTCTGCATCAGTAATTATCAATCATTCTTGTGTGCCCGATTTGACTTTCCAAACCAGTATTGGATGCCCTAACGCTGACGGAAATGCCCCGCTTACCATTAATGCCTCCGGAGGTAAACCGCCTTTTGAAGTGCAGGTTGGAAATGAAGATTTCGTTCCTGCAGACACCCCGCTTTCATTACCAGCTGGTAAATACACACTTGTTGTTCGCGATTCGGCCGGAACAGTAACACCTTCGCAGGATATTGAAATTCCGGGACAAATCGTGATCAGTGAGCCAAATTATGATTGTGTGGGTGAGAACAACGAGTATGTCGCAGCTTTCCGGATTTCCGGTGGAATTCCGCCTTACACTGCCAAACCGGGAAATGTGAAGGACATGAACTATTTCAGCGATCGGTTACCTGGCAATAAGGATATAGAAGTTGTTGTCACCGACAGCCGGAATTGTTCTGCTTCCATTGTTCTGAATAATTCGTGTGTGTCTGATCTCGCATTTAATACTACAATTGGCTGCACTTCTGCAAATAATGAAGCCATGGTTGAGATATTACCGTCGGGTGGTGTTGGGCCTTATAAGTTCCAGGTCGGAACTAATCCGTTAACCCCATTATCCGAAGCCATTGCATTGTCTCCTGGAAATTACCCGATTGTATTGTTCGATTCAGCGGGAGCCTCAGTTTCAAATGAGATTATAATTCCTGCTATGCTGGATTTAAATATCGCCGAATACATCTGTGATAATACTTCAAAAACTTACCAGGCCAGGATACAGGTAATAGGCGGAATATCGCCTTATAAATCCAAAACAGGTGAAGTAATTCCGGTAAACGAGTTTTTAACCAATCCGGTTCCTGACGGTGAACTCATTGTTATTGAGGTGCTCGACAGCAATGGGTGTAGTCGCAGCATCGAAGTAAACCATACCTGCGTTGAGCCCTGCAACCTGCCCTGCGATGGTCAATCCAGAAAGTGTGCTTACCGGCTTTGGTTACAACCAGTTTCCAAAGAATCGATCTATGAAGCGTACCGTCAACTGAAAGATTTGAGATTGCGTTTTAACGGACAGAACTTAACGCTTCCTTCAGCAACTACTTTATTACAGATTCCGATAGAAGCCCTGAACAACGATTTTGTAAATGTGATGACCAAAACGATTGGCAGATTGAACGAAATCATTCAAAAAGTGCTTATAACAGCGTTGGGTGATGCGGGCAAAAACCGCCTGGTTCTTACTTACGAACCAACTGAAAGTGATCCTTTTGGAGTCCTCTGGATCGAGTATTTCGTTTGCGAAACGTTCAATCTTGAATTTGAATACGTGTTCGCAAAGGCATCGCAAAGTTTTGATCTTCGCTGGAGATATACCAATGAAAAGGATGATTTTGGAAATCCTTTCAACGGAACGATTGCCACGAACGTCGAATTGAATAAACAAACCCTTGTTCCCGCATTCGACTGTCGTGAACGCAACCAATGTAAGGGAAGCGATTATCTGAAATTGTGCACTGATTCAAATACCAAAGCTGATTTTAAAATCAACCAGTTGGATAACAATGTGTTTAACGTTGCAAGTATCGCCAATAAAAACATTGTTGCCTGGATTTGGGATGCAGTTGATTCATTGGCCAAAGAACCGTTTTATACAGGTGAGACTTTAGATATGATCATTCCTAAGCCGGCAGGAAATGTTCGTTTAACCGTTATTAGTGACAAAGGCTGTTTTGCATTTATTGAAAACAAGATCTTACAATGACACATTTTATCCGGCAGCAATATTTCGATGTTGAACTGAAAGGCTCAGAATCAGATGGTTTTGCATTGCAACATCGCCTGTCGGATTTGTATTACGCTCAGTTGTTACCTGCAATCGAAAAAGCGTTGGATCAGTGCTCGACTTCGGGACAGCATTTTGTTATTGACCGCCTCGATATTGATGCCGGAACCATTGAACTTGAATGTATTGATCAGGATTTGGCACCCGTCATTGCCAATGCATTGGCTCGTGATATAAGAGAAAAATCAGTTATACGCCAGGCTGATAAAGAAGAACAGACCGGTTCTTATATGATGGATTCTGAAGAGAATTTATGGGAAGTATTTATTCATTTCATTGCGAAAGGAAGCCTCCCGTGGTCGTACAGATTACCCACGGGAAAAAGCCTTGAGGAAGTTATTTCCGAACTTTTGATGAATGATGGAATAATAAACAGTAACCGGATTCTTGCTGACAGAATTGAGATAAAGTTGAAGTCCCCAAACGCTGCCAAACGACTTGAATTGCAGTTTTCAGAGAATTTTATCACTTTGCTTCGTCAAAAGATCTACCCGATTCAGGTTGATTCTTTTGACCAATCCAGGCAAGGGAATTTATGGGAGGTATTTATTCATTTTCTATTAAATGGCAACTTCCCGGGAATGTATAAATTGCCTCCTGAGGTAAGTCTGGAAGATGCACTAACCGATCTTTTGAATGATGATGATACAAATACGATTCATCCGATACCGGTTCCAAAAATCGCAGAGGTATTCAAATCACCTTTTGCTGCCAACCGATTGGCTTTTCAATTTTCGGAGCCATTTCTCCTAAAGTTACTTGAGCGAATTTCTCCGGATACTTTAGTCGAACTGAAAAGTATTCTCAGTGTATCCGAAAACCTCTCTTTTGCTCCAGATCAGGCACGATTAGTGCGAAAATTTGTTCTAGAAAAGACAATATCGCTGATTTTTTCAGGCAAATCAATTTCGAAAGTAGAAATTGCAAGACAAGTAATGGATGAATTGCAAATCAGCAGTGATTTGCATCTCTTGGTTTCTAAAGTTTTTGAACAAACCTGGCCCGAAATTAAAATGCCTGACAATGAGCTGTCAGACACCATAGAAAGGCTTATTCCACTTGGTAAAAATTTGGAAACCACGATACTTCAAAGGGATTTAAGCAGCTCCTATCCCAACCTGTCAGGAATTAAGATAATTGAAAATAAAGCACCTTCATCCGAAGCCCTGGCAATAGAAAAATTACTCCCGAATGAAATTGTTGATGGTATTTACATTAACAATGCAGGTTTGGTTCTGTTACATCCTTTCCTTACTCGATTTTTCGAAATATTGGGAATATCCAAAGAGGAAGAGTTTCTACAACCGGAAAGAGCCTTGAGTTTACTTTACTATCTGACAACAGGGCAAACTAAAATTCCGGAGTATGAATTGGTTCTACCCAAAGTACTTTGCGAATTTCCGCTCATAATGCCTGTGTCCGCAGATTTTAAAATTACAGAAAATGAAAAAAATGAAGCCTCGGCATTACTTGAGGCTGTTATAAAACATTGGGAAGTTTTACGAAACACTACTCCCGATGGATTGCGTGGAACCTTTCTGCTCAGGCCAGGGAAACTTTCGCAGAAAGAGGATGGTGACTGGCTGTTACAAGTTGAATCGCGCACTTTCGATATATTACTGGAACATTTACCCTGGGGTATTTCAATGATTAAGTTGCCATGGATGAAGAATATGCTTTGGGTGGAATGGAGTTTTTGAATTAAGAATCGATAACTTTTAAATGAAAGCGACTGCTGAAAAATCGTCTCACACCACTTCGACTGCTGAACATCAGAAGTCGTCGCAACCTTTCTTTGCAAAGGCTGGTGGAGGAGATTTTTTTACTCCGGTCAGAAATTCGTCCGCACCCTCTGTTCAAAGTAAGTTGACAGTTAATAAACCCGGAGATAAATTCGAACAGGAAGCCGATAAAATGGCCGATAAAGTAATGCGAATGCCCGCACCAGCGCCTCCGGAAAAGGAAGAAAAGGTTCAGAGAGCCACCTTGCCAGAGGAAAAAGTACAAAAGGCAACTTTACCTGAGGAAAAAATACAAAAAGCTACTCTTCCTGAAGAGAAAATTCAGAAAGCAACTTTACCGGAGGAGAAGGTTCAGAAAAAGGAAGAAGAAAAAGTACAAAAGGCAACTTTGCCAGAAGAGAAGATACAGAAAAAGGAAGAAGAAAAAATTCAGAAAGCAACTTTGCCTGAGGAGAAGGTCCAGAAAACGGAAGAGGAAAAAATTCAAAAGGCTAATTTGCCAGAGGAGAAAGTTCAGAAAAAAGAGGAAGAAAAATTGCAGCGAAAAGGCGGCGATGGAACTTCTGCGGTTGCATCTGACACTCAATCAGCGATTAAAAGCAAAACATCTGGTGGACAGCCTCTATCTTCTGAAGCTCGAAGCTATATGGAACCCCGTTTCAATGCCGATTTTAGCAATGTCCGGATTCACAACGATCCTGAATCGGCAAGGTTAAGTAACCAGTTAAGTGCACGTGCTTTCACTTATCAAAACCATGTTTTCTTCTCACGCGATCAATACCAGCCTGGCACAAGTGAAGGCAAACAACTTCTTGCTCACGAGCTTACACATACGATTCAGCAGGGTCATGCCATACAACGCAGCCCGCAGGTGACCACCACCACTACGCCTCCTCCTGTACAACGACTAGGTATTCAGGATGCTCTTGATTATTTCGCTGATAAAGCCAATTATATTCCCGGTTTCCGGATGCTTACGATTTTGTTGGGTTTCAATCCCATCAATATGCGTTCAACCGACCGCAGTGCTGCCAATATTCTTCGTGCACTAATCGAACTGGTTCCCGGCGGACATTTTATCACACAAGCTCTTGACAACCATGGTGTATTTACAAAAGCTGGAGCCTGGGTTGAGCAACAGTTATCCACCCTTGGTGATATCGGTGCAGACATTGTTTCAGGTCTTCGGCGTTTTGTCAATTCATTAAGCTGGACCGATATCTTCGACCTCGGAGGTGTCTGGGATCGGGCGGTACGAATCTTTACCGATCCGATCCGAAGGATTATTTCATTAGCCCAAAGTGTAGTAATTGGCATACTTAAGTTGGTAAAAGATGCCATACTTAAACCTTTGGCTGCATTGGCTCAGGGAACAAGAGGTTACGATCTGCTCAAAGCGATACTGGGTGAAGATCCAATAACCGGAGAGGCCGTACCTCGCAATGCTGACACGCTGATTGGTGGGTTTATGAAACTGATTGGGCAAGAGGAGGTTTGGGAAAATATCAAAAAAGGGAATGCGATAGGACGTGCCTGGGCCTGGTTCCAGGGAGCATTGGCAGGTTTGATGGGTTTTGTACGGGCCATTCCACGCAGGATTGTTGCCACAATTTCATCGCTTACTTTTCAGGATATCATTACCATAACCGGGGCTCTTAGTAAAATTATTGGCGCGTTTGTCAATATTGCCACCGAATTTATAAGTTGGGGTCTCAATCAGGTCCTCAGCTTGTTAGAGATTCTTTTCTCCGTGGTTGCCCCTGGTGTGATGCCATATATCGCTAAAGCCAGAGCGGCGTTTACGACCATAATTAAAAACCCCGTAGCATTTGTTGGTAATTTAGTACGTGCCGGAAAATTAGGCTTCCAGATGTTTGCCTCCAATATTCTCACACACCTGAAAACTGCTCTGATCAAATGGATCACAGGTCCACTGGGCGATGCCGGAGTTTATATTCCAAAGTCCTTTAATCTGATTGAAATCGTCAAATTGGTTTTATCTGTTCTTGGACTTACATGGCAAAATATCCGCAGTAAATTAGTGAAGATCATTCCTGAACCTGTGCTGGTAGTTTTGGAAAAGACAGCTGGAATATTAGTTACACTCGTAACCGAAGGGCCTGCTGCGGCATGGGAACAAATTAAAGCTGAATTAAGCGAGCTTAAAGACCAGATGATTGCCAAGATTACGGAGATGATTTCCACGGAGATTGTAAAGGCTGCTATTATGAAACTGGTGAGCATGCTTAATCCAGCGGGTGCTGTCATACAGGCAATTATTGCAATCTACAATACGGTTACTTTCTTTATTCAAAAGATCAACCAGATCGCTGCGGTAGTCGCCTCCTTTATTGATTCTATTGCTGCAATTGCATCTGGCCAGGTAGAAAATGCTGCCAAAAAGGTTGAGCAAACCATGGCCAATACGCTGACAATTATTATTGCATTTTTGGCTAAGTTTGCAGGGTTGGGAAATATTCCTGAAAAAATTGTCGGAATTATCAAAAAGATCCGGCAGCCGATTGACAAGGGTTTGGACAAGATTGTTGGGTGGCTGGGAGAAATGTTGAAAAAGTTAATGGGGAAGGATAAGAAGGATGAGCGGACTGTAGAACAGAAAAACTCGGATCTCCAAAAAGGCCTTGCAGAAGGAGAAGCAATGTTGACAGTTCCAACGCCAGACATTGAAAAGATAAGGCGCAGTTTACCCGCAATTAAAGATAAGTACAAACTTTCTGTGTTAGAGTTGAAAGAAGAATCCAACACAGAAGAGGAGGAAACAGTCTATATTTTTGGTGAAGTTAATCCCAAAGACAGCAAACCCAAACATCGGGTGAAAAAGGGTGGTGCTGACTCTATAATAAGTGAAGCTGATCTGAACTTTGATCGGTTCAAGTGGAAACCGGATACTAAGAAGCAACTTCGAAAGCTTCACGCAGGATCCAAAAATATTATGGATAGCAGGGGGACGTTTAAAAGTCCAACTAAATGGCATAGACGCCATGTGGTTGCGTGGGGTGATATGAAACGACATTTTGTTATGGTATTCAGCAACAAAACGGTCAAAGAAGCTGTAACGATTCTTACGAAGGAAGGTGTCAGCGTTGCTAAGATGGAACGTACGGCAGTAGTTCAACAAATCAAAGCATTGGCCCGGAAAGCATTTAACGAAGTTGATAATCTCTTCATCGACCTAGGGAAAGAAAATTCTTCTCTTCAAGATGTACTTGATACAGCAAGTCCTGCCTTTCTGGATGACAAAGGCAAAATAGTAGAGTCTAAAATTGACAAAAAAGTTGCTGATTTTATTGCCAAACATGCCATTGGTGGTCATAGTTTTAGTGTCAATACTGAAGTTGGTGTTGTCGATTGGGAAGTGACTTATGCAACCTAGTACTTAAAAGAGCGAAAATATTATTAATATGAACGAATCAGCATTGCTTCAGGTTATAGAACAAATAAGTAAAGATTTAGGATGGGAAAAAACTGTACAAGTTATGAACGAGTCCACTATAATCCTTTGTCCGCTTAAGAATGATATCCATTTCGATGGCGTGATATTTGTCATCTCTGCTCCAGCCAGCAGATTGGTAATGTATGTATCATATCGTGCAAAGGTTTCCCCGAAATACAGGACGGCCATGTCAAAAACAATTACGCAAATAAACTCGAGCCTTCTTGGAGGATGTCTGGAAATGAATACCGATCATGGAGAAGTCCGATACCGGGACGGAATTCTTATTGTCTCTGATAATGTTGAGGTAAAACTTGTACAAGCATTGGTAGCCACGACTCTTCGGGATGCTATGAATTATTCTTCTTCAATTGAGTCTGTTGCTAAAGGGAATTCTCCTGCTTAAGCACTTTTCAAATTTAAAAAGATTGAAACATCATGTAAGAAACATCGTTTCAATCACTAGACAGATTCCAGTTTTCTTGTTTGGTAAAAATCTTCGATTTGTGTCCAGTAATTCTCTCTGTTAATGCAGGTTTTCTTAAAGAGATTAAACTGAAAGATTATCACTTGTTAAGCTATTGATATGCAGCATACTAATTTGTTTAAATTAAAATAAACGATGCTTAATAATCCAAATCTTACTACGTCTCTAAAATACTTGCATTCCATTTTAACCGGAAGGTTAAACGTTTATTTAGGAAAAGAAAATAGCGTAAAAATAAGTGGTACAGCTTATATTGAGGACGGTTCCCCATTTGCACTTTTTATTTTTTTTCATAAACCTGCATTTGACGAATATATCATTCTATTATTGACATTGATTCCCCATATCCAACCCAATTTTTACAACCAGATTATCGCTGAATGCCTTCCTGATGGGGGTGACTTCCCCGAATTCGGAGGAGTAAGGGGGAATAGCCATCGCGGCATTTTGCCCACCGGCGAAACAGCCCAATTCGTGCTTGCAGGTGATGACCTTGAAAAGCGACTCGATGTGCAGCGCATCTTAAGCAATGACCATTGGTTTTCAAAGAAACATATTCTGTGGCTTGAGCATGTTCCAGATGGTGAGCCTTTAATGAGTGGACGATTGGTCCTCGATCCTGAAATTGTGGAGCAACTAACCACTGGCACTGTCAGCAAACCCCGTTTTAGTATTGATTTTCCGGCAGAATATATCGAAACCGAAATGGAATGGGAAGATCTCGTACTTCATCCAAAAACCCTGCATCAGATTAAGGAAATTGAGCATTGGATTGCCCACAACCACACGCTTCTTCACGATTGGGGCATGAAAAAAAGGATAAAACTAGGTTACCGAGCCTTGTTTTACGGACCCCCCGGTACAGGGAAGACCTTAACCGCAACATTGCTTGGTAAGTACACCGATAAAGATGTTTACAGGATCGATTTGTCAAGGGTGGTTTCAAAATACATTGGTGAAACGGAAAAAAATCTTTCGCACCTGTTTGATAAAGCGGTGGATAAAAACTGGATCCTGTTCTTCGACGAAGCCGATGCGCTTTTCGGCAAAAGGACAGATATCCGCGATGCGCACGATAAATATGCCAACCAGGAAGTTGCATACCTGTTGCAACGAATTGAATCTTACGACGGGCTTGTAATATTGGCCACCAACCAGCGGGGCAATATTGACGATGCTTTTACAAGACGTTTTCAGGCAATTATTCATTTCCCGATGCCAGGAATCGATGAGCGGGAAGAAATATGGAGAAAAGCATTCCCGGTGCAGATTGAGATAGCTGCGGATATCGACTGGAATCAAATAGCAACTCGCTATGAACTTACTGGCGCAGGTATAATAAATGTAGCCCACTATTGTGCCGTAGAAATACTTGCAAGTAATATCTTTCAGCTAAGTCTTCAGTTGCTTGAAACAGCCATTATGCGTGAGTATATTAAGGAAGGTAAAGTTGTGTAGTATTGTAATTCACTTTGCAGTTTCATGATCCTTCTTCGATGACTATCCTGCCAAATATAATCCTCACTGCCTTAACATGTATCATGACAGACGAATGCCTGAATGTTACTGAAATAGTTCATAATTGAATTTCAAGTTCCTTTAACGCAATATTTTTTAAAGAAAACCCCAATATCGGGTTAATTACTTTTTAAGTAGTAGATAAACAATGGAATAATTAAAACGGCTGGAATGTGGAATTCTAAATAATGATGAATTATCTTCTTGTTTAAGTTTTTGTTTTATTATTTTTGATCCATATAAGTTGCCAGACCTTGTTATTGGTCCTCCAGGAATTAAACTACTAACATTCTAAAATTATGCATCTCAATCGAATTGCAGTCGTTGGAAGCAGTAATACCGACATGGTAATTAAGACCTCGAAATTGCCTGTTCCGGGCGAGACCATTTTGGGAGGAGAATTTTTTATGAATGCTGGTGGGAAAGGTGCAAACCAGGCAGTGGCTGCAGCACGATTGGGCGGTAAGGTGAGTTTTATCGCCAAGACAGGAGATGATGTTTTTGGAAAGCAGGCACGACAATTATTTGCGAATGAAAACATTAACACCGATTATCTGGTCACTGATCAGGAACACCCTTCAGGGGTCGCCTTGATTACTGTTGACGCAAAAGGTGAGAATTGTATCGTAGTCGCTCCGGGATCAAACAGTTATCTCTTAAATAGCGATATTGATCAGGCAAGGGAAGAGATTTTTCGGTCTGAGATTGTGTTAATGCAGCTCGAAATTCCCCTTGAAACGGTTGAATATGTTGCAAATATTGCTTTTGAGGCTGGTAAAAAGGTGATTCTGAATCCTGCACCTGCCTTAAAGATTACCGATGAACTTCTGACTAAGCTTTACATGATCACTCCCAACGAAACGGAGGCTGAACTGATCTCTGGCATACCTGTAAGGGATATTGATTCAGCTACTTTGGCTGCCCGGAATCTTTATCAACGTGGCGTTAAAGTAGTCATCATCACATTAGGGAGCAAAGGTGCGTTGCTTTTCACGGGTAAAGAGGCAAAATTGATTCCTTCACCTAAGGTGGAAGCGGTAGATACAACAGCCGCAGGAGATGTGTTTAATGGGGCGATTGCAGTCGCAATTTCTGAAGGTTTGGAACTTGAGAAGGCGGTAGAATTCGCATGCAAAGCTGCAGCAATCTCCGTGACCAGAATGGGGGCGCAGGCTTCGGCACCCTATCGGAAAGAAATAAAATAAATCAAAAAAATAAAATCAGCAACTTTTAAATCATTAAAGATGAGAAGAAACCTATTAAAATTATTTGTTCTAGTCATCGCAATTACAATCATTTCTTGCGGACAAAAAACTGAAAAAGCGATCACTGATTCGCGATCCATCTCAACCGAGGTGCTGAAAGATAAGATTGCCGGCGGTTGGGCAGGTAAGATGATTGGTGTAACATATGGAGCTCCGACTGAATTCCGGGCACAGGGCAAAACTTACGATGACTCAATTAAATGGGTTCCATCTGATGTAAAAGGCTCCATCTGGCAGGATGACCTCTACGTCCAACTTACATTTTTGGAGACCATGGATGAATTTGGAATTGAAGCACCCGCTAAGAAATTTCAGGAACTTTTTGCAAAAGCCGGTTACCAACTGTGGCATGCAAACGTACAGGCACGCAAAAATTATTTTGATAGTATTTTTCCTCCGCAATCGGGTCACCCTGAATACAACCTTCATGCAGACGATATTGATTTTCAGATAGAAGCTGATTATATCGGATTTATGTGTCCCGGAATGCCCCAAACCGCCAATAAGATAGCAGATAAAATAGGGCACATCATGAATTATGGTGATGGTGTCTACGGCGGTGTTTTTGTTGCAGCGCTCTACTCCGAAGCCTATTTCGAAAGCGATATTCGTAAATTAGTTGATAAAGCGTTGCTTTCCATTCCTGCGGAAAGTGATTATTCCAAAATTGTGAAGGATGTGATTATTTTACACAACCAATATCCGGCAGATTGGCATGCTGCATGGAATGAATTGGAAGCGAAATGGGGAAGAGTTCATATTTGCGAGGCGGGTGCAACGTTTAACATTGATGCCAAACTTAATGGAGCCTATATCGTGATGGGATTGCTTTATGGCGAAAGCGACCCGCTGAAAACAATGGAAATCGCAACCCGTTGCGGACAGGATTCAGATTGTAATCCGTCTAATGCAATGGCAGTTCTTGGTGTAATTAAAGGTCTAAGCGGATTACCACTGGCATATCGCGAAGCGGTTCAGACAATTGGTGATTCTCTTTTTATCAATACCAACTACTCTTTCAACAAGGCTGTTGACCAGACAATGAAGTATGCCAAGGATCTTACTATTCAAAATGGTGGTACGGTCACTGAAACAGAGTTGAAAATAAAAGTACAGGCTCCACAGCCTTTTGCGCTCGAAGAGTCGTTTCCTAAACTGGTTTTTGATCGTAGCGCGAGTGTTTTCGACAAAGGTGGCTGGAATTTTAAAGGAGATTGGGCAGTCTATCCTCCTAAAAATGCTCAAGCGATGTTCAGTTCAAAAGTTGGTGATGAAGCTATTTTTACTTTTGAAGGAACAGGTGTTTCGATCGTTGGAAACTGGTTCAAAGACTGCGGTAAGGCCGATATTTTTGTCGATGGTGAATTGAAACGGACAATCGATGGTTATTTTGGTTTTGCAAATCAGACCCATACCGACATGGATTTATACCATATAATCAACCTTCCGCAAGGAAAACATATTGTAAGAGTGGTGGTTAAAGGAGAGAAACGGCCTGAGGCCACTGCCGCAAATATTTACCTGTCTAAGGCGGTTGTATTCAAAACCGCCGATAAGAAAAACGAAAATTACAAATTCTCATTTCAGAAGTAATGATGAATTCTCAATTGATTAAGTTTTTATCGATCTCAGTTGGGTTGCTGCTTTTTATCTCGTGCCAGCCGCCTAAACTTTCGGTTGTAGAACCTGTGAAAATTATTTTCGACAGTGATATGGGTCCCGACTATGATGATGTCGGTGCATTGACAATGTTGCATGCGTTTGCTGATAGCGGGAAAGCGGAGATCCTTGCCACAATGGCTTCCAACAAATATGATTTAGTGGCACCATGCCTCGATGTAATCAATACTTATTACGGACGTCCGAATATTCCTGTCGGATCGCCAAAAACACATGGCGTAAATATTGGATGCAGCCAACACTGGACTGATTCCCTGGTGGCTAATTATTCTCATAAGATCGATTCTACTGCTCAGTCACAGGATGCTGTAATTCTCTACCGAAAAATCCTGGCTTCGCAACCAGATACATCTGTCGTAATTGTTACGGTAGGTTTTCTGACGAATCTGAATGACTTGTTGCTTTCACAACCCGATTCCATTTCCCCATTAAACGGGAATGATCTGGTTATTAAGAAGGTTAAGAGATTGGTGTCAATGGCAGGTATATTTCCTGAAGGTTCGGAATTTAATGTACGGGAAGATTCAGCCTCGTCAAAATATACTTTTGATCACTGGCCTACGCGGCTTGTTTTAAGCGGATTTGAAATTGGAAATAAAATTCTAACCGGAAAGAAGTTGATAAGCAGCAGTTTAAAAAGTCCTGCGAAGATGGCTTTTAGCATTGCAATTCCATTTTCTGAAGCAGATAAAGATGGACGTCAAAGCTGGGATCAGACGGCGGTTTTAACTGCAGTAAAAGGTGCATCATTTGCTTTTAACGAAGTGAAGGGACAGATTCTTGTTGAGCCTTCGGGATTCAACCGCTGGAAAAACAGAAAAGATGGATTGCATGCGTATCTTGTTTTTAAAAAGTCGCCCAAAGAGCTTTCTGAACTGATTGAAAGCTATATGATGCATGATACGGTTTCTCAGAAGTAGATATGCCTGAACAATTCATTTAAAGCTATTCATATTCAATATCAAACCAAATAACTAATAATCATGTACATTGTTGAAAGTTATTCAGTTGCCGTAATCCTGACCGTGATTACGATGTTGTGTTGGGGATCGTGGGCAAATACCCAAAAGCTGGCAGCAAAAACCTGGCGTTTCGAATTGTTTTATTGGGATTACGTCCTTGGTATACTCCTTTTTTCGTTGATTCTGGGTTTTTCATTGGGAAGTTCAGGAAGCATTGGGATGGGTTTTGTTGAAAATCTAAAACAGGCCCAATGGTCAAGTATCTCCGGAGCTCTTGCCGGCGGGGTAATTTTTAACCTGGCAAACATCCTGATTGTAGCAGCCATTGCAATTGCCGGAATGGCCGTTGCATTCCCGGTTGGAATCGGCATTGCACTGGTGCTGGGTGTCCTCATCAACTATTTTGCGACACCTCAAGGAAATGCACTTCAACTGTTTGGCGGCGTCTTATTAGTGACAATAGCTATCGTACTTGATGCACTTGCTTATCGTAAAAAAGCGGTACAAATCATGAAAGTTCCTACCAAAGGGATTGTTCTTTCTGTTGTTGGCGGTGTTTTAATGGCACTTTTCTATCGGTTTGTGGCCAGCTCAATGGCAACAAATCAAGAAAGCCCGGAAGCGGGTATGTTGACACCTTACACGGCCGTTTTTATCTTTGCGATTGGAATTTTAATCAGCAACTTCTTGTTTAATACAATATTGATGAAGAAACCATTCGAAGGAACGCCGGTCACTTATTCTCAATATTTTAAGGGAAATTTCAAAGAACATCTCACAGGTATTTTAGGCGGAATGATCTGGTGCATTGGGATGTCACTAAGTATTATAGCTGCCGGAAAAGCCGGATTTGCGATCTCATATGGACTTGGTCAGGGCGCAACATTAATTGCAGCACTTTGGGGTGTATTTATCTGGAAAGAATTTAAGAACGCTCCTAAAGGGGTGAATACCTTGTTGACAATGATGTTCATACTCTTTGTTGGCGGGCTTGGATTGATTATTCTGGCCGGAAGTTAATTGTAATTTGGTTTTCGAAACGTGGTTGCGTAAGTTTGAGGAATCAACCAAACTATTTTCGTTATGCGGATTTTGTTGCCAGTTTTGACGTTTCATCTTTTTGTTGCTTTCAGTTCCTTCGGTGTTGAGGTGAAGACCATCAGCCCTGATAAGAAGAACCTGATAACTGTTAAACTGAACGCGGAGAAGGACAATTCACTGTTTTATTCGGTCGCAAATCAGGGTAATATTCTCATTGCGGATTCGCCGCTTGGAATGACTTTTGAAAATCAGGAGCCATTTCAGGCCGGACTGCAGATCGTTTCTGCACAACAGAAAGAAGTCAACGAGCCATGGAAACCCGTTTATGGAGAGCGAAACCAATATTCCAATCATTACAACGAATCGACAATAAATCTCAAGGAGATTAAAACTCCATTCAGGAGCCTTTCTATTGTTGTGAGAGCATATAATGAGGGAGTTGCTTTCAGCTATATCATTACGACAGATCATCCGGTGACCATTACAAGCGAGCTTACAGGTTTTCAGTTTAAAAAGGATTACACTTCGTGGATTGCAGGAAAAGCGCAGGCAAAATATCTGAAAGGAACAATAAGCAAAACTGGCAAAGG
>Ga0209386_1000295_pt1 | contig 25699 bp, 20 predicted proteins | sample NGEPertwo_FD_184510 | JGI IMG/M metagenome (GOLD analysis project Ga0209386, IMG submission 184510) | Arctic peat soil microbial communities from the Barrow Environmental Observatory site, Barrow, Alaska, USA - NGEE Permafrost154B-two... | ecosystem: Environmental > Terrestrial > Soil > Wetlands...
GCTTGGCGTTCACCGAGACCTCCACCAGGCTGCGGATCTCGGTGTTGCCCAGCTTGGTCTTGGTCTGACCCTCGAATTGCGGGTTCTTGAGCTTGACCGAGATGAGAGCCGTGAGCCCCTCGCGGACGTCCTCGCCGGAGAGGTTCTCCTCTTTCTCCTTGAGGAGGCCCTTCTGGCGGGCGTAGTCGTTGATAGTGCGCGTGAGTGCGCTGCGGAAGCCGGAGAGGTGCGAGCCGCCCTCGGTGGTGTTGATGTTGTTGGCGAACGTGAAGATGGACTCGTTGTACGAGGAGTTCCACTGCATCGCGATCTCCACGGCGCCGTCTTTGGTCTCGTTCTCGAGAAAGATGATGCTGCGGTGGATAGCGTCCTTGTCGCGGTTGATGTAGGCGACGAAGTCCCTGATGCCGCCGTCGTACTGGAACACGACGCTCTCGCCTTCAGCGCGCTCGTCGTTGAGCTCGATGCGCAGACCCATGGTGAGGAAGGCCGTCTCGCGCAGGCGCTGGGCGAGCACGCGGAAGTCGTAGTCGACCTCCTCGAAGACGTCGGGGTCGGCCATGAACGACACGGTGGTGCCGGTGGGCGCGTCTTTGCCGAGCTTCTCCTTCTTCTCAAGCGTGCCGACCGGCGCGCCGCGCTCGAAACGCTCGTGCCAGTGGAAGCCTTCGACATAGATGTCGAGCTCGAGCCACTCGGAGAGGGCATTGACGACGGAGACGCCGACGCCGTGCAGACCGCCGGAGACCTTGTAGCCGGCGCCGCCGAACTTGCCGCCGGCGTGCAGCATGGTAAGCACGATCTCGGCGGCGGGCTTGTCGTACTTGTCCATGATCCCGACGGGGATGCCGCGGCCGTTGTCGGCGATCGTCACGGAGTTGTCGGGGTTGATGGTGACGACGAGGCCGTCGCAGTAGCCGGCGAGCGCCTCGTCGACGGAGTTGTCGACCACCTCGTACACGAGATGGTGAAGGCCGCGGGGGCCGGTGGAGCCGATGTACATGCCGGGGCGTTCGCGGACCGGCTCGAGGCCTTCGAGGACCTGGATATCCTGGGCGTCGTAGTGTGGCTTTTTCACTCAACCTCGCAATGTGCCGAGGGGCGGGACAGGGGTAGGAAAGGCAGGCCTGACCTGCCTGCGTAAGTATATCAAACGATGAGGCTCAGAGCGAACTTGAGGCCGCGGTAAAACCGCCGCAAAACCGCTGTTTTTGTCAACCTCGAGGGGGGTCGTCGCGGGGAGTCTCCGGGGCCTCCGCGGAAGACGCGCGCAGCGCGGCCTCGATGGCCGCCCGCAGCCGCTCGTCACGCACTCCCTCCGCCTGTGCCCGCGCCCCGCCGAGATCCAGCGGCGCGGGCCTCTCGTGCCGCTGTTCTTCCTTCGCCGCGGGAGGCTCTTCTTCCTGCCTCGGCGCGGCGCGCTCGATCACGAAGCGGAAGCGCTTCACGGGATGCCCGGGCGCGATCTCATCCATGCGCCTGAGGATCTGGCCGCCAAGATACGTGAGCTCGTTGGCCCACACTGAGGAGGTGCACTCCACGGTGAGCACGCCGCGGGAGAAGTGGCGTGGGCGCGCGCCGCTCGCCACCTGCTCGCCCGCGGCGCGCGCCCAGGCGGCATACGCGCGCGCCTGGTCGCTCGTCGCCATGCGCCCGAGCGCAGCGCTCAGGATGTCGCCCAGGCGCTTGGGGTCGCTTCCTCGGGCGCGGTGGCTCCCCTGGGCGCCGTCGCTCACAGCGCGTCCTCGCGCGGCGGCGCCGGCCCGGCTGCGTCGGCCGGCGGCGAAGCGGCCCCGGCCGTAAGCGAGCCTGAGAGCGGCAGCTCGATCACGGTCGCCTTGTCCAGCTCTTCCTCCGTGAAGTAGTGGCGGTCGGTCGTCGTGATGATGGCTTGGCCGGCGGACGTCAATTGGCGGACAAGGAGCCGGCGGTGAGCGTCGTCGAGCTCGCTCATCACGTCGTCCAGGAAGAGTGTGCCCTGCTCGCCGGTACGCGCCGTCGCCAGCTGCTGCTCCGCGAGCAGCAGCGCCAGCACGGCGGCGCGCTGCTCGCCCTGCGAACCGAAGAGGCGCAGGTCGCGGCCGCCGCGCGGCAGCTCGACAGGGCCGCACGCTGGTCCGACGACGGCGGCGGCCGGACCCGTGGAGCCCTCGGCGTCCGCCGCCTCGTCGCCCTCGAGCCCTGTGGCAGCCTCGCCGCCATCGACTTCGAGGAACTTGAGATCGTCGCGGTGAGGGCCGAAGAGCGAGAGCCCACGCCCGGTCTCGCCCGGCCTCCGGGCGCGCAGCTCTTCGAGCAGGGCGACCTCATCGTAGCCGGCGGCGGCCAGCTGGCTGACGAGCTGCAGGGAGAAGCTGTTGCCCTCCGGGGCAAGCCCACGAGCCGCGGCGGCAAAGCGCCCACTGAGCTCGGCGACGAGGTCGCGGCGGCGGCGCCCCAGCGCGGCGGCGGCGCGCGCGAACTGCACATCCCACGGGTCCAGCGTGGTCGCCGGCGCGCCGTTCCTGACCGCGAGCAGCTGGGCGTTGCGCTGCCGGAGCGCCGTCTGCAGCTCGCGCGAGGCAGCGGCGTACTGCGCATCGAGCGCGGCGGCGAAGGCGTCCAGGTGGGCGCGCCGCCGCGCCGGACTACCCTTGACCAGGAGCAGGCTCTCGGGGACGAAGATGAACGCTTGGGTGCGCCCGCGGAGTTCGTCCTGCGACGCGACCTCGACGCCGTTCCAGCGCGCGCGCTTGCCCTCTCCGGGCGCGTAGGCGACCTCGACGGCCTGAGGGCCTGCGGCCGGGCCGTCGAGCTCCACCTCCACGCGCGTGAAGCGCTCGCCCCAGGTGATGAGCTTCTCCTCGCGGCGCGTGCGCGGCGAGCTGCCGCGGAGCGCGAACCAGGCGCCTTCGAGGAGGTTCGTCTTGCCGGCGGCGTTCTGGCCGACCACGACGTTGAGCCCGGCGCCGAAGCTTACCGTCGCGTCACAGTAGGAGCGGAAGTTGACGAGCCTCAGGTTAGAGACGAACACACGCGGTACTCCTCGCCGCCGACGGCGACCACATCGCCGGGCTGCAGGGCGCGCCCGCGTCGCCTGTCGACCTCGCCGTTCACGCTCACCTCGCCGTCCTGCACCAGCAGCTTCGCATGTCCGCCGGTGGTCGCCGCCCCGGCGAGCTTGAGGAAAGAGCCTAGCGGCAGGGGACCGCTGACGATGACGTCGTTCAGTTGCTCAGGCGAATCGGCATGATGAGGTAGACGAAGCCGCCGTCCGAACCGCTGACGAGCCCCGGTCGAAGCGGACTGGTGAAGCGGAGCAAGACGCTGGCGTCATCGATCGCATCGATGCCGTCGATGAGATAGGCCGGGCTGAAGCCGATCTCGAAGGCCTCACCGCCGAACTCCACATCGAGAGATTCTTCTGCCTGGCCGACGTCTTGCGTGAGCGCCTTCATCGTAAGCTTGTGCTCCCCGAAGGAGAGCCGGAGGGGCGCACTCTTCTGCGCAAGCAGACTGACGCGCCGCGCCGCCGCCATGAACTCGTCTTTCGCCAGCGTGACCTCATGGTCGAACGAGTCCGGCAACAGCTGCTTGTAGTTGGGGAACTGTCCGTCGATGAGCCGCGACGCGACCCACACGTCGCCGGCCGGGTCGCCGAGCTTGAAGAGCGCCTGGTTCTCGCTGATCGCGACTTCGATGTCGCCCTCGCCCATCGACACCGCCAGGCGGGCAACCTCACCCAGGGCCCTCACCGGCACGATGGCTTGGACCTCGGTCTCCAGGGCCTTCTCGAGCTTCGTCTCTTTGACGGCCAGCCGATAGCTGTCGGTGGCCACCATCTTCAGCGTGTCGCCGAGGATGGTCATGAGCACGCCGGTGAGGATCGGCCGCGTCTCGTCGCGGGAGGCGGCGCGGCCCACTTTGGTCAGCGTCTCGACGAAAGGATCTCGGCCCATCGCGAACGCCTCGCTCGTGTCGAACGTGGAGGTCTGCGGAAAGTCGCTCGCCGACCAGGCGTTGAGAGCGAACTCGGCGCGGCCGGCGGTGACCTTGACGGCGGCTTCGGCGGCTTCGATGACGACTTCTCCTCCGGGAAGGTTGCGGACCACATCCGTGAACAGGCGGGCGGGTACGACGATCTCGCCTTCGCGTTCGATGGCGATGGCGGTGGCAAGGCTGGCTTTGATGGAGAGCTCCATGTCGGTGGAGAACAGGTCCAGACGGCCCTCGGACGCCTGGAGCAGGACGCCCGAGAGCACCGGCAGCGCGCTCCTCGTGGACACGCCGCGGGCGAGGATCGCGAGTTTGTCGACCAACGCAGAGCGATCACACGTGAGCTTCATCCCGACTCCTTATGACAATAAAGAAAAGATATTCTCTCCTCGTCATCGTCATAACGCCTGTTGACGATGTGGAGAGAAGCGGTTCTTCCTGCTTGGCAAGGGCGCGGGCCTCTGCACAGTGCTGTGGGCGGGGTGTGCAGAACCAGACACTCCTTCCGTGGCAGGCCTCCTCGTACAGCGAAGCATAGCCGATTTGGCCGCGCCGGGGGAGAACGTCCACGGGTTGACGGAGGGTTGTCCACAGGGTTTGTGGAGAGCAGAGGTCGCGGCGCAGAGCAGAACGGCCGAGACCGCTCAGCGGACTGTTTTGAGGCGGGCCGTGATGAGGGCCACGAGATCCTGGAGCTGCGGGTCGTGGCCGTCCTTTAGCTGGCGCTCGATCTTGTCGACGGCGTGGATCACGGTGGTGTGGTGGCGGCCGCCGAAACGCGCGCCGATCTGCGGCAGGGACGCCTCGGTGAGATCGCGCGAGAGGTACATGGCGATGTGGCGCGCGTAAGCCACGTCCTGAGTGCGACGATTGCCGCGCAGATCGTTGACGTGCAGGCCGAACTGGCGCGCGACCTCGGCCTGTACCGTCTCGATGGTCACCGGGCGCTGGTAGGCCTTGGGGAGGATGTCCTTCAAGGCCTCCTTGGTGACGTCCAGCGTGACCTCGCTGCCTTGGATGGAGGCATAGCTGACCGCGCGCGTGAGGGCGCCGTACAGCTCACGGATATTGGTGGTGACCCGGGAGGCGATCCACTCGAGCACCTCCGGCTCGGCGATCTGGAAGCCCTCCCACTTGACCTGTTTGCGCAGGATGGCGATGCGCGTCTCGAGGTCCGGCCGGCTGATGTCGACCACCACGCCCTGGCCGAAGCGCGTGCGCAGGCGCTCCTCCAGCTCCTCCAGCTCGCGCGGCGGCCGGTCGCTGGTGATCACGATCTGCTTGCCGGCCTCGTAGAGCGCGTTGAACGTGTGGAAGAACTCGACCTGCGTCTGCTGCTTCTCGACGAGGAACTGCACGTCGTCGATGAGCAGCACGTCGTTCTCGCGGTAGGACTGCTTGAAGCCGTCGATGCGGTTCTTATCGGTGACCGCGTTGATGAAGTCGTCGGTGAAGCGCTCGACGGTGACGTACTTGATCTGCAGCTCCGGGTGCTGCTCCAGCGCGGCGTGAGCGATGGCCTGGATGAGGTGGGTCTTGCCGAGCCCGGTGTCGGCGTACATGAAGACGGGGTTGTAGGCGGTGGCCGGCGACTCCGCCACGCTGTGCGCCACGGCCGTCGCGTACTCGTTGTGCGGGCCGGTGACAAAACGGTCGAACACGTAGCGCGGGTTGAGATCGCCCGCGGCCTTCGCGGCCCGCGCGGCCCGGGCGCCGGCGGCCCGGGCGCCGGCGGCCCGGCGGGGTCTGGCCGGCGCGGCGGCCGGCGCCGCCGGCTCCACAGCGCCGGCCGCCGGCTCCGCCGCCGCGGACTGCTGGGGCAGCTCCGCCGCCCGCGCGTCGACGACCACGCGCACGTCGACAGTGTCACCGAGGACCTCGCCCAGCGCCTCGGCGACCTGCCCGGCCAGCCGCTTCTCGATCCACTCGCGGGCGAAGTCGTTGGGGACGCCGATGACGAAGGCGCCGTCGTCCAGGCCGAGCGGCAGCGTGCGGTCGAACCAGAACTGGAAGGCCGATTCGCTGAGGCGGCCGCGAAGGTGCTTCTTCGCCTCATCCCAGATGAGTTTCAGCTGGTCGTCCGTGCGCGCCCCGTCGTGTTGGTCCCCGGGGATGCGGCGGCCCGCCGGGGATGCTTGAGACCGTCAGTCAGAGGATGCTCTCGAGGAGGCGAAGACCCTCCTCGCGCAAGGCTCGCTTGCCGTCGCCGAGCGAGTGTATCAACCCCATGTCCTGCAGTACAACGAGCTCCCTGAACGCCGTCGCCGAGGAGATGTCGAGCTCCTTGGCGATAGCCGTCGGGCCCGACGACCCGAGCTCCATGAGGAGCACGAGCACCTTGGTCTGGCGCGTGGTGAGCTTGACCTCCGGCACGCGCGGCGCGGCCTCCGGTTCGGGGGCGTGGGCCGGCATCTTGATCGTGAACACGGCGCCGCCGCCGAGATTGTCGTCCACGGTGAGCACGCCGCGGAGGAACTGGAGCGACTCGCGCGCGACGGGCAGCCCCGAGCCGACTCCGCGGATGATCTGTCGTTGCAGCGCGGTGGCGGTGGTGAAGCCCGGCTGAAAGGCGCGGTCCTTGTCGTCAACGCCGGGCCCGTGGTCGGAGATGCGGATGGTCTGTCCGTTGTCGAGGATCGTGACCACGACGTCGCGGAAGCAGGCGTGCAGGAGATTCTCCATGAGTTCCTGGAGCACCGTGTACGGGATCTGGCCGCCCTGCTCGCGACAGTAGTGATAGGTCTTCTCCGCCAGCGAGGCGATGAGGGCCGGCAGGTCCTTCTCCTCCACGGCGATCACGCGAGGCGGTGACGTGAGGGTGTCGTAGATCGCGATGCGCGGAGCCTCAGGTCCGAGCGGGACGCCGGGGAGCTCGCCGTCGAGACCCGGGTGACCGGGCGGTGTGACGGGAGCGGCGGCCGCGGCCGCAGCCTGCGTCGCGGGCCGCGGAGCGGCGGCCCTCTCGTCGGCGAGCAGCCTGTCGAGGAACGACTCCATGGGGGCGCCGAGTATAGCAGAGGGGCTGGAGGCGGCTGAAACGTTGGAAGAGGCTGCGCGAAGCCACATTTTGCAGCAGGAACCCCGGGGTTATCCACAGGCTGTTCAAGATATGTGGAAAGAGGTCTGGCGAAAGCCCCAAGACGTGCCCAATTTGCGGGTCTTGTGGAAAGTGCGGTTTCAGACAAGGGTGGCCGACGGTACGGCCTGGCCGCGCAGGGAGCTCGTGCGTGGACCCGGGCCCACAGCCTCCGCCGTCTCCGGGCCGAGTGACGAACTACCTGCTAAATGGCGGTTTCCGTGAGTGAGTAGAGCGTGGGCGTCATGTGAAGGGAAGTTGTGGTCGTCAACGTCTTATCCACGGCGGTTGTGAGCCTACAAGCGCGGGAAAAGGTTCTTATCCACATTCTCCACAGGGGGCTGTGAACGGTGGCCGGGCAGGGTGAAACAAGACGTGGCCCGGCCGTCGTGCCTGCGGTACACTGTGGAGGTCCTGCGGAGCTCCTGGCGGAGGAGCTGAGAAGGCGCTTCCTAGCGCCGACGCGTCGAACCTGACCACCCTCGAGGTGGCGGCGTCTCCGGGCGCTGCTGGGTAATGCCAGCGAAGGGAGAGATCCAACGATGAGTACTCCACTGGCCTCGGCCCCGCCGCCCGTGCTCGATGCGCGCGCGCGGCTCAACCTGAACCCCGCCCACTGGGGCGTGCAGGCCCTCGCGGAGATCGGGGTCGCCATCGCCCTTGCGGCCGTGCTCGGACAGGTGCGCATCTTCGTGATGCCGCAAGGCGGCTCGGTGAGTCTCGAGCTGCTGCCCATCATCTTCATCGCCGTGCGCCGCGGCGTGGTCCCGGCGGCGACTGCCGGCCTGCTCTACGGCCTGCTCCAGCTGGGCCTGCCGGGGGCGTTCGTGTACCACCCGGCACAGGCCGCGCTCGACTACCCGCTGGCGTTCATGTCGCTGGCCGTGGCCGGCTTCGTGAATGTGCGCGGCTGGCGCTCCCTCGCCCTGGCTGTGGCCCTCGCCCTGCTGGCGCGCTTCGTCTGCCACTTTCTCTCGGGCCTGATCTTTTTCGCCGCCTACGCTCCCGACTGGGAGGCGCCGTGGCTGTATGCGGCGACCTACAACCTGCTGTATCTGGTGCCCGAGGGTCTGCTCACGGCGATCGTGCTCTGGCCACTGCTCAAGGCCTACGACGCGGCGTTCCCGGGGCGCGGCCGCCGGGCGGCGTCGTGAGCGGCACGGCCGGCGGACCACTCGGCAGCGGCCGGGAGCCGGACAGCGCGCGTCTCGCTGTGGTCTTCCTCGACGGCGACTACGACGACCCTGCGTATTTCCGCGGCTGGGCGGAGGCGGCCGACATGGTGGTCGCGGCGGACGGCGGCGCCCGCTTCCTGCTGGAGCAAGGGATCCGTCCCGACGTGGTGGTCGGCGACTTCGACTCGCTGCCGGCGGGCGCTGTGGAGCGCCTCGAGGCGGCGGGCGTCGAGCTCGTCCGCCACCCCGTGCGCAAGGACCGCACCGACGGGGAGATGGCCGCGGACGAGGCGCTGCGCCGCGGCGCCGGCGAGCTGGTGCTCGCCGGCGCCCTCGGCGCCCTCGACCACACTCTCGGCCACCTGGCCATCCTGCGGCGCCTGGCGGCGCGCGGCGTCGCCGCGCGCCTGGCGGCGCCGCGGCTCACGGTGCGTGTGTTTGCGGCGCCCGACGAGACGCGACTGGATGCGCCGGCCGGCACGCGCGTCTCCATCGTCCCCCAACACGGCGACGCGCTTGTGACCGTGGAAGGATTCGACTATCCGCTCAGTCGTGGCGTGCTTCCTCAGGATGCGTGCCTGGGGCTGGGCAATGCCGTGGTCGCCGCGGCGCGCATCCTCGTGCACGAGGGCTCGGTGGCCGTGCTCGTCGAGGACGGCGACGAGGCCTTTGGCGGAGTGCGCCGCGGGGCGCGAGTCGCGGCGCCCTGATGCGGGGCTCGCGCGAGTGGCGAGTGGCGGCCGTCGTTTGGGCGGCGGCGATCGTCGTCTTCGGGGTCCTGCCGACCCAGGGCGCCGTCCACGCCATCGCCGAGGGCCGGGACGACCTGCTCACCTCCGCGGGGCACTTTGCCTCATACGCCCTTCTGGCGTTCGTGCTCGCCGTCGCCCTCGACGACTGGCGGCTCAGCGCCCGCGCGGTTCTGGGCGCGGCGGCGCTCGCCGTTTCCTTGGGGGTGGTGGTCGAGCTCGTGCAGGCGCCGCTGCCCTACCGCGACTGCCAGCTCGGCGACGCGCTCGTCGACGTCGCCGGCGCCGCGCTCGGCCTCGCGGTCTTCAGTGCCGTCGCGCGGGCGCGGCGACCACGATGGCGTCGCGGATGATGCTCGCCGCGACGTCCTCCGCGGGGACGTCGTAGACGCGTTGCATGATCAGGTCACGCAAGGCGGTGACGCGGCGCTTGCGAGTCCCTGTCGGGTCCCGATCCGCGCGGCTCTGGAGATCCTCTCGACTCACTGGGCGGCTCCTCGTTCACCTCTCTCGCCCTGGAGAATCGGTACGCGCGGCCCCAGAGTTTACTAAGATGCGTAACCAGATGAGACTGCACTAGCACTGGAGACCCACGTGATCAGCATCCACGAAGCCATCGACACCGTGATCGGCGCCGTGCGCCCGCTGCCGGCTGAAGAGGTACCGCTTCTCGAGGCGCTCGGGCGCGCTACGGCGACCGCGATCGTCGCGCCCGAAGCCGTGCCGTCGTTCGACAACTCGGCCATGGACGGCTACGCCGTGCGCGGCGCCGAGCTCGAGGCCGGCCGCCGCGAGTTCCGCGTCGTCGTGGACATACCCGCCGGTCGCTGGGTCGGCGAGGAGGTCGGCGCCGGTGAGGCCGCCAAGATCATGACCGGGGCTCCGCTGCCGCCCGGAGTCGACACCGTGGTGCAGGTGGAGTACACGGAGCAGCACGGCGAGACGCTCGTCGTGACGGAGTCGGTGCAGCCGGGCGCCAACGTGCGCCGCGCCGCCGAGGACGTCGCCGTGGGCGACGTCCTCTTCCCGCGCGGCGCCCGTCTCGGCCCGGCCGAGATCGGCCTGCTGGCGTCGGTGAGCTGCGACCGCGTCGCAGTCGCCCGCCGCCCCCGGGTCGCCATCCTCGCCACCGGCAGCGAGCTCAGGCTGCCGGGCCAGCCGCTGGGCCCCGGGCAGATCCGCAACTCCAACTCGTTCACGGCTTATGGCCAGGTGCTGGCCGCGGGGGGTGAGCCCGTGCTGCTGGGCATTGCCCGGGACGACCTCGACGAGACGCGGCGGCTTCTTGCCGACGCGCTCGAGCAGGACGTGGTCATCACCTCCGGCGGCGTCTCCGTCGGCGAGTACGATTTCGTGAAGCAGGTGCAGGACGAGCTCGGCGTGGAGCGACGCTTCTGGGGCGTCGCCACGAAGCCGGGCAAGCCCCTGGCCTTCGGCACGCGCGGCGACACCCTCGTGTTCGGCGTGCCCGGCAACCCCGTCGCGGCGATGGTGAGCTTCGAGATGTACGTGCGGCCGGCCCTCCTGGCTCTGCAGGGCCGGCAGGACCTCTACCGGCCCTACGTCTTCGCCGCCGCGGAGGAGCCCGTCAAGCGCTCTCGCGGCCGCACCGAGGCGCGCCGTTGCCGGCTGCTGCATCGCGGGCGTGGATGGGGCTTCACTACCACCGGCCCCCAGGGCTCGGGCATCTTGCGCTCCATGGCCCTGGCGGACGGGCTGGCCTTCGTGCCGCCGGAGTACCCCGGCGCGGCGTCCGGCGCCGAACTGATGGTCATGATGCTCGAAGGCAGCGCCGCGGAGCGCCCGCCGTTCCCCGGCGGGCCGGCGGCGCCCGCCGCGACCCCCTGAGCCATCCGCAGGGGACATCGGGCGGCGCCGAGAACGCCCCTACTGTGGGGCCGTGACGGCCTTCTTCAGAGGCGTCGCGCGCTCGAGCACAGCCCAGACGATCAGGCGGTGGCTGGCGCTGTAGGGTGGCGTGCAGGTCGTGAGCACCAGGCCGTAGCCCCGGTCGCGAAGCACGCCGACGTCGTCCGGCAGGACCACTGTCGTCTTCGCGACCTCGTAGCGGAACCGGGCGTACGGCGTGTCCAGGAAGATGCGGTCGCCGCGCTTCAGCCTGTCGAGCTCGTAGAAGGGCGCGCCGTAGGTCGTGCGGTGGCCGGAGACGGCGAACGGCTCGCCGGCTCCGGGCAGGGGCGTGAGGCCGTAGTGCACCGGGCCGTTGCGGAGCAGGGCGTGGTCGGCGTCGGGGTCGAGGCTCGCGGAGCCGCGGGCGCCTTGCTGCACAAGGCGATCGAGGCCGATGAGGGGGATCCGCAGGCGCCCGATCGGGTCGCCCGCCTTCAGACGGCCCCCGTAGAGCACGGCCAGGCGGCGCACGATCTCCGCCGCGGGGAGGTCGCGCGGGCGCGCGCCGGCGTTGGCCGCCGCCACCGTCGAGAAAGCAGCGCTGTTGTCGCGGTAGGCCGCATCCAGCCGGGTCTGCTGCACCTGGGCGTACCCGGCCGACCAGAACGGGTAGGCGAGCACGAGCCCGCCGGCGATCAGCAGGATGTCGGCCAGCAGGCGCACCCAGCGGCTGCGGCCGGAAGGAGCCGTGGCTCCTGGCCCGGCCTGCCGCTCGGGCGTGGTCTCGCCGCGCGCGCCTTGCTTGTCGTCGTGCATGGCTTCCATGGAGGCATGGTACCCGCTGCTTCCGAACCCGACAAACATGCTAGACTCGCGCGGCTCTCCGAGGAGGCCACGATGCGGTCCTGCAGCGACGTCCACAACCTCCTGAACGAACAGGGTGTGGACCACGAGATCATCCACCTGCCCTCCCTCTCGAAGACGGCCCAGCGGGCGGCCTCACTGCTCGGCGTGGCGCCCGCGGAGATCGTCAAGTCCCTGGTCTTCTACCTGGACGGCGCCCCCACATTGGTCCTCGTGCCCGGCGACGCGACCGTCGACACCGTCGCTCTCGCGCGCGAGCTGGGCGTCCGTGACGTCACGTTCGCGCGGGGCCACGATGTGCTGAAGCTGACCGGGTATCGCCCCGGCGCCGTGCCTCCGTGCGGGCTGAGGACGCCGCTGCCGGCGGTCGCCGACCCGCGTGTCTTCGTGCCTGAGGTGGTGTACTGTGGCGGCGGCACGACCACGACCATGCTCAAGATCCGCAGCGCCGACCTCGACGCGCTGCTGAAGCCCCGCCTGGCGGCTGTCGCCAAGCGGGGCTGATCGCAGGCCACCGGTCGTCGCGACAGCGGCGCAGTGCACGAAGTGGAGACGCGGAGATGACGAACACCCTCACCCACACCGTCGGCACGGCGGGCCGTCTGGCGATCCTTTCGCGCGACGAGCTCGAACGACTCGACGCTGCGGCGCTCGAGGTGTTGGCCGAGGTCGGCGTGTCGATCCCGTCCGAGAAGGCGCGCGCCGCGCTCGCCGCCCGGGGAGCGGCCGTGGACGGCGCGCGCGTCAGACTGCAGCCCGAGCTCGTGCGGCGCCTGGTCGCCCTGGCGCCGCCGAGGATGACCCTCGGCGCCAGGGCCGCGGCGCCTGTCGTCACCGGCGAGCGTTCGCTGGTCACCACCGACGGCTGCTGCGTCGAGATCTACGACCTCGAGAGTGGCGAGAAGCGAGGCACCACCGCGAACGACGTGGCGACCATCTCGCGGGTGGTCGACGCCATGCCCGAGATCGACTTCTGCTGGCCGGCGGTGAGCGCCCAGGACCGCCCCGCGGACGTGCGCGGCCTGCACGAGCTCTACCTGGCCATCGCCAACACCGGCAAGCACGTGCAGACCGTGACGGTCGTCGAGCCGCACCTGGCGGGGGTCGCCGTCGAGATGGCGCGCGCCGTGGCCGGCGGCGACGAGCGGCTGCGCGCCGAGCCGCCCATCAGCGCGCTGCTCGGCACAGTCACGCCGCTGGGCAACGACGCCGGAACGCTCGAGGCCGGCCTGGTCTTCGCGGCGGCGGGCGTCCCTATCGGCTTCGTGACCATGCCCATGGGCGGCTCCACGACGCCGATCACGATGGCCGGCTCCCTGGTCGTCGGCATCGCCGAGGCGCTCAGCGCCGTCTGTGTCGTCCAGGCCGCCTTCCCGGGCGCGCCGCTGTTCATCTGCTTCATCCCGAGCGTGATGGATCTCAAGACCGGCGACTTCACCGGCGGCGCCCCCGAAGACACCATCATGGGCGCCGCCGTCGCCGACGTGGGCCAGTTCTACGGCCTGCCCACCCAGTGCGGCGTCAACGCGTCCGGCGCCAAGCTGCCGAGCTGGCAGTCCGCCCTCGACGACACGACCACCACCTACCTCTCCCTGGCCTGCGGCGTTGACCTGCTCACCGGCGTGGGCATGGTCTCGGGCGGGCGCATCTTCAGCTACGAGGAGATGGCGCTGGCCGCCGATATTCTCACGCAGGCGCGCACGATCGCCCACGGCATCGACCTCTCGAGCATCGGCGGGTCGGCCGGAGGGGCGGCTTCGCCGGCCGCCGGCCCCTCCCTGATCGACTACCGGCCGCACCGCTACTGGAGCGCCGGCGGCCGCCAGACGGCTCTCGACCGCGCCCACGAGCGTGTGGCGCGGATCGCCGCCGCACACCGGCCGCCGGCGCTCGACCCGGCACTCGACGCCGAGCTGCGCCGTCTGGCCGGGATCGACTGAGCTCACAAACAGTCGCAACCAGGGTGGTCTCCCGAGGGCTCCACGCACGACCACACTTGTCTTTTGAGCTTGGTGCTGTATAAACCGTAATCAGATGCCGCCTGGGGGGAAGTGCGGCACGGTATGTCTCGATCGGCGGTGGGGGCCGCGCCCGCGACGAACTTGGTCAGAGGCCCCTCGCGGCGTGTCGGGATCAAGTCAGCCGGAAAGGACGGAGGCATGAGAAAGCGCAAGACCTACATTGTGGTGGCCGTACTCCTCGTCGCGATCGTGGGGATGATGGGGCTCGCCATAGGCTGCGGGAGCAGCGACGGCGGCGGCAGCAGCGCGAGCGCCAGCCCTACGGGCGGCGCCATCAGCGGTTCCGCGATGGAGCGCGCGACCGCCATCCTCGGTCACGAGCCCACGGGCCTCGCCCTGGACATCGTCACCAAGGGCAAAGTCGTCGTCGCCAACGACTCCGACTACGCGCCGCAGAGCTCCGTCGACCCCGTGACCAAAGAGGTCGTGGGCTTCGACGTCGATGCCGCCAAGGGCATGGCGGAGATCCTCGGCCTGAGCATCAAGTGGGAACACCCGCAGTGGGCGACCATCCCCAGCGGCCTGCAGAACGGCCGCTATGACGTCTCGATCGGCTCGATGACATCGGCCATCGACGGTGTCAAGGTCGCCGATCGCTGGAAGACCCTCGACTTCAGCGAGCCGTACTACTACACCTCGGGCCAGATGTTCGTGAAGAAGGGCGGCATGCAAGTCACCGGCCCGGAGGACGTCGCCGGCAAGACCGTCGGCGTGGGTGCACAGACCACGTACTACACGTACCTGAAGACCAAGACCAAAGCGGTCGTCAAGACCTACGACACCGACGTCAATGCGTTCCCGGACCTCCTCAACGGCAACATCGACTTCGTGATGACCGCCGGCCCGACTGGCCAGCAGGCCATCCTCGAAGGCAAGCCGATGGAGTTCTCCGGCAAGCCCCTCTACTACGAGGATCTGTCGATGGCGGCGAAGAAGGGCGAGACCGACTGGGTCAACCTCCTGACCTACACCGTGCAGCAGATGCACGAGAACGGCGCCCTCACCGCGATGTCCAAGCAGTGGTACAACGGCATCGACCTGACCACAAAGGAATAGTCTACGGTCTCACGGTGAGTCCTTCGGGACGCGCCGCCTGACTTCGCGCGGCGGGGGCGGCTTCTTCGGCGCCCCCGCCGTAGCCATTTCAAGGAAAGGTTCGCACAAGATGCATAGACGCGCAGGGTTCGCGAGCAGCGGCCTCTTCGCCGCGCTGCTCGCGCTCGTCTTGGCCGCGCTCTCGCCGGTGGCGCTGGCGACCGGCAGCGCGAGCCCGTCGCCCGCGGCAGCTGCGGCCGCGCCCAAGGGCGTCCCGATCGTCCTTGGGGTCATCCCAGACCCCACCGGTCAGCGCACGAAGTGGTCCGGGGACCAGATCAACGTCAACCTGGATCTCAACGGCGCCGTGCTCGACGCCGGAGCCTCCACGGTCACCGTCAATGGTGAGCAGATCACGCTGTCGACGCCCGCCAGCCTGATCTACCTCGCCCCGGCCAACCCGACGTTGCAGATGCTCTGGAACGACCCCAAGTTCGCCAAGGGCGAGTTCACCTTCGAGATCTCTCTTGTCAGCGAGAAGGGCGCGCCGCTCCAGGTGTACGACGCCATCAACAACAAGGTCGTCGACAAGTATTCCTGGACGTTCAAGTCCGCGGGCGAGGCGTCGGGCGGCAGCCTCATCAATTTCGACGTCATGAAGCAGTGGTTCTGGTACATCGCGGCCGGCAGCATCATCACCGTCGAGCTCACCGTCATCTCGATCGCCCTGGCCTGCCTCTTCGCCCTCTTCGGCTCGCTCGGACGCCTCTCCAAGAAGATGACCTTCAAACAGGCGTGGGATCGCTATCAGAGCCGCGAGTACATGTTCAGGATGGTGATCGGTCGCATCCCCTACTGGCTGGCGACGTTCTACACCTCGCTGTTCCGTGGCACGCCGCTGCTCCTGCAGATCTTCGTGATCTACCAGGGCGCGCCCGAGGTCATCAAGGCGTTCGGGCTGCCCGAGTCGTACAACCCGCCGGCCTTCTGGTCTGGTGTCGCGGCGCTGTCGCTGAACTACGGCGCCTACCTCACCGAGGTGTTCCGCGCCGGCATCCAGGCGGTCCCCAAGGGCCAGAACGAGGCCGCCTGGGCGATCGGCCTCAGCGGCTGGCAGACGCAGCGGCGCATCGTCCTGCCGCAGGCGCTCAAGATCGTCATCCCGGCGGTGGGCAACGATTTCATCGCCCTCATCAAGGACACCTCGCTGGTGTCCGTCATCACCGTCGAGGAGCTCCTGCGCCGCGCCCAGCTCGCCGGTTCGGCCTCGCTGAACAACTTTTCCACCCTGCTGGTGGCGGCGGCCTTCTACTGGGCGCTCACGATCTTCTTCAGCTTCTGGCAGGCGAAGCTCGAGACGCGCATGGCGCGCGACAAGGCCCGCGAGAAGGAGAAGGGGAAGAAGTAACATGGCGAAATCTACCTCAACTCCCATTTACGACGACGAGGGCCGTGAGCTCATCGTCAGGGTCGAAGGACTGCAGAAGTACTTCGGCAAGAACCACGTGCTCAAGGGCATCGACCTCGAGGTGTTCAAGGGCGAGGTCCTGGTCCTCATCGGGCCCTCCGGCTCGGGCAAGAGCACCTTCCTGCGCTGCCTCAACTTCCTCGAGGACCCTACGACCGGCGAGATCAGCATCGGCGGCGTCCACGTCACCTGCGGCAGCCACGGCGGCACCTTCAAGAAGGACGTCCACCAGATCCGCATGAAGTGCGGCATGGTGTTCCAGGAGTTCAACCTGTTCCCGCACAAGGACGCCACCGAGAACGTCACCGAGGCCCCGATACTCGTCAGGGGCGAGAAGAAGGAAGCCGCCATCCAGAAGGCACAGGCGCTCCTGACCAAGGTGGGCCTGGCCGATCGCATGGACTTCTTCCCCAGCCAGCTCTCGGGCGGCCAGAAGCAGCGCGTCGCCATCGCCCGCGCCATGGCCATGGACCCGGTCCTCATGCTCTTCGATGAACCCACGAGCGCTTTGGACCCGGAGCTCATCGGCGAGGTGCTCAAGGTCATGAAGGACCTCGCCGCGAGCGGCATGACGATGATCGTCGTCAGCCACGAGATGGGCTTCAGCCGCGAAGTGGCCGACCGGGTCGTGTACATGGACGACGGTCACTTCATCGAGCAGGGCCCGCCGAGCGAGGTCTTCTTCCACCCCAAGGACGACCGCACCAAGCGGTTCCTGCGGCACATCCTGCCGGACAAGGAGCCCGAACACGCCAAGGAGCTTGGCATCGTCGAGGTCGGCCAGGAGCTGCCGGATCCCGACGCCGCCCCGCCGCAGGGGCCGGCCGGGGCTGCGCTGGACGAAGACAACCTGGCCGACACGCCCCTGCCTCCGGGCGACGCGAAGCTCTAGCCCTCTGACCCATGACTCGAGATTGAGGTCGTGATCGGCGGCGGCTGATCCAGTCGGGGTAGCGGCCGCCGGGCCAGCGACCGCAGCCAGAGCCGCCCACGGCACTCGTCCCGCTTCACACGGTGCGTCTCGCTCTGCGAGGCGATCATCTTCCCTTGAACCACTACCAGGTCCCGGCAAGGGCGCAGGCCGGCGAGCGCCCCCCATCTGCGCAGCGTCGAGCAAGTCGGCTCCGCGGAACGTCAAATGGCGTGCAGTCCCACAGGAGCGAAGGAGGTGCGGTATGAACGAAGCTCGTTTGCAGATCTGGAGCGACGACGCCTGCAAGCGCGTACACGAAGCGACCCTGGAGGTGCTCTGCGACACGGGCATCGAGGTGCGGTACGCGCCGGCCGTGGAGAGCTTCGCGAAGGCTGGCGCCAAGGCCGACGGCACGCGCGTGCGTATCCCCTCCGAGCTGGTCGAGGCCGCCATCGCCAGCGCCCCGCGCGACCGGACGATCAAGCCGCGCGGCGGCGACACCGCGCCTCTCGTGCTCGACGCCCACCACAGCTACTGCGGCACGGGCAGCGACGTGCTCTACGTCTGCGACCCCGATACGCGTGAGCGCCGCCGTGTGCGCAAGGCCGACGTCGAGGGCATGGCCGCCCTCTGCGAGAAGCTCCCCCACATCGACTTCGTGATGAGCATGGGCCTGCCCGAAGACGCGCCGCAGGCGATCGACGACCTCGCCCAGGTCGACGCCATGGTGCGCGGCACGCGCAAGCCGTTGCTGGTGGCGCCACGCGACGGCCACATCCTCGGCCGTCTCAAGGAGATGACGGCGCTGGCCGGCGAGGCCGACAGCTTCGGTGTCTACGCGATGCCGGTGCCGCCGCTGCTCTTCGACGAGGACGGCGCCAGCAAGGTCATCGCCTGCGCCGAGCTCGACATCCCGCTGATCTGGGCGCCGGCGCCGAACGCGGGGACCACGGCGCCGGCCAGTATCGCCTCGGTGATCGTCGTCGCCAACGCCGAAGTGCTCGCCGGCCTGGTGCTCAGCCAGGCGGTCAAACCCGGGGCGCCGTTCGTGTGGGGCGTCGGCGTCGGCGCCATGAACATGGGCACCATGAACGAGGTGTACTCGTCGGCGGGCTGCTTCCAGGGCCATCAGGCGCAGACCGATCTGGCGCGCTGGTACGACCTGCCGAGCTTCGCCTACGCCGGCCACACGGACAGCAAGGCGCTCGACGAGCAGTGGAGCGCCGAGGCCGCCCTCACCGCCATCCTCGGCAAGCTCTCTCGGGGGACCCTGCTCCACGACGTGGGCTACCTCGAGGCCGGCCTGCAGAGCAGCTACGAGTCGATCCTGCTCGGCAACGAGCTGATCGGCTACACGAAGGCGTTCATGAGCGAGCTCAGGGTGGACGACGAGGCGCTGGCGCTCGACGAGATCAAGGCCGTCGGGCCGGGCGGCAATCACCTCTCCCGGCCCTACACGCGCACGCACTTCCGGCAGATCTGGCAGAGCGACCTGCTCGACACGACGCCGCACGACCGCTGGGAGGCGGAGGGCTCGCAGACGCTGCTCGACCGCCTCAAGGCGCGAGTCGCGGCGCTGCGCGCCGAGCCGCGCGCCTTCGAGCTCAGCGATGAGGCCAGGGCCGGCCTCGACCGCGTACTCGCCGAGGTCGAGGCGCACCGGCCGGGCACCTGAGCGTCCAGGTACGAGGCTGACAGGAGGCCGCGGGTGCTGAGGCAAAGTACCTGCACCGCCGCAGAACGCGCGGCATTTTGCCGCGCGTCCGGGCGGTGCTAGACTGTGCCCATGCTCGCGGCCTCTTCCATCAGCATCAGCACGATCAACCGCTCCTGCGGTCTATAAACCCGTCCGCTTCCCCGCGGACGGGCCCTCTTGCGCTGCCATCTCTCTCGCCCGCTCGCTGACCGTCCCCACCCCCGAACCGTCACCGGACACATGCGAGGTCGCCGCTCATGACTGCCAGGATCAACCCCATCGCCCCACGCCTCAAGTGGGACGTCCTCAGCCCCGGCGAGCTCGAACGCATCCACGACGCCACCCTCGAGATCATGGAAGAAGTCGGCATCCGCTTCCCCAGCGACAGGGTGCTCACCGTGCTCGAGGAGAACGGCTGCGAGGTGGACCGTGCCACGCAGGTCGCCAAGCTTCCGCGCGCGCTGGTCATGGCTGCGGTCTCCAAGGCGCCGGGCGAGTACGTGCTCGCCGGCCGCGACCCTGCCGCCGACATGCTCATCGACGGCAAGCACTGCTACCTGAGCAACGACGGCTCCGGCGTCTTCGTCTTCGACCACAAGACGGGTGAGAAGCGGCCCAGCACCAAGAACGACGCCGCCACCAGCGCCCGCTTTGTGGACGCGCTGCCCAACATCAGCTACTACTGGGGCCCCGTGGTCACCAGCCAGGACGTACCCCCGGCCACCAAGGCGCTCCACGACGCCGAGGCCGTCTTCAACAACACCAGCAAGCACTTCCAGACGGTGACCACGGTCGGCGAGAAGCCGGCCCGCTACCTCGTCGAGATGGCGGCGGCCATCGCCGGCGGCGTCGACAAGCTGCGCGAGAGGCCGATCCTGAGCTTCATGCAGTGCGCGGTGGACCCGCTCGGCCACGACGGCCCCAACCTCGAGGCGAACCTCGTGGCCGCCGAGCATGGGCTGGCCAGCGGCTTCATGCCCATGCCCCTTGCGGCCGGCACCGGCCCGGCTACGCTGGCCGGCACCCTCGTCGTCCAGAACGCGGAGGCGCTCAGCGGCGTGGTGCTGCTGCAGCTCGCCTACCCCGGCTCGCCGTGCTTCTTCGCCGGCGCCCCGAGCGTCATCGACCTCAGGACCGGCGGCTACACGGGCGGCTCGCCCGAGGACTACCTGCTCGCCGCCGCCAGCACCCAGCTGGCCCACTTCTACGGCATGCCGATGGCGATGGGCACCATGGCGACCGGCGCCAAAGAGCCCGACTGGCAGGCCGCCATCGACGACTCGCTCAGCACCTTCGCCAGCGTGATGAGCAGCGCCGACATGATGAACGGCGCCGGCTTGCTGAACGGCTCCAAGATCCTGAGCTACCCGCACATGGTGATGGAGACCGAGATCTACTCCATCGTGCAGAAGGTCGCCGGCGGCATCGAGGTCACCGACGAGACGCTGGCCCTGGACGTGATCAAGAAGGTCGGGTCCAACGGCACCTACCTGGCCGAGAAACACACACGGGCGCACATGAAGGAGATCTGGCGCCCGAACGTGTGGGATCGCACCCCCTACGACAACTGGTTGCGCGCGGGCAAGAAGGGCGCCCTCCACAAGGCCACCGAGATCGCCGACGACATCCTCGAAAACTACCAGCCCGAGCCGCTGCCCGAGGACGTGGTGAAGGAACTGCGCGCGATCGTCGATCGCGCCGACAAGGAGCTGGCGGGGGCCTGATGCCCGCCGCCCGCCTCATCGTCTGGGACGACGCCGCTTGCTGGCGCGTCCACGAAGCCACCCTCGCGCTGCTCGAAGAGACGGGCGTGGAGGTGCGCCACGAGGGCGTGCGCGAGCTGCTGGCGGACGCGGGCGCGCGCCTCGAAGGCGCCCGCGCCCGCATCCCGGCCGCGCTCGTCGACAAGGCTCTTCAGACCGCGCCGCGCCGCTTTGCCCTCAAGGCGCGCGGCGCCGACGGCGGCGGCCACGGCCACGCCCGCCGCGGCGAGCCCGGCGGGCTCGAGCTGGCCGACGGCAACAGCTACTTCGGCACCGGGTCGGATTGCGTGTACGTCACCGACCCGGACACCGGGGAGCGGCGGCAGGCCACACAGGCCGACGTCGAGGGCATGGCCGCCCTGGCCGAGAAGCTGCCCAACATCGACTTCGTGATGAGCATGGGCCTGCCCAGCGACGTGCCGGCCCAGGCCGGCGACCTGGCGCAGTTCGCCGCCATGCTGGCCGGCACCGGCAAGCCGCTGCTGACCACGGCGCACGACGCCGTCAGCTTGCGCCGCATGCGCGACATGGCGGCGCTGTGCGGCGAGGCGCGCAGCTTTGCCTGCTACGCCATGCCCAATCCGCCGCTCGTGCACTCGGCGGAGGCGCTGGACAAGGTCCAGGCCTGCGCCGAGCTCGACATCCCGCTCGTCTATGCGCCGGCGCCGGCCGCCGGCACTACCGCGCCGGCCTCCATCGCCGCGACCATCGTGGTGGGCAACGCCGAGACGCTCAGCGGCCTCGTCGTGCACCAGCTTACGAGGAGCGGCGCGCCCTTCGTCTACGGGGTCGGCTGCGGCGCCTTCGACATGCGCACGGCCGTGGACGTCTACGGCGCCCCCGAGCACTTCCTCGGCAACGCCGCCGCTACCGACCTGGCGCGCTTCTACGGTCTGCCGAGCTTCGCCTACGCGGCGGTCGCCGACGCCAAGACCTTCGACGAGCAGTGGGCCGCCGAGGCCGGCATCACGGCGGTGCTCGGCGCCCTCAGCCGCGCCACCCTGCTGCACGACGTCGGCTACCTCGAGAGCGGCATGCAGAGCAGCTACGAGACGATCGTCCTCGGCGACGAGCTTGTGGGCTACGCCCGCGCCCTGCTCGTCGAGGTCGGCGTCGACGACGAGGCGCTGGCGCTCAACGAGATCGACGCCGTGGGCCCCGGCGGCAGCCACCTGGGGCGCGACTACACGCGCCGTCACCATCGCGCCTTCTGGCGGCCGTCGTTGTTGGACCGCAACGCGCATGCGCGCTGGCAGGCGGCGGGCGCGACCACGCTCAAGGAGCGCGTGCACCTGCAGACCGCGGCGCTCCGCGAGGCTCCGCGGGCGTTCGTCCTGGAGGATTCCATCCGCAGGCGCCTCGACGCGGCGCTCGCCGCGGCCGGAGGAGGCGCCCGATGACCGAGCTCTGCCCGATCACCACGTCGCCCGCGAGATTGGCGCTCAAGATCCTCGGCGACGACGACCTGCGCCGCGTGCACGCGGCGGCGCTGGCGCTGCTGGGCGCCGAGGGCGCCGCCGCCGAGAAGGCCGCGCGGCTGGCCCCCGATACCGTCGTCCTCGGGGGCCGCGTGTTCGAGCATCACACCGTGCTCGGCGCGGCGCACTGCTGGCTGGGCACCGGCGGCCCTGCCGCGCTCGTGCGCCCGCGCGAGGGCGGCGACCCGCGCCTCGCCACCGCCGCCGACCTCGACGAGGCTTGCCGTCTCGCCGACGCGCTGCCCGAGGTGGCCGTCGTCTACGGCCCGCCTGTGCGCGCCGCCGGCGAGACGCTCCTGGCCGAGCTGGCGCGCTGCTTCGCGGCGACCAGCAAGCACGTGCAGCTCACGACGCTGCGGTCCGCCGAGGAGGCTCGCGCGGTGCTGCGCATGGCGAGCGCCGTGGCCGGCTCCGAAGTCGAGCTGCGCGGCCGCCCGCCGGTCAGTCTGTGCGCCGGCGCCGACGCGCTCGGCGCCGCGTCCGTGTTCGCCCGCGCCGGCCTGCCGGTGGGCGTCGTCGCGGCGCCCAACGGCCGCACGGCCGGCGCCGGCGATAAGGGTGATCTGGCCGCGGCTCTGGTCCGGCACCACGCCGGCGTGCTGGCCGCGTGCGCCGCCATCCAGGCGACGGTCCCCGGCGCGCCGTTCTTCTACGTCGCCGACCCGGCGCTCGCCGGCCTGGCGGCCGGCAGCCCCGAGGCGGCCATGTTCCAGATCGCCGCCACGCAGCTGGCCGCCCACATCGGGCTGCCCGTGAGCGCCGTCGGCATGACCACCGGCAGCCACGAGCCCGACTGGCAGGCCTGCACGCAGAATGCGTTCGCCGCGCTCAGCACCATGGCCGCGGGCGCCGACCTCACGGCGGGCGCCGGCACGCTGGGCGGCGGGAGCGTATTCTCCGCCCAGCAGCTCGTCATGGACTCCGAGATCTACTCGTGGAACGCGCGCCTCGCCGCGGGCGTCAGGGTGGACGAGGAGACCATCGCCCTGGACGCGATCAGGCAGGTCGACATCTGCGGCAACTTCCTCGGGCAGCGCCATACCCGGAAGCACATGAAGGACGTCTGGCGGCCGCGGCTGCTCGACCGCAGCATGTGGGACGCCTGGGTGGCGTCCGGCAGGGAGGGCGCCTACGAGAAGGCGTCGGAGCTGGTCGACAAGCATCTCGCCGAGCACCAGGTGCTCCCGCTCGGCGACGAAGCCACGGAGACGCTGGCCCGTATCGTGGCCGACGCCGGACTGTAATAGTCTGATGGAAGGAGACAGACGATGACCAGGAGCTTCAAGGACATACCGCTCTTCAAAGACGTCACCGAGGAAGAGTGGAACGACTACCGCTGGCAGCTGCGCAACCGCCTCACCACCACGTCCGACTTCGACCAGGTGCTCAACTTCACCGATCAGCAGCGCGCCGACCTCGACGCCTGTATGGGCAAGTTCCGCGTGTCCGTGACGCCCTACTATGCGTCGCTCATGGACCCCGACGACCCCAGCTGCCCGGTGCGCATGCAGGGCGTGGCGTCGCCGGCGGAGCTGGTCATCCACAGTGAGGACCTCAAGGACGCCGTCAGCGAGGACTTCGACTCGCCGACGCCGCGCCTCACGCACCGCTACCCCGACCGCGTGCTCTTCGTGGTCACCGAGATGTGCAGCATGTACTGCCGCCACTGCACTCGCCGCCGCCTGGTGGGCGGCACCGAGGCCATGGTCAAGCAGGGCGAGATCGACAACGCCATCAAGTACATCGAGCGCGCCCCCGAGGTCCGTGACGTGTTGATCAGCGGCGGCGACCCGCTGGTCCTCTCAGACGATCAGCTCGAGGCGATCATCAAGCGCGTGCACGCCATCCCCCACGTCGAGATCATGCGCATCGGCACCCGCGCCCCCGTCGTCTTCCCGCAGCGCATCACCCCCGAGCTCGTGGCGATGCTCAAGAAGTACCAGCCGCTCTACATCAACACGCACTTCAACCACCCCAAGGAGTTCACGCCCGAGAGCAAGAAGGCCTGCGACATGCTCGCCGACGGCGGCTTCCCGCTGGGCAACCAGACGGTGCTCCTGGCCGGCATCAACGACTGCGCCAACGTCATGAAGAAGCTCGTGCACAAGCTGGTCGAGTACCGCGTCAAGCCCTACTACTACTACCAGTGCGACCTCGCCGAGGGCACCGCGCACTTCCGCACCAGCGTGGCCAAGGGCATTGAGATCTACGAGAGCCTGCGCGGCCACACCACGGGCTTCGCGGTGCCGACCTACATCATCGACGCCATCGGCGGCGGCGGGAAGATGCCGGTCTATCCCAACTACGTGATCAGCCAGGCCCCGCACCAGATCATCCTCCGCAACTACGAGGGCGTGATCAGCAAGTACACCGAGCCCAAGGAGTACGTCGAGGGCGAGTGCCACTGCGAAGGCTGCGAGGCGGAGAAGCAGCGTCTCGGCGTGGCCGGCATGTTCGACGCGCACGGCCCCACGCTGAACGAGGTGTGGGACGCGCGCCTGCAGAAGGTCGTCGACCGCAAGAACCGCATGGCCGACGTGTTCGGGCCGGCCAAGGGCTGAGGCGGCCGGCATGCCGAGAGTCTTCGTCGAACCCATCGGGCTGACCCTCGAAGTCGGCGAGCAGGAGACCCTGTTCGACGGCCTTGTGCGCGCGGCGGTCGACATCCCCACCGACTGCGCGGGGCGTGGCACGTGCGGCAAGTGCCTCGTGAGGGTCGGCTCCGGCGAGCTCACGGCGCCCACCGAGCGCGAGCTCAAGCGTATCTCCGAGAAGCTGCGCGCCGAGGGCTGGCGCCTGGCCTGCCAGGCGTTTCCTCGCTCGGCGCGGGTCAGCATCGAGGTGCGCGGCGCCGCCGGCCAGCGCCGCATCCTCACCACCTCCAAGCTGCAGCACGGCGCCGCTCATCCCGCCGTGGTGGCCCGGGTGGTCGAGCTGGAGCCGCCGACGCTCGCCGACGCGCGCTCCGATCTGGAGCGCTTCGACGAGGCCCTCGGCGGCGTCGAAGTGCCGCTCAAGGTCCTCGAGTGCCTCCCCAAGACACTGCGTGACGGGCGCTGGAAGGTGATCGCGACGCTCTACGGCAAGCGCGTCATCGACGTGCACACCGCCGACCACCACGCACCAGAGTTGTACGGCGTGGCGGTCGACGTCGGCACCTCCAAGGTCATCGCCTACCTGTTCGATCTCGCGCGCGGCGCCCTCATCGACCAGGAGGCCGTGGAGAATCCGCAGATGCGCTACGGCGAGGACGTCATCTCGCGCATCGCCCAGGCCGCCCAGCACAACGACACGGACGCCCTCGCGCTGGCGGTGCGCGAAGGCATCAACGCCGACCTGAAGCTGCTCTACGAGCGCCAGGGCGTCCATCCCAACCACGTCTGCGACATGACCGTGGTCGGGAACACCGCCATGCATCACCTGGCGCTCGGCCTCTCGCCGGTCGGCCTCGGGCAGGCGCCGTTCGCGCCGGCCGCGGCCGAGCCGCTCACGCTGCGCGCGAGTGAGCTCGGCCTCGACATGAACCCGGACGGCGGCGTGCACTTCCCGCCACCCATCGCCGGCTTCGTCGGCTCGGACGCGCTGGCCGTCATCGCCGCCACGCGGCTGGCCGGCAAGAAGCGTCCGTCCATGGC
>Ga0209386_1000296_pt1 | contig 25636 bp, 19 predicted proteins | sample NGEPertwo_FD_184510 | JGI IMG/M metagenome (GOLD analysis project Ga0209386, IMG submission 184510) | Arctic peat soil microbial communities from the Barrow Environmental Observatory site, Barrow, Alaska, USA - NGEE Permafrost154B-two... | ecosystem: Environmental > Terrestrial > Soil > Wetlands...
GTAATGGTCACTTATTTTTAAAAACAATTTTCCTTTTACATCTTCTGGAAAGGTTTGTTTGCTGTGCAATAAAATATTTTCTAATTTTATTATTAAAATCTATTGACTTCTAATAGTTAGTCTCCTTGTATGTAAAAAAAAAATGGCTTTGGCATTGCTGCCACAACCATTTTATCATATTTTTCCAGACAATCCAACGATAAGCTTCCTTAAACCTTTTAACTTATTCGCTTAGCTGAACATGGAAAGCATAACACCTGCCGCTACCGCGGATCCGATTACACCAGCCACATTAGGTCCCATTGCATGCATTAGAAGAAAGTTGGAAGGATTTTCGGCCTGTCCCATTTTTTGTGACACACGAGCCGCCATAGGAACTGCAGAAACACCTGCTGAACCAATTAGCGGATTGATTTTACCACCTGATATTATATTCAGAAGTTTCCCTAGAAGAACTCCTCCTGCAGTGCCGACAGCAAAAGCGGTAACTCCCAGAATTACAATTTTAATGGTCGCCAGAACCAGGAAGCTAGGCCCCTGAGCAGATGCTCCAACTGCAAGCCCCAGAAGAATAGTTACTATGTTAATCAATGCATTTGCTGAAGTATCTGAGAGTCTTAACGTTTTTCCACTCTCTTTGAATAAGTTCCCAAGCATCAGCATACCGATAAGTGGTGCTGTTGGTGGAAGTATAAGAACTACAATTATTGTTGTAACAATTGGGAATAGAATTTTTTCTCTTGCTGATACATGCCTAAGTTGATCCATCTTAATCATTCTTTCCTTCTTGGTTGTAAGAAGTTTCATGATTGGCGGTTGAATGACCGGTACAAGAGCCATATAGGAATACGCCGCTACTGCCACCGCTCCAAGAATGTGTGGTGCTAGCTTCTGTGTCAGATAAATAGCTGTTGGGCCATCAGCTCCGCCGATGATACCAATCGATGCAGCTTCCTGCGCATTAAATCCAAGTAATATCGCTCCGAATAACGCGAAAAAAATACCCAGCTGTGCTGCAGCTCCAAGCAATAGAGATTTTGGATTCGCAATAAGTGGTCCAAAATCCGTCATAGCACCAACTCCTAAAAATATCAATGACGGGAATATGCTTTTCAGTTCATAAAATGAATACAGTAGTCCACCTTCACTGAATATGCCGGATATTGGCAGATTTGAAAGCAGCATTCCAAACGCAATAGGAACAAGTAACAATGGCTCAAATCCCCTGTTTATTGCAAGATACAAAAATACTACCGATACACACAGCATAATTGCACTTTTATAATCTAAGTTAACAATTCCAGTTTCCTGCAGAAACTCTTTTATAGCCTCAAATATCATTAATTTCTTTCTCCTTCTCATTTGCTATTTTATAACGGCACATAGGCCAATCTATATCGGTAAAATATTACCACATATGGGTTTTTTATACAATAACTTTCTTTAATAAATACTGTATACAAAGCGTTTTAAAAGTATGTATAAAAATAAGCATCCGATTGATGTGTCACCACATTTTTCGAATGCTCATTCTCTGTTAAATGATTTTGTTTTGTTAACCAGTTATCCACAGGTTGCCTGTGGATAACGTAAATTTTAAATGACTGATTGCAAGGTGTCTGTAAAAAACAAGCCCAATGTCGGATGCTTATAATGGGCTTTAACCAAACATGGATAGCATTACACCTGCTGATACAGCTGATCCGATTACGCCTGCCACATTAGGTCCCATTGCATGCATCAACAGAAAGTTTGAAGGATTTTCAGCCTGCCCGACTTTCTGTGAAACACGAGCTGCCATAGGAACTGCCGATACACCCGCCGAACCAATAAGCGGATTGATTTTCCCACCAGTTACTGCATTCAGAAGCTTTGCCAGTAAAACGCCAGCTGCTGTACCGATTCCAAACGCTGTAATCCCAAGAATTACAATTTTAATGGTGGCCAGAACCAGGAAGGTCGGTCCCTGAGCAGACGCGCCAACCGCAAGTCCAAGAAGAATTGTTACTATATTGACCAGCGCATTGGACGAAGTATCGGACAATCTAAGTGTTTTACCACTTTCCTTAAATAAATTTCCGAGCATCAGCATACCAATAAGTGGCGCTGTCGGTGGAAGAATAAGAACTACCACAATTGTAACAACAATCGGGAACAGAATTTTTTCTCTTTGTGTTACATGCCTAAGCTGGTCCATCTTAATCATTCTTTCCTTTTTACTTGTAAGAAGTTTCATGATTGGCGGCTGAATGACCGGGACGAGCGCCATATAGGAATAAGCAGCTACTGCTACAGCTCCAAGTAAATGTGGTGCAAGTTTCTGTGTCAGATAAATGGCCGTTGGGCCATCTGCACCGCCTATAATACCGATAGATGCTGCTTCTTGTGCATTAAACCCAAGAATGATGGCGGCAAATAGAGCGAAGAAAATACCGAACTGGGCTGCTGCGCCAAGCAATAAAGACTTGGGATTTGCAATAAGCGGTCCAAAATCGGTCATGGCGCCAACTCCTAAGAATATCAGAGATGGCAAAACACTTTTTAAAGAATAGAACGTATAAAGCAGACCGCCATCACTGAATATACCCGTGATAGGCAGATTTGAAAGCAGCATCCCAAAGGCAATCGGTACCAGCAGCAAAGGTTCGAACCCTCTGTTGATTGCAAGGTACAGGAAAAGCACGGACACGCCGAGCATAATTGCACTTTTGTAGTCTAAATTAACGATTCCGGTTTCTAAAGCAAACTCTTTTATAGCATCAAATATCATTATTACACTCCTTCAATTTGGTATTTATATATCAACACTTTGTTTATATATAGCAAAAATTTGTCTCTATACAAAAACTTTTGACTTATAAATAATAATAATCATGCCCTGTATATGTCTCTAACACTATCATAGATTCCCTCATAATGCCAGGAATTTAGCCATTAAATACTGTATACATCAATTTACTGGAGTTTCATGGTCAGGGAAACTTTATGTTTTTCATAATCGATGCTGAGAATTTTGACCTTGACAGTATCTCCTACGGAGACCAGATCCATCGGGTGTTTTATGAATTTATCGCTCATCTGAGAAATATGGACAAGCCCGTCACTCTTCACACCAATGTCTACAAATGCGCCAAAATCCACGACATTTCTTACGGTTCCTGACAGCTCCATATCAACCTTCAAATCTTCAAAACTTCTTACATCATTTCTGAAAACGACAGGCGGAGCATCCTCACGAGGATCTCTCCCCGGTTTTTTTATTTCTTCAATGATATCTTTTAAGGTAATAGCACCTATACCAATTTCTTCAGCCATTTTTTCCATGCTTTTTTCCGGATACAGTTCCACTATTTTCGCTTCAATGGCTTCTGCCGCACCCTTTCCAATTTCCTCTTTTTTAATTCCCAATTTTTTGAACATTGCTTCAACGGCACTGTAGGATTCCGGATGAACCGAAGTCCCGTCTAAAGGATTCCTGGCTTCAGAAATTCTCATAAATCCGGCACACTGCTTGTAGGTTTTTTCACCAAGTTTTCCAACCTTCTTTAGCTCTTTTCTATCTTTAAAGGATCCGTTTTCTTCCCTGTAATTAACTATATTTTTGGCTATTGTCATATTCACACCGGCTATATAGGAAAGCAAGGAAGGAGACGCCGTATTCAAATCGACACCGACCCTGTTTACGCAGTCTTCAACAACATTTGTCAATGCACCATCTAAAAGAGTTTGATTAATATCATGCTGATACTGACCAACCCCTATATGCTTCGGTGAAATTTTTACAAGCTCCGCAAGGGGATCCTGCAATCTTCTGCCAAGAGACATAGCCCCTCTGGTGGTTACATCAAGGTCAGGGTATTCTTCCGTTGCGATCTTTGAAGCGGAATAAATAGACGCACCAGCCTCATTTACAATGGTGTAACTGATTTCGCAGTTGTTTTTCTTAATAAAATTTGCCACAACTTCTTCCGTCTCTCTTGAGCCCGTTCCATTTCCAATTACAATAATATTTATATTAAACTTTTCTGCCAGTTTCTTTAAAGTTGCTTCCGTTCCTGCAATATCCTGCTTTGGTACAGTTGGATAAATTGTGGTATAAGCTACCAGTTTTCCCGTTTCATTTAGCACCGCGACTTTACACCCTGTCCTGAATCCAGGGTCAATACTTATTACACGGGCTCCTTTTACAGGTGGCACCATCAGCAGTTTCTCCGTATTCTTGCCAAATACCTTGACCGCTTCCAGCTCAGCCTTGTCCGTCAAAAAATTTCTCATTTCCCTTTCGATGGAAGGCGCAATCAGTCTCTTATAAGAATCATCTATTACATCTTGTAATAATTCAACGAAAATCGACTTTTCGTTGGTAATAACAATTTTGTTTAAACTATCGGTTATTTGTTCAATTGGCGGTAAAATTTTAGCCTTTAGTTTCTTTTCCTTTTCTCCACGATTTATAGCGAGTACTCTATGATTGGGTATCTTGCCAATTGATTCCTGGTGATTGTAATACATGTCGAAAACAGTGCTTTCTTCCGCATTTACAGCTTCCGAAGCAATAATCCCTGCGGCTTGCGTTTTACTTCTAACCATTGCTGTGATTTCCGGGTCGTCTGAAATCATTTCCGCGATAATATCCATAGCTCCCTGAATTGCCTCTTCAACAGAACCGACAGTTTTATCTTGAGTTTTGTCTTGAGCCTTGTCTTGAGTTTCACCTTCGACAGCCAGCGTAACAAAAGGTTTCGCAATCTCTTCCAGTGTCCCCGATGTTAATTCCTGGGCAAAGATGATAAGCGCAAGCGGCTCCAGGCCCTTTTCCTTGGCTTTTGAAGCTCTTGTTGATTTCTTTTGTTTAAACGGTTTGTATAGATCTTCAACTCTTTGAAGAACTTTTGCTCCTTCAATCAGGTCTTTCAGTTCCTCTGTAAGTTTCCCCTGCTCTTCTATGAGCCTGATTACTTCCTGTTTTCTGTCTTCCAGATTTCTAAGATAGGTAAGTCTGTCATCCAGGTCACGAAGCACTTCATCGGATAATTCTCCTGTAGCTTCCTTTCTGTATCTGGCGATAAAAGGTATCGTATTGCCATCATCAATAAGTTTCACCGTACTTTCGACTTGCGAAATTTTCAAATTCAGTTCTTTTGCCAATTGTTCAATTACATTCATTGTTGCATTTCCCTCTCACATTCAGTCACATTGCTTTAGCTCTTCATCAATCTCTATTGATCCGTTTTCAATTCATCACTTTGCCTCAGCATCAGTTCATCATTTTGCCTCAGCATATGTTCATCACTTTGCCTCAGCATCTGTTCGTCTCTTTTCTTCAGCATCTGTTAATCTCTTTGCTTCAGCTTTTCATTGATGAAATAATCGATATCTCCATCCATTACCCCGTAAACATTCCCGACCTCTGCGCCGGTTCGGTGGTCCTTCACCATATTGTAAGGATGAAACACATAGGATCTTATTTGGCTTCCCCAGGTAATCTGGCTGAAGTCTCCCTTGAGCTCTGCCAGGTCAGCCTTATGTTCCCTTTCCTTTAACTCAATTAATTTGGATTTCAGTACTTTCATTGCAGTCTCTTTATTTTGGTGCTGTGATCGTTCATTTTGGCAGGAAACCACAATATTTGTTGGAATATGCGTAATTCTAATAGCGGAATCCGTTGTGTTTACGTGTTGGCCGCCAGCTCCGCTTGCCCTGAAGGTATCAACTCTTAAATCCTCCGGGTCAATTTCAACAGCTGTGTCGTCATCTATTTCCGGCATGACATCTAAAGCGGCAAAAGAGGTATGCCTTCTTCCGGAAGAATCATAAGGAGATATTCTAACCAGCCTGTGAACACCTTTTTCATTTTTCAGGTACCCATAGGCGTTTTCACCTTCAATTAATAAGGTGGCACTTTTAATACCTCCCTCTGAATCGTCTTGATAATCCAGAATCTTTATTTTGTATTTTTTAGCCTCCGCCCATCTGGTGTACATACGAAGAAGCATTTCCGTCCAATCCTGGGCGTCGGTTCCTCCCGACCCGGCATGAACAGAAATAATCGCATTCCCTGCGTCATACTCCCCGTCAAGCAAAGTTTTGAGCCTTAAGTTTTCCAGTTGAAGCTTGTATTTTTCATAACCAGCCAGAATCTCAGGAATCAATGATTCATCATCTGCCTCCATTGCCAGTTCAATCAATATCTCAACTTCTTCAATTTCAGTTTCCAATTCATTAAACTCCTGAACCTTGTTCTCAATCGCTTTTTTTTCTTTTAACAGCTTTTGCGCGGCCTCATGGTCATCCCAAAAGTCTTCCGCTTCACAGCTGAAATCCATCTCTGCCAGCCTTGCCTTTAATTCAGCAAGGTCAAAGAGATTCACCTACTTCTCTTAGATTTGATTTTGCTTCAGACAACTCATATCTGATTTGATCCAGTTCTAACATCATTGTCTCCTTTTAAATCCGGTTTTATTATCATTATCTCTGATTTGATCCAGTTCTAACATCATTATCTGCCTCTGGTTCTTATCTGCCGCAGCAGTTCTTATACTTCTTGCCGCTTCCGCAAGGGCAAGGTTCGTTTCTGCCTACTTTTGCGTCGGTTCTCTTTACCGGCTCCTGCTTTTTATCTCTTTCTGGTATAACGGTTCCCTGTGGTACATCAGAATTAGGTACGCCGAAACCATCTTCGCTGTAATCATCTTTCTTGCTGTCAGTTGCTTTTACAATCTGTTTTCTGGTTGTTTCTGTCTGCAGCGTAACATTGTAGCAGAACTTGACCGTTTCTTCCTTAATGGATTGAATCATTAATTCAAACATATCAAAGCCCTCATTGCCATACGCTGCTGCAGGGTCTTGCTGGCCTATTGCACGAAGTCCTATACCGCTTTTCAGCTGATCCATGTCATCGATGTGATCCATCCACTTATTGTCCACAACTCTGATCAGAATCATACGTTCCAGTTCACGCATTCTTTCAAGGCCTATTTCTTCTTCCTTGGCGACATATAGTCTGTCGAATTCTTCCAGAATATCATCTCTAAGCTTCTCAGGCGTAAGAGTTTCTATCTCTTTATGGGTGTAACTGAATTCTTTAAATGCCGGGCAAATTTTCCTTAGAGAATGCTGAAGATCTGCCAGGTTCCATTCTTCTGCGTATTTTGATTCTATAACAACAGGAGCTATGCATTCGTCTGCAAGCTCAGCAAGCATTCCACCAATATAATCTCTTAGGTCTTCCCCAAGAAGAACTCTTCTACGTTCCGAATAAATGATTTCACGCTGTTTATTCATTACTGTATCATATTTCAGAACATATTTTCTGATGGAGAAGTTCTTCCCTTCCACCCTCTTCTGTGCGTTTTCTATGGTTTTCGAGAGCATTCCCGCCTCAATGGCTTCGTTTTCTGAAACACCAAGTCTGCCTACAATCGACTGAACTCTTTCCCCGCCAAACAGGCGCATCAGTTCATCTTCAAGAGATAAGTAGAACCTGGTTGTCCCAGGGTCCCCCTGACGTCCGGCACGACCACGCAGCTGATTATCTATTCTTCGTGATTCATGGCGTTCAGTACCAATAATGTAAAGCCCTCCAAGGTTTCTAACCTTGGTTTGCTCTTCAGACCTTTCTTTCTTATATCTTTCATGTAATGCCTTAAATTCTTCTCGTGCCTTTAACAGTTCCGGATTATCCGAAGGTATAAAACTTGTCGCAAATGAAATAGCCTCATCTGAAAAACCGGCTCTGCCCATTTCAGCCTTAGCCTCAAATTCCGGATTACCACCAAGTATAATATCCGTACCACGACCTGCCATATTTGTTGCGATTGTGACCGCATTGAAACGACCAGCCTCCGCTACAATCCTGGCTTCTTTGTCATGCTGCTTTGCATTCAGCACATTATGCTTGACGCCACGCTTCTTAAGCAGTTCGCTGATAAGCTCCGAACGTTCAATAGAAATTGTACCTACAAGAAGTGGCTGCCCTGTCTGGTGGAATTCTGTAATGGCATCTGCAATCGCTTTGAACTTGCCATTTTCGGTAGAGTATATTGAATCCTCCAAATCAGCCCTTATAATCGGCATGTTCGTTGGTATTACAACTACATCCATATTATATATGTCTCTAAATTCGTCTTCTTCCGTTTTAGCAGTACCAGTCATTCCCGCAAGCTTCGTGTACATTCTGAAGTAATTCTGTATGGTGATTGTTGCAAGTGTCTTTGACTCTGAACGAACCAAAACCCCTTCCTTTGCTTCAATTGCCTGATGCAAACCATCGCTGTACCTTCTGCCGAACATTAAACGACCGGTAAATTCGTCAACTATGACGATTTCACCATCTTTTATAATGTAATCCACATCCAGCTTCATCAAAGTTCTGGCCTTCAATGCCTGCAGTATGTGATGGTTGATTTCCATATTTTCAGGATCCGACAAATTCTCAACCTTAAAGTGTTTTTCTGACTTTGTTACCCCTTCTTCCGTTAGAGAAACCGTCTTGTCCTTTTCCTCAACCGTGTAATCTTCTTCATTACGTAATGTAAGAATAAACTTATCAGCGGTTGTGTACAGGTCCGTTGACTTCGCGCCCTGACCTGAAATAATCAGCGGCGTTCTGGCCTCATCGATTAAGATTGAGTCAACCTCATCCACAATGGCAAAATTCAATTGTCTCTGCATCATTTCTTCTTTGTAATTGACCATATTATCACGAAGATAATCAAACCCGAATTCATTATTTGTTCCGTATGTAATATCCGCCTGATAGGCGGCTTTTCTTTGTTCGTTTGTAATCCCATGAACAACACAGCCAATAGTAAGCCCCAGGAATGAGTAAAGCTTACCCATCCACTCCATATCACGTTTGGCCAAATAATCATTTACAGTTACTACATGAACGCCCTTCCCCTCAAGTGCGTTTAAATAGGTGGCAAGCGTTGCCACTAAAGTCTTACCTTCACCAGTTTTCATCTCAGAAATACGACCCTGATGAAGTACGATACCACCAATCAGCTGTACCTTGAAATGCTTCATGCCAAGGCTTCTGACGGCACCTTCTCTACAAACGGCAAAAGCCTCTGGCAAAATATCATCCAGAGTCTCTCCCGCTTCGATTCTTTTTTTAAATTCCTGTGTTTTCCCCTTCAGATCATTATCTGACAAAGCCTGCATTTCAAGATCGAAAGTCTCAATTACATCTACAATTTTTTCGATTTTCTTTACTTCTTTATCATTGATATCCCCAAATATTTTCTCCATTAATCCCATTAGATTTCCTCACTGTCTTTCTTATTTTCATCAATTATATTTATCTCCAAAGCTCTGCGCTCCTCTGCTTTTGTCACTCGCACCTTTAAGTTCTTATACTGGAAAGAATCTCCAGGTTCAGGAATTTTGTCAAGTTCAATGACAACCCATCCATTGACGGTCATCACATCATCAAATTCATCCTCTATAGAAAAAAATTCAAGCATTTTTTCCAGATTTGCGCTGCAAAGGACTCTATAACTTCCATTCTGCAATTCCACAATTTCCTGCGTCGTTATTTCGTCATGCTCATCATAAATTTCTCCAACCAGTTCCTCAATAATATCCTCCATCGTTACAATTCCCTCAGTGCCGCCATATTCATCTACCACAACCGCAATATGAGTTTTTATTTTCTGCATTTTTTTAAGCAGTCTGGCAATTTTTACTGTACCCGAAATGAAAACGACTGGTTTCACGTATTCGGAAACATTTTTTCTTGAGTTTAATATGTAATTATGAAAATCTTTTTGATTTAATACGCCGATGATCTTATCTATCGTATCTTCATAAACCGGAAGTCTTGAAAACCCGGTTTCCAGGAAAAGTTCTCTGATTTCTTCTTTTGTATTGTCGATATCTATCGCTTCAACGTCAACACGCGGTGTTAAAACATCAAATGCTTCCAATTCACTGAATTCAATTGCATTCTGTATTAATTCACTCTGCTGTTCATCGATGCCGCCCTCATTTTCAGCCTCTTCCACCATAATCAACAATTCATCCTCTGTAATAGTTCTGTCTTTGCTGACTTTAAATATTTTCGTCAGCATTTTTTTCCAGAGGGTAAAAAACGTATTAACCGGTGTTAAAATGAATATGAAGACCCGAATAATCGGGGCTGAAAACATGGCGAATTTTTCAGGTGATTCTTTAGCCAGACTCTTTGGTGATATTTCACCAAATATTAAAACGACTATAGTTACAACGATTGTGGAAATCGTTGCTCCCAGCTCTTTTCCATAGATCCCTACAAAAAGCAAAGTTGCCAAAGCCGTCATTGAAATGTTCACGATGTTATTACCTATTAAAATGGTAGAAAGTAACTTGTCATAGTGCTCAGAGAGGTGAAGCACCCGCTTAGCTCTGTGATTCCCGGCATTAGCCGCATTCTTAATTCTTATTCTGTTCAAGGATGAAAATGCTGTTTCTGTGGCTGAAAAATATGCCGAAAGTGCTACCAGCAAAATAAGTACTAATATGGTCACCGTATTATGCTCATCCATTTTTTTTATAAACCTCTTTCTTATGCACACAATTATTATCAATATACAAACTTATAAACCCATTAATTATAAATATATAAACCCATTAACTATAAATATACAAACTTATAAACCCATTAATTATAAATATATAAACTTATGCGCCCAATTAGCACAAATATACAATTATACATATCCATTAAATGTTTTGAACATATTGATTTATTATACTACTTTTAACCACCATTGTAAATCTGTATCTACGGCTCAGCCTGTCAGCATTTAATCGCCTCCTTATATGATGGCTGCTGTAAATCAAGCATTCATCAAAAGACAATTTGTCAGAAAAGGTGGAAAGTCAATCCCTTAGATGGTACAATACAATTATAATTACAGCAAAAATTTCGTTAATCACCACGGTCTTCATCACGGTCCTAATCACGGTCATCACACGGCTATCATCAAAACTCCATGTAAAGCCCTAACAGCAATCATTATTCAAGGGTGCAACCACAGCCGTCGCTGGAAACCCAAAAGGTTTCTTAAAATATATTTGCACGAAGCAAAAGGGGGAATCATTTTGCCACAGTTTTTCAGTCAGATTTATTTTCATAATACAGTTTTAGATTACCTGATATTTTTGGCATCACTTGTTATAAGCTTTACATGCATCAAAATCATCGGGTATTTTTTGATGAAGCACCTCACAATAATGGCTGAGAAAAACGTGACGTCTGATAATACATCACAGATATCAAATGAAAAAGCGCAAACATCAAAGCTAGCTTATTTAATAAAAAGCATAAAGAAAAATATACTGCCAAGTGCCTATTTTGCAGCTTTTTATTTTGCTACAAAGATTCTGTATCTTAATCCTGACATGACAAAAATAGTTGATACCCTGTTATTTGCTTTTATAACCATTATGGGAGCAATTATCATCTCAAATGTTTTCATCTTTATATTCAGCAAATATTGGGAATCAAAACCCGAAGATTCCAGAAACGAGCTTACCCTGCTATGGGTCGGGAGACTTATTACGGCTCTGGTTTGGGGTATCATCTTAATTCTATTTCTTGAAAATATGGGCATTAAAGTAAACACCCTGATTGCCGGGCTTGGGATTGGCGGTTTGGCATTAGCGTTTGCTGCCCAGGCAGTTCTCGCTGATATTTTCTGTTTTTTCACCATTTTCTTTGACCGTCCTTTTGAAATAGGAGACTTTATTATTGTTGGCGAACAGATGGGAACAGTGGAACGTATCGGTATAAAAACAACACGTTTACGTACTTTAGACGGGGAACAACTCTTATTCTCAAACACTGATCTGACAAATTCGCGCATCAGAAACTTTAAGACAATGGAGGAACGAAGAGTTCTTTTTGTTCTTGGCGTGGCATATGAAACCACATATGACAAACTCAAGGAAATTCCAGGCATTATAAAAAGTATTATTGAAAAGATTCCCGAAACCACTTTTGGGAGAACACATTTCGTTTCTTACGGCACATACAGTCTGAATTTTGACATAGCGTATTACGTCTTAAACAGTGATTACGACAAATATATGGATATTCATCAGGAAGTCAACCTGCGCATCAAAGAGGAATTTGAGAAATGGGACATTCAGTTTGCCTTCCCACGGCAAAATGTGAATTTGCAGAACAAAGCAATCACATCTGCGGAGGAAAAGGATAGTTTCTAACATAGATAGAATGAGCTATCCACAACTGCTGAGGAAAAGGATAGTTTCTAACAATAGATAGAATGAGGTATCCGTAACTGCTGAGGAAAAGGATAGTTTCTAACAATAGATAGAATGAGGTATCCGTAATGGATGAAAAAGAATTAAATGATTTGATCTTAAGCACCTTTAACGGACTGGAGGATAATAATTTCGCGACTCTTGGAATGCCAGACAAACCAATGTGGGATGCACCATTAATTGGTGTCGCTGCTGGAGATGATGAATATTTCGACTTTCTGAAAGAGCATATCGGAGCATTTCACTGGAGTCCCATTGATGCATTTCGACTTAAATATATCGATGCCCCCGGGAATGCTTCTGCCAATGCTACAGTCGCTCCATTAAGTGTATCGACGGCCGCACCGGCCAATCTTCGAGTTGTTTCCATTGCTTTCCCTCAAACGATGGAAACCAAGGAAACTCAAATTGCAGAAACCCGTTGCCCTTCCAGAAACTGGATCGTCTCAAGAGGAGAATGGGAGCCGTTGCTGAAAACCTTCAGCGGCAGATTAGTCACGGCTTTAGAAGCCAAAGGGATTCGTGCAGTTTCCATAGACCTGCAGCCAGAATTTTCCGTCATTAAAACCGGTCCGTTAGGCTTGGCCTCCACATGGTCACACAGGCATTATGCGTATGCAGCGGGACTTGGAACCTTTGGCTTGTCAGATGGCCTTATTACAGAAAAAGGCAAAGCTGTGAGGTTTACCTCTTTGATTATTGAAGCACCTCTTGAAATAACAGAACGCCAATATACCGGTCCTTACGACTGGTGCTTATTTTACAAAAACGGCAGCTGCGGCAAATGCATCAACAGGTGTCCAGTTCAGGCCATCTCGTTTGAGGGTCATGATAAAAACTCCTGTCTCGCATACGAAGACTACTTCGCAGAGCATTACTGGCCAGCCGGCTTGGATAGGAAAGATTACATTACGGGCTGTGGCCTTTGCCAGGTGGGGATTCCCTGTCAGAATGAACGACCGTAAGCCTTGCAAATCAACAGTTATATGAGCGCACAAAAAAAGTTATCCACAATTTCCTGTGGATAACTTTTTTTCAGCTTGAGCGATTGCAAGGGTTTCAGAAAACCCAAGCCCAATGTCGGATGCTTATAATGGGCTTATAAACGCATGGTATATTGCTTTGATTGTTGTATCAAGGTCTTTGTTTTCAACGCCGACGATGATGTTCATTTCGCTGGAGCCCTGATCGATCATACGAATATTTACTCCCGCATCTGCAAGAGCCGTGAACAGTTTCGCAGAAACACCAGGTCTCCTTGACATACCATAGCCGACGGTCGCTACAAGCGCCATATTTTCAAATACGTCTATAGTATCTGGCTGCAGCTTCCTGCTGATTTCCTCCAGAATATCATCAAGTTTCCCATCCAACAAAGTGCTGGAAACAACCACCGATAGAGTATCTATTCCGCTTGGCATGTGTTCAACAAGCACGTCATTATCTTCAAATATACCAAGAACCCTTCTTACAAAACCCTTCTCTGCACTCAGCATGTTTTTGTAAAGAGCGATTACCGTAAAATCCTTACTGCCGGCAATTCCTGTTACGATTCTTCCGTCAGCATTTTCTTCCTCAGAAGTAATAAGCGTTCCCGGGTCATCGGGTATATTGGTATTCCTTATATTTATTGGTATATTTGCCATTTTCACCGGATAAATTGCATCTTCATGAAGCACCGAAGCCCCCATATAAGACAATTCTCTTAATTCTTTATATGAAATCCTGCTGATTGGCCTGGCCTCGGGAACAACTCTCGGATCCGCCATTAAAAATCCGGAAACATCCGTCCAGTTTTCATAAACATCCGATTCTACAGCTCTGGCCACGATTGCTCCAGTAATGTCAGCTCCGCCTCTTGAAAAAGTCTTGATTTCTCCATTAGGCATTGCACCGTAAAATCCAGGAATTACTGCGGTCTCATGCTTTGCAAGCTCATTTTTAATGCTTTCGTTCGTTTTCTCCGATAGGAATCTCCCCTTTTCATCAAAATGAACCATTACGGCAGCATCCACAAAATCGTACCCCAGATAGGCAGCAATAATAATCGCATTCAGATATTCTCCCCGGCTGGCAATATAATCAGTAGAGGCCCCTTTTCTAATATGATCAATGATTACACCAAATTCTTTGGTCAGGTCCACCTTTGTTCCAAGGTTGATGGCCATCGCCGTAAACCTGTCGCATATTACCTGAAAAACCTGTTCATATGGCAGATTATGCTCAACGTGTGTTTTACAAAGGTAAAGCAAATCCGTAATTTTATTGTCTTCATTGTATCGTTTGCCAGGCGCAGAAACGATAATATATTTTCGGTCAGGATCCGACATAATGATATCTTTAGTTTTGGCAAGTTGTATGGCATCTGCCACCGATGAACCACCAAATTTCGTTACTTTAACTCCCATACTTAAACCCTTACAGACCAGCATCTTTTCTAAGAATTTCTGCCTTATCTGTCCTTTCCCACGGAATATCTATATCAGTTCTTCCAAAATGTCCGTATGCTGCAACCTGCCTATAAATAGGTCTTCTCAAATTAAGAGACTCTATTATTGCGGCTGGTCTTAGATCGAAATGCTTCCTTACCAGTTCAGTAAGTTTATCATCCGCTATTTTTCCTGTGCCGAAAGTCTCAACTAAAATTGAAACCGGGTGCGCTACACCGATGGCATAGGCAAGTTCAAGCTCACATTTGTCTGCAAGTCCTGCTGCGACAATATTCTTTGCAACATATCTGGCTGCATAAGTTGCTGATCTGTCAACCTTTGTTGGATCTTTTCCGCTGAATGCTCCGCCGCCATGTCTGGAATATCCCCCGTAAGTATCAACGATAATTTTTCTTCCAGTTAATCCAGAGTCCCCGTTAGGGCCTCCTATTACGAATCTTCCTGTTGGATTCACGTAATACTTTGTTGCATCATCAAGCAATTCTGCCGGTATTACTGGTTTTACCACAAACTCGATAATATCCTTTTTCATTTGTGCCATAGAAATATCAGGATCATGCTGCGAAGAAATTAGTACTGTATCCACTCTTACAACCTTGCTGTCCTCGTATTCTACTGTAACCTGAGTTTTACCATCAGGTCTCAGGTAAGCCAATTTACCGAATTTTCTCACGTCAGCCAACTGCTTCGCAAGTTTATGAGCAAGTGAGATTGGCATTGGCATCAGTTCAGGTGTTTCTGTGCACGCAAATCCAAACATGATTCCCTGGTCTCCTGCACCGATTGAATCATAGATTTCGCAACTTGTTTCTTCTCTGCATTCAAGTGCCTTGTTAACTCCCATTGCTATATCGCTGGACTGTTCATGAATTGTAGTTAAAACAGCGCATGTATTCCCGTCAAATCCATATTCGCTCTTTGTATAGCCAACATCGCATATAACTCCTCTGATAATATTGGGTATATCGATGTAACAGTCCGTCGTAATTTCTCCCATAACCATAGCATATCCTGTGGCTGCTGTTGTTTCTGCAGCAACTCTGCCGTTTGGATCTTGCTCCATTATCGCATCAAGTATAGCATCAGAAATCTGATCGCAAAGTTTGTCCGGATGTCCTTCAGTAACAGACTCCGATGTAAATAATCTTTTCATTTTTTCTCCTTTTCAGCTAGGGCCTGATGGCACACCAGCACTTAACCAAGAGCCTAATACTCTTGCCATTCCTTAATTAAAACAAAATCCCCTTCAAAAGAAGAGGATAGATAAACAATTATTTCTCCCCTCATCTTTCTGATTTAGTCAGTAGGATTTAGCACCTTTTTCATTGTTTATAAATGTTTTACAAATGTTTAAAAACAATACCTAGGTTGCTGGACTTCGTCGGGCCTATTCCCTCAGTCACTCTCGATAAGGATTCTATTCAGTTTTTACAATTACTTATAAAGTATACCCGCTTTATTTTGAATGTCAACAATTTTTTTACCAAGCCCATTATAAGCATCCGACATTGGGTTTGTGAAAATATTAACGCCTGCAGTTGGTGGGTTTCTCAAAATGCCTCCTGTGGATAAGTTTTTTTTTGAGTTCTTATCAACAATCCCGATACCGGCTGATTGGAATTGGCTTCAAATGAGCTGCATAGACCGGGCTTCAAATGAGCTGCATAGACCGGGCTTCAAATGAGCTGCATAGACCGGGCTTCAAATAAGCTGCATGGAATGGGCTTCAAATTGCCTTCAAATGAGCTTCAAATTGATTTCGCAATTTGCCCTTAAATTGGTTTGGTAATTTACCCCTAAATAGGGTATAATTAATCATCATAAATATTCAGATTAGAGGAGAGCAAATTGAAAAAAAGTGATTTTAAGGTAATAGTAGGCGGGCTTTCAATGCCTGATAAAATAATAAGCAGAAGGTTCTTATCCTCTTTTGTAACAAATACAAGACTGATGGGTGTGGTTGGGCTTTATATTAACTGGGAAATTGAAACAAGGGATGGTTTTTTAAGTATGCACCAATACTTCTATTACGACGCTGAGGAGTTTGGTTTTGAAACCTACAAGGCCATTTACGGAAACAATGTAACTGAATTGTATATCGTTGAACAAACCCTTATTGGCGGACTTGGCGGAGATAAAATTGATCTTCTGGAGGATGAAGCCTGTACCATTCTTCAACTGTTTGCTGATGGCAGCCATACTCTTTCCGTTAAACTCCCAGGGAAAACCGAGGAATATTCATTTATTCTGGGCAGAAAAATTGAAGACAAAGAAAAGCTGATCGAGGTTGTCATGGAAAAGATGTGCGGCCCGATTGAATCAAACTATCAGGTAATAAACTACTTCCTGATGCGTTGTTTTGCAAAGGATTTTGTCGCAGCAAAGTTTCTGGTCAGGGGTGATTTTGAAATAGACCTTTTCTCTGAATATATAGCGTCCACCTTATGTAAAAATTCCATTAAAAAGATTAAGACCGGTAATATCAGCATTTACAACTGTGAATCATTAATTGAAGAAGAAGGTCGCTACGATTTGCTTTTCTCAGAGCTTTCCATTGAAAATTTCAAGGTTATTTCATATACGGAAAAGACCACCCTTCGTATAAGCCCTCCCGAAGCAGGACTTTTACTTTCAAGGCCAGAATTTGTCACCTTATACGAAATAACTTTTGATCCGGAAAATTTCGACGAATTAATGGCAGAAGCCACGGAAAGAGCAATGGTAACTTCTCACGAAAACGGGAAGCTGTATCTTGCCTTCAATAAAAATAATGCACATGTAAACAAGAAGGAGTACCGCTTAAACGAAGATGTTTACGGCTTGTTTTACGTTACAGATTATGGGCAGCTGATTATTGCCTCCTATACAAGGCAAGGAATTCGGACCCTTGAAAACGATCTCAAGAAAACTACGCTAAACAATTATCTGATTGAAACAGGAAAATACGAATTTAAAGAACCTGTCCTGTATGAGTTTGTTAACAGCGATTTTGATGATTTTGAAGAATTTTTAGATTTCATCAAATTCGAATAATTTCTGACCAGTTTCAGAATAATCTTTGACTGGTTTGAAATGATCTTGAACAGTTTCAGAATAATCTTTCACTGGTTTGATGTGAGTTCTGAACAGTTTCGAAAAAGCCACCTCCCGGTTTTTGAATAATCCTACGATTTTTATCATCAATTTTACCATCATAAATTCTTAGTCAGTAGATCAAATACTGACTTGTTTATTTTTTTGACAGGTGCTTTTGTAATATTTGCAGCCACGACAATATGCATATCAAGCGCCGGGCAAATCCAGAAGGTTGTCCGAAAACCGTTATCATTACCCTCATGTCCGTACAAGGTATATCCATTTTGTTCCCTGATGAACCAGCTAAGCCCTATATATTCCCCATTATTTGGAACTGCCGCCTCTCTGCGCCAGATTTTCTCATAGGATTCTGTGTTTAAAAAAGTCTTATTCAAATGTGCTTTTGCCCATATTTCCATATCACCTATGTTGGTCGTCAAGGTTGAACTTGGCCCATGTGCACGATTATAAGGATAAAACGATTCATGTATTATATGTTTATTCTGGTCCTTTTTATGAGGCATTGCCATGCCCGCTTTAGCCAAATCCTCTAATTTCAAACTCCCGTTCCCGCGTTCAAATGTAAGTAATCCGGAGTCATTCATGCCCAATGGCGCAAAAATATTTTTCACCACATATTCTTCAAAAGACATCCCCGAAACCTGTGAAATGATAGCCCCCAGCATCTCGTAACCTGTATTACTGTATTGAAACTTACCAGTCCCCGGCGCCCAAAGCATTCTTGTTTTGCTGACTTCTTCGGATTCAATGTACCTCCTGAGTGCACCCGCATCAAACTCCGGCTTATCCCAGCCATAATCCTGCACATCCCCGAGCCCTGCTGTGTGGCAAAGCAAATCCTTCACCCGGATTTCCAGATGCCTTGGATCCTCAATAATTAACCAGGGTAATACTTCAATTGCTTTAGTTTCCAAGCTTATTTTACCTGTCTCAATGAGCTGCATAATTGCAGTTCCAACAAAAAGCTTCGTTACAGAAGCCATATGGAAGATATGCTCTGGTTTTAATTTTTCTTTTGTAAGGTAATCCTTATAGCCGACGGCGCTTTTATAATTTAGACCTTTATAGTTGTTTTTGCTCGTTTCGCCAATGGAAATCCCTACCGCGAGGCCAGGCAAATCCAGGTAAAAAAGAGTTTCCTCCAATAATTTATCTAATTTGCTGTTTATCATCTTCTCTTTTCCTTCCAATTTCTATGAATTAATTATATAATAAATCTTAAGATAGTTAAACCTGCTTTTATTAATTTGAAGAAGCAATAACCATAATAAAAAACATAAGCGAAATCATAATGAAAAATACATGCCAAATCATAATGAAACATTACAAATATTAGGGTAGAGAGTATACCCAAAAAAGGAGATTGATAATGGAATATAGAAAATTTGATAAAATCGACAGAGAATTTTCCCTGCTGGGTGTCGGAACAATGAGATTTCCAGTCCTTTCAGGCGGCAAAATTGATGAACCCCAAGCGATTGCCATGATCCGAAAGGCCATCGACAATGGAGTGAATTACGTTGACACCGCCTATATGTACCACGACGGAAACAGTGAGGTTGTTGTCGGGAAAGCTTTAAAAGACGGTTACAGAGAAAAAGTCTTTCTGGCAGACAAAATGCCTTTGTGGTTTGCACATAATGAAGATGAAATGAAGGCTATCTTTGAAGAACAGTTCAAAAGGCTTGACGTGGAATGCATAGATATGTACTTAATCCACAATATTAATGCCTCGATTTGGAAAATGGCAAAACGATTAAATGTACTTCTTTTTTTAGAAGAGCAAAAGGCAAAGGGAAGAATTAAGCATATTGGTTTCTCTTTCCATGATAAGCTTGATGTATTCAAGGAGGTTATTGATTCCTATCCATGGGAATTTTGTCAAATACAGCTGAATTACATGGATGCTGAGTTTCAGGCAGGCGTTGCAGGGCTGGAATACGCGGCAAAGAAAGGCATACCTGTCGTGATAATGGAGCCATTAAAGGGTGGAAAACTGATAGACTCTCTCCCTGAATCAATTCAGGAAACATGGAAAACTGCCGAAATCAAAAGAAGTCCAGCTGAATGGGCATTTAAGTGGGTTGCCAACTTCCCCTCCGTACTCACTATATTAAGCGGCATGAGTAATATGGCACAGCTCGAAGACAATCTAAGAATTTTTCAGGATTTAAAAGCAAACAGTCTTACAGAAAAGGAACACGAAATAATCAAACGTGCAGCCTATCAGTATAATGCATTAATAAAATACTCCTGTACCGGTTGCAGCTACTGTATGCCTTGTCCAACAAAGATAAACATTCCAACCCTTATCTCTCTTTACAACGATTGGTTTCTTTATGGGGGAAATCCAAAGATAGCGGAAGATTATTTTATGTGGTTCCCGCCAAATAAAAGAGCTTCCGACTGCACCGGCTGTAAAAACTGCGAAGGCCACTGCCCTCAAAGCCTTCCAATTTCAGAGATTATGAAGCTGGCCGCTGCTGCCTTTGAAAACAAGTAGAATATAAGAAAGATATCAACTAATAATGTGATATTTGGATGCCTGTGGATAAGTTTCCACAGGCATTTTTTGTTGAAATTTCAGACTTTTTACCTGTTTATTGTAAAAGGAAGCCCAATATAAGCAGCCTAGACTGGGCTTCAAGCCCAATCTAGGCTGCTTATATTGGGCTTGTTGTAAATAACAACTTTTCTCAATTTATTTCTCAATTTTTGTTGACAAAACACAAATTATTTATTATACTAGCAAATATAAGTTGATAGAGGCGCGATTGATATCAGTAATTAGCGGAGGCGGTAGCCAGTGATGCTAATGAAAGGAGAAATCGCCGAAGGGCTGACCAGACATGGTTAGTTACTGGGTCAGAGTAAAAAATATTCTGGACTCCTGTTGTGAATACAATAGAGGAGCTATCGATGACAACTTTAACTTCTAGTTTTTGTTGCATCGATACAGATGCAACTTTTTTTATTGCTAAAATTGAAAACCTAGGAGGAAAAGTTATGGCTATTTTTACAGGATGCGGTGTCGCAATTGTCACACCATTTTTACCGGACGGAAGCGTTGACTTCGAAGAGTTCAGAAATCTGATTGAATGGCAGATTGCCGAAGGCATTGATTCAATCGTTGTTTGCGGGACTACAGGAGAAGCTTCAACCTTAGACGATTATGAACATGTTGAAACTATCAGATTTTGTGTTGATGTAGTAAACGGGAGAGTTCCGGTTATCGGGGGTGCCGGCAGCAATGACACCAGACACGGAATAAATCTGGCAAGTGAAATAGAAAAAACCGGGGTGGATGCATTACTGCTTGTAACCCCTTATTATAACAAATGCTCCCAGGCAGGCCTGATACAGCATTACACGGCAACTGCGGACGCAGTAAATATTCCTTGCATTTTATATTCAGTACAAGGCCGTACCGGTGTGAGTATTGAGCCTGCAACCGTTGCCGCACTGGCGAAGCACCCGAGAATCGTCGGGATAAAGGAAGCGAGCGGGAACATCGCTCAAGTGGCTGAAATCGCCAGACTTGTACCGGATGATTTCGCAATATATTCAGGTAATGACGACATGGTTGTGCCGCTTATGTCTCTTGGCGGGCTGGGGTTTATTTCCGTAATCGCCAACATTGCTCCCCGAGACTCTGTGCGAATGTCAAGAAGCTTCCTGGATGGAGATATTATTACCGCCAGAAAATTACAGCTTGATATGAAATCCCTCATCGACTCCCTGTTTGCTGATGTGAACCCTATTCCAGTTAAAGCCGCATTGGCCATGATGGGCAGATGCCAGCTGGAGTACAGGCTTCCGCTTTGCCCGCCAAACCAGCAAGTCAGCGATAGAATCCAAAGAGAAATGTCAGCATACGGATTAATATAAGGAGCACTACAATGATAAATATTATTTTACATGGCTGTAAAGGCCGGATGGGCCAAGCCATTATCCAGTTAATAAACCAGTCAGAAACCCTGAAGTTGGCTGCGGGAATAGACAGTAATACTGACGGTAATGAGCCGTATCCAGCTTTTTCCAGGATTGAAGACTGTACCACTGCCGGAGATGTTTTAATTGATTTTTCCCATTACAGTGCTGTTGATGGTGTTCTGAGTTATTGCATCAAAAAAAGTATTCCTGCCGTCATTGCAACGACAGCTCTTGGGGATCCGGAGCATGCCGCAATTATGTCTGCTTCCCAAAGCATTCCTGTTTTTAACAGTTTCAACATGTCCCTTGGGATTAATGCCATTGCTTCCCTTATGAAAATGCTGGTTCCGCTTTTAGAAAAGGATTTTAATATTGAAATTGTTGAGAAGCATCATAACCGGAAAAAAGATTCACCAAGCGGAACCGCGCTGCTCCTTGCAGATTCAATTAATGATGCTTGTCAAATCAAAAAGCAATACATTTATGGCAGAAATGGCAGCAATGATGATTGCAAGCTTACGGACCTGGGAATCCATTCCGTACGGGGAGGGACGATACCCGGGGAGCATACTATTATCTTTGCAGGGCCGGATGAGGTAATAGAAATTACCCACACAGCATTATCCAGAAATATTTTTGCAAATGGCGCCCTTCGTGCCGCTGAATTCATGGTAAAAAAAGAAAAAGGTCTTTATTCCATGAAGGATTTGATTTAGATAATGGAGAATTTTATGATAAATATAAATAACAGAATTGACGAAAATAGAGGAAGAGAAGAACCTGCTTTTTCAGCAGGATCAGGAATGAGCTTTGATGTGTCTTCTAGCGAGGAACTCAATCAGGCAATCCAAGCCGGATACCCCAGAGAGCAAATCGTCTATAACAGCGGCGACATATCTCTGGAAGTCACCAAAATGGCTGTGAACCATAGGATTGGCCGAATTATTGTTTATGGAACAGAAGAATTAAAAATGATTGAAGGAGTCTGCAGAGAGAAATCACAAAAGGTTAATGCCCTTTTACATATCCCGTCAGTAGGAAACAACCTTATTCATGAATTCATTACTAAAGGTAACAGTGATTTCAATTTCGAATTGCCTCAAAATCCAGCTTTACTATCTTCTGTTTTCAGAAGCATGCTTTGTTCCCAGTACGTTAACCTTCTCGGCTTCCATTTTCATATGGATTCTCGATTTTCAGATAAAGAATCCTGTCAAAACATGACCCTTGTATTACTGGATCTGATCCTTAACCTGAAACAAACCTATGGTTTTAACACGGCAGAATTAAACATTGGCGGTTTTAACTTCAGAATTTCAAAAGATGGTGGCAAGCTGCCATCCTTCGCTTTCAATTTGTGTCATTGACACAGCTGCAAATGTTCACGTCTCCTTCCTTGAAACAAAAACCCCGGGCAACTTTTCAGAGTTGTCCGGGGTTAATTTATTTGATTAATTTATGTCTATCATATGGAATGTTTTTTTACCCTTCTTAATCAGAAGCTTGCCATCCTTAAACATTTCCTTTGTGATCATTAATTTCGCATCAGTAATCTTTTCATCGTCAATCATAAGACCCCCCTGCTCAATAGTCCTAAAGGCTTCTCCTTTACTTGGAACCAGCTTCAACTGATGCATTATGGAGACAATACCCAGCCCATCCCCCTCAAAATCAGCAGCAGCCATTTTTGTGGTTGGAATGTTCTCCAGGCTGGAGCCACCGGAAAATGCCGCCTTTGCGCCTTCCTGTGCCTTTACAGCCGTCTCCTCGCCATGAACGAGCTTGGTCACTTCGAAAGCAAGTATTTCCTTCGCTTTATTGATTTCCGCACCGTCAAGACTGGCAAGCGCCTCCACCTCTTCCATCGGCAGGAAGGTTAGCATGGATAAGCAGGTTCGAACGTCTGCATCTTCAACATTTCTCCAGTACTGATAAAACTCATAAGGCGTTGTCTTATTTGCATCAAGCCATAATGCACCCTTTTGTGTCTTACCCATCTTAACGCCTTCGCTTGTCGTAAGAAGCGCAAAAGTCATTCCGTAAACCTGTTCCCCAAGTTCACGCCTGATCAGGTCAACACCACCAAGAATATTTGACCATTGGTCATCCCCGCCGAACTGCATCTTACAATTATAACGTCTGTACAGTTCAAGAAAGTCATAGGACTGCATGATCATGTAATTAAACTCTAAAAAGCTGAGGCCTGATTCCAGTCTTTGTTTAAAACATTCAGCTGTAAGCATTCTGTTTACAGAAAAATGCCTTCCGATATCACGAATAAACTGTAAATAATTGAGCTTCGTCAGCCAGTCCGCATTATTTTCAATGATGGCCTTGTCTCCGCTGAAATCGATGAATTTACCAAACAATTTTTCAAATTTTCTACTGTTTTCAAAAATAGTGTCATTTGTCATCATTTGTCTCATATCAGTCCTTCCAGACGGGTCACCCACCATAGCAGTGCCGGAACCAATTAAAACGATAGGCGTGTGACCATACTTCTGCATGTACATCATAATGATTACCTGCATGAAATGCCCCACATGAAGAGAATCCGCAGTCGGATCAAAACCAATGTAAAACTTGATTTTTTCCTTCCCCAGAAGTTCTCTGATCTCATCCTCATGGGTCGTTTGCTTAATAAATCCTCTTTCTTTTAAAACATCAAACACGTTGGTGTGTTTACTTACATCATCTCTAATAAAATTCATGCTATCCTCCATGTTTACAAGACCAGTATAAGCAGCCTAGAATGGGTTGCCTTTTACGGGCTTGCTTTTTACTTTATCTGGCAAGCCCATTCAAGACTACTTATACTGGCTACCTTTTACGGGCTTGCTTTTCTTATTTCGTCCCGTATAATCTGTCCCCTGCATCACCCAGGCCAGGTACAATGTACTTGTTTTCATTTAAGTGGCTGTCCTTTGCCGCAATAAAAATATCGACGTCAGGATGTGCCTTCTGTAATACTTCAATTCCTTCAGGCGCTGCAATGATGCACATGAATATTATGTTTTTTCCGCCTCTAGCTTTAATAAAATCTATTGCGGATGCTGCGCTTCCACCGGTTGCCAGCATTGGATCTACGACAAAAACTTCTCTTTTTTCAATATCATTCGGTAACTTGCAGTAATATTCAACTGGCAGATGCGTTTCAGGGTCTCTATAAAGTCCGATGTGCCCAACCTTTGCATTTGGAATCAATGCCAGCATTCCGTCCACCATTCCAAGTCCAGCTCTCAGGATAGGGACAATGGCAATATCTTCGCCTTTCAGCATTTTAACCTTTGCATCGCAAATAGGTGTTGTAATGTTGACTTCCTCTAATGGAAGGTTTCTGGTTGCTTCATAGGCCATTAAGGTTGCGATTTCTTTCACAAGTTCTCTGAAATCTTTTACACTTGTTTCAGCCATACGAATCATTGCAGTTTTGTGCTGAATCAGCGGATGATCAAATACATATACTTTACCCATTTTTGTTACCTCCATATTAAACAATAATTTATTTACACGGCACAAAGTGCCACTTCTAACTGGTTGTTCCGGTTTGTCCGGTTTGTCCGGTTTGTCCGGTTTGTCTGGTTTGTCTGGTTTGTCTAGCCTATTCCATTTGGTCTATCTCATCTGGTTTAATAAGTCAACACGTTTCTGGTGTCTGCCACCTTCAAACTTGGTGTTAAGCCAAGTCTTCACTATTTCCAAAGCGGTTTCCACTTCCGTCGTTCTGCCTCCTAAAGCAAGAACATTGGCATCGTTGTGACAGCTGGCCATTTCAGCCATAAAAACAGTCGTGCAAAGCGCACATCTGACGCCCTTCACCTTGTTTGCTGCAATTGAAACACCTATTCCTGTTCCGCAGAATACAATTCCCTTTTCTGCGAAACCAG
>Ga0209386_1000297_pt1 | contig 25525 bp, 27 predicted proteins | sample NGEPertwo_FD_184510 | JGI IMG/M metagenome (GOLD analysis project Ga0209386, IMG submission 184510) | Arctic peat soil microbial communities from the Barrow Environmental Observatory site, Barrow, Alaska, USA - NGEE Permafrost154B-two... | ecosystem: Environmental > Terrestrial > Soil > Wetlands...
AAGTACTGATTGGAATGTTTTTTTCACTGCACCACTTGGTTTGAGTGAGACCACTATCTGCCAAGTCACTAATTCGGGTCAACCAAAGTTGATGTTGATCCTTTCGCTGTAGTTTATTCATAATTAAAGACAATCCTCCTTCTCGAGATTGTTTATCTCGCTCAGGAAGATTGTCTCACAAAAATTCGTTATTGTTAAGGTGCGAGTAATTTGACGCTTACAAATGTTCTAAAACATGTTGACAAAGAACAAACGTTCTGATATTATGTGAATTATCAAAGAACACTTGTTCTATATGTGTATAGTAAAAAGGATGGGGATGCAGATGAATAACAGTAAACAAAAGTACAGATTAAAATCCAAATTTAGATTTACAGTATTTATAGTCATTATGATGCTTATGTTAGTTACAGTCTCAAATACCATACTTGGCATTAATAGTGCAAGCAGTTTAACAAAACCAGAATATGCCTCAATCCAAATCAAATATGGAGATACTTTGTGGGATCTTGCTTCAGCATATAATCAGGACGGTAAAGATATCAGGAAGTTTGTTTATGAAATTTGTGAGTTGAATGAAATATCAGCTGATTCTATTTTTCCTGGTCAAAGTATTCTAATCCCTGTCTACAGTTGATACTCAATTTAAAACCTTCGGCGCATAATCATTCCAATTAAACGGTTGTGCCATTTGGATCCTTAATGTTTCAATATATTCCAAAATATTTTATATTATATTTAGTCCGTCTGTTTCAGGCGGGCTTTTGTATTACTGTAATATATTTCTAAAAATCAGTATTTTTAGCTGTTTAATTATACCCTTAGGGGGTATAATTAAAATATTACGAAAAAAGGGGGGGTATATAACATGAGTGATAAAATCAATTATAACAAACACTGCCATTCGGGGTGTGATGAAGAGAAGATAACCGTTCGTGAAGAAAAACTTAAATCAAACCTTGTAACAAGGCTAAATCGAGCGGAAGGTCAAGTGCGCGGCATAAAAGGTATGATTGAAAAAGATGCTTACTGCAATGACGTTCTTATTCAAATTTCAGCGGCTCAGGCTGCATTGGATTCCGTCAGTAAACTTGTCCTGGAAAACCACATTCGTGGCTGCCTGGTTAAAAAAATCCTGGCAGGAGAAAACGAAATCATAGATGAATTAATTGTTACAATAGGGAAAATATTATAAGAAAGTCTGGGTATATATAATTGAAATATGAAAGGAACTGATATTTAATGAATAAAGAAACACTAAAAATAACCGGTATGACTTGTGCATCCTGTTCTGCTCGCATAGAAAAAGTTGTCAGTAAGATGGAAGGCGTAGAACAAATTTCTGTTAATCTTGCTACAGAAAAGGCTACGATTTCATATGATCCCAAAATAACTGATATTTCTTCCATTAAAAGCAGGATTGAAAAAACCGGTTATGGCGCTTTGGATATACAAGAAAAAAAGATAGTTGATGAGAATAAAATTGGCAAAGAAAAAGAAATTAAAACACTATGGACAAAGTTCATCATTTCAGCTTTCTTTTCTGTGCCTCTGCTATATTTTGCAATGGGATCAATGATTGGGTGGCTTGGATTCCCAATTCCTGCCATTGTTAGCCCAATGCTATATCCGTTGAATTACGCGTTATTGCAGCTTGCACTAACAGTACCAATAATTATTGCAGGATATAAGTTCTATACTGTAGGATATAAGGCTATTTTTAATAGGAGCCCTAACATGGACTCTCTGGTTGCCATGGGAACGACAGCAGCTTTTGCATACAGTCTGGTCTCTGTATATCAGATTAGCAATGGCAATTTTGGCGCCGTTGAAGGTTTATATTTTGAAACAGCTGGTGTAATCATAACCTTGATTTTATTAGGTAAATCACTCGAAGCAGTTTCTAAAGGGAGAACTTCTGAGGCAATTAAAAAGCTGATGGGCCTGGCTCCTAAAACGGCAATTGTAATAAAAGATGGCAAAGAGTTTGAAGTTCCTATTGAGGAAGTTGAAATTGGCCATATTATTCTTGTGAAACCGGGAGAAAAAATTCCTGTAGATGGAGAGATTATAGAAGGGAACACCTCTATTGATGAGTCTATGCTAACTGGAGAAAGTATGCCGGTGGATAAAAAATCAGGCGATCAGGTATATGCCGCAAGTATGAACAAAAACGGCGTAATAAAATTTCAGGCAACAAAAGTTGGCGGGGATACAGCGCTTGCTCAAATTGTGAAACTGGTTGAAGAAGCCCAGGGCTCAAAGGCACCTATTGCTAAAATGGCTGATATTGTTTCCGGATATTTTGTTCCGATTGTTTTTGCCATAGCAGTTGTCGCATTTCTAGCCTGGTTTATAAGTGGAGAATCTTTATTCTTCTCGCTTACAGTATTTATAGCTGTTCTGGTAATAGCCTGCCCATGTGCACTTGGACTTGCTACACCTACTGCAATCATGGTAGGCACAGGGAAAGGTGCCGAATACGGAATTTTGATCAAGAGTGGCGGAGCTCTTGAAACGACACAGAAAATTGATACCATTATCTTTGATAAAACAGGTACTATTACAGAGGGAAAACCTGAAGTAACAGATGTTATAACTATAAATGGTATAGATGAAAATTATCTGCTTCAAATTGCTGCATCTAGTGAAAAAGGATCTGAGCATCCTTTAGGAGAATCTATAGTAAAGGCTGCAGAAATCAAAGGCCTTGAATTTTTAAAAATTGATCAATTTGAAGCAATTCCCGGGTATGGGATAGAAGTTGAAATAAATGGTATAAAGATTTTACTCGGAAATAAAAAGTTGATGGATGAAAGAAAAATATCTCTTAAAGAAATGGAAAATCAGTCAGATAACTTGGCCTCTCAGGGCAAGACACCCATGTATATTGCAATGGAGCAAAATTTATCCGGAATCATAGCAGTTGCTGATGTTGTAAAGGAAAACAGCAGAAAAGCAATTGAAAAGCTTCAGGCAATGGGAATTGATGTGGCAATGATAACCGGAGACAACAGAAAAACTGCCACTGCCATAGCACTGCAAGTAGGCATTACCCATGTTCTTGCTGAAGTTCTGCCACAAGATAAGTCAAATGAGGTAAAAAAACTCCAGACAGAAGGAAAAAAAGTTGCAATGGTGGGAGACGGCATCAATGACGCACCGGCACTGGCCCAAGCAGATATTGGAATTGCAATTGGTTCCGGCACTGACGTTGCCATTGAATCCGCTGATATTGTTCTGATGAGAAGTGACCTGATGGATGTCGCGACAGCTATTCAACTTAGTAAGAGCACTATTAGAAATATCAAACAGAATCTGTTCTGGGCATTTGGTTATAATGTGATTGGAATACCGATTGCAGCAGGGTTGCTTTATTTATTTGGAGGTTCATTGCTGAATCCCATATTCGCAGCTGCTGCCATGTCATTGAGTTCAGTATCAGTTGTAACAAATGCGTTGAGATTAAAAAGATTTAAACCTTATAAATAGTTAACGAAAAAAATAATGGTGTAATAAGTTTATTAATTGGAATCGAGGAGGAGAAGGAGATGGAAAAAATAATTATTAATGTAGAAGGTATGTCATGCTCCCATTGTGTAAATGCAGTCACTAAGGCTGTTGAGGGTCTTGACGGAGTGTCTGAGGTAAAGGTAGACTTGGAAACAAAAACTGCAACTGTGGGCTACGATTCTGATAGAATAACGCCGGAAATTATAAAAGCTGCCATTGAAGATGAAGGTTACGATGTAATATAATAAAATAAATTAAATGAGGTGATAAGATGGATGAAACAAAGAAACAACTCGAAGAACTTATTGCACCATGCGGGATGAACTGCAGGCTTTGCATGGCATACCAGAGAGAAAAAAACCATTGTAATGGATGTAATATGGACGATGCCTTAAAAACATCTGTTAGCTGTCTTAAATGCATTATAAAAAATTGTGATACCATTCAGAACAATGAACCAGGATTCTGTTATGACTGTGAAAAATATCCTTGTCAGAGATTGAAACAGTTAGACAAACGATACAGATTAAAATATCACATGAGCATGCTTGAGAATCTTGAAACAATAAAACAAAACGGAATAACATATTTTCTAGATCAAGAGGAAAAAAGATGGGCATGTCCAAAATGCGGCAATATTATTTGTGTACACCGTAATATTTGTCTAAATTGTCATTCAGTGGTTTTTGAAGATTCTGAATGAAAGCAGTGGTTTTGAGGGCTACAAATGAAGGTGGTAATTAACTATTCCCAAAATTATGATTTTAGGCATAGTTATAACCAGTCTGAGTAGCCTCTTTCCACCGTTTTCAACGTTATCTATATTTTTCAATTATACATTTGTATGCATATATTATTTAATGAAAATTAAATATCCGAGATATTCCTATCGTTTCCTAAATAAGTTGTGTTTTATTCCTTTACAATCTAAACCGTTATTCCATCCCTTCAGGAGTTTGAAATTTTACTAGAGTCAAATCTTTTTAAGCCCCATTTCTTGTTTTTTTAATAAAAAAGCCCAGAACCCTCTACTTGCAAGGGTTTTGGGTCTAAAGACTCTAAATTACGTTTTAAGCAACTTTTTTTTATATAGCAACAACTATTACCATATATTTGGAATAGATGTATAATGTATTTATAATTTTAAATTATCCTAGTAATAGTTTTTATGAAGGAGGATCTATATGGGACCACAATGGCCTAAACATCCGTATGTTATATTTACTTATCTTAGTATTATTAATATTTCAGTATTTGTAGTGTCAATCATCATTTATGTGGCGCTGTTAAAAAATGCCGCAAATCTTACAATGAATATTATTCCATTGGTAATTCCAATAAGTGCTTTTGCTTTTGGTTTCTATAACATATCTACACACCTTCGGGACATCAAAGCGCATAATAAAAAAATTAAAGATATTTAAAGTGTTCGCTTCTCTATTCTTTCTTTCAAATCAAGTACTTTGCTCTCTGTCCCTTCCATATCATAATCATATAATTCTTTTATTGTTCTTACCACATCCTGATTAATTTGTGGCTTCAATTCAGTTCCCGCTGAATAAGCTTCAAAGACATCAGATGCAAAAACCTTAGAAATTGCTTCCGACATTTGGGATCAGCATGAATTATGAATGCATATAAATGCAACTTTAAATTTTTCTGTCATTCTTTTATCCCTTTCTGTGCACTGGCATCCCGTTCTCATCAAAAAACCTTCTTTTAAAATATAGCGCTGAGTTTACAAGACCAATCATGACAGGCACCTCAACCAGCGGTCCTATTACAGCTGTAAAGGCAACGTCCGATGCAATTCCAAATACTGCTACTGCTACCGCAATGGCAAGTTCAAAGTTATTGCTGGCTGCGGTAAATGCCAATGTAACAGTCTGGTCGTATTTAAACCCACTCTTCCATGACATATAGAAACTCCCGAAAAACATGATGGTGAAATAAATCAATAAAGGAATTGCAATACTGACAACATCAAGTGGATTGTTGATAATTTGTTCACCTTTTGTTGTAAACATGATGACAATTGTATATAAAAGTGCGATTAGTGCCAATGGGGATATTTTAGGTATAAATGCTTTATCGTACCATTCTTTTGATTTGACCCTGATCATTGTAAACCGTGTTATAAATCCTGCTGCAAATGGAATTCCAAGATAAATCAATACGCTCTTTGCAACTTCCCACACTGAAACGTCCACAATCTGACCACCCCATGAGAGCCCCAGCCATTTGGGTACAAGGGTTACAAAGAAGTATATGTAAACGGTGTATAAAAGAATCTGGAATATTGAGTTCATGGCAACTAAAGCCGCTGCGTATTCGCTGTCACCTTTTGCCAGAGTGTTCCAAACGATAACCATAGCGATGCAACGAGCAAGACCTATAATGATAAGTCCAATTGCAAAAGCAGGTTGATCTCTAAGAAATATAATAGCCAGCACAAACATCAATATAGGCCCTGCTATCCAATTCTGGAAAAGAGAAAACCCGAATACTTTTTTATTCTCTGTCACCTTTCCGATTTCTTCATATTTAACCTTGGCAAGCGGAGGATACATCATGACAATCAGTCCAATGGCTATCGGCCAGGAAATTGTTCCTGTACTCATTGCCCCAAGAGATACGGCAAGATTTGGAAACAGATAACCTCCTCCAACTCCGATTGCCATGGCAATAAATATCCATAGGGTTAAAAATCTGTCTAAAAACGATAATTTTTCTCTGTTAATACCTTTCATCTTATACCTCTTTTCAATTCGCATCTAATCATTTCAATAACCTATTCATTCGGGTTATTTTCTATCCATCACATCATAAAAATGCTCCAGATTTTCTGGCATTACATATTCTATCTCAGACAGATTGGCATTCATAACGCCTCCATATACTACTTTCAGAATGCCTTCAATAATCATTGCTTTAGGAGGTTCCGTATATTCGTTCCCCTTATAAATCCAAACTCGGCAGTCAACTGAATCCCCACACAAATCACCACAGGATTCGCATAGGCTTTCTTTGAAATCCATTTGAATATCCTGGTCATTGACTCGAATCGTTGGCGAACTCAAGAATTTATGAGTAGCTGCCAGTTGTTTGGTATTTACATTGATTTTATTCACCTTAACGTCCGTTCCTGTTGCTTTAATCACTTTAGCAACTTCTTCAAGCGCTTCATCCAGGCTGTTTTCCGCACCCTGACACCGCGTACACACGCTTAAATCCAGGTAGAGAAAATCAATTACCAGTTGATTTTTATATGATTTTATCTCTTCTGCATTTTTGCAGCAACCAGTACTTCCTGAACAACATCCCACATTTTTCATTTTATTCATATTTTCCACTCCTATCTTTTCAATATTTTTCTATAAGTATTTAATTTCATGCAAAGTTCTTTTTCACCTAAATATCGCAAATATCACATTTGCTTTTTTTACAAATGCAGTCCTTTTTATCGCTGGTTATATCTTTTAAAAATGACATGGCATCATTAGCATTTTCTTTGTTTAGTGTATATTTGACCCAGGATCCGTCACGAACCGCATTTACCAGGCCGCTATCAGATAATATTTTCATATGATAACTTAATGTTGGTTGAGTTATATTAAATTCTTCCAATATATCGCAGGCACACATCTCTCCGCATGACAACATATCTGTTATCTTTAATCTTGTTTCATCTGACATTGCCTTAAAAAGTGGAACGAATTTGGAATATATTTCATTCATAAAATACCCCCTTTGAATTTTATGTGTCTCTCATATTGAAGACCTTCTATATCGTGCGTTTATTTTATCAAACATATAGATGTTTGTCAATATGTATATAGGAATTATATTTGTTTTTTGATGTTCCGCGCAATGGGCATTTGAAAATTATTTTTTAAACAAAAAAGAAAGAAAGGCAATCAAGAAATCATTAAAATTTCTTATCTGCCTTTCTTTTGAGGTTGCACCACAATAGTGTACGCCCTCCTTTCAATTACTGCTCCTACATTCTTTAGTAATTTGGTGTCACTATTGAATCAACCAATATATAATTAGCTTGATATGATTATAATTTGTGAATCGGGAAACCGATTGCATCTAAGCAGGCTTCCCATATTGCTTCGCTCAAGCCGGGGTGTGGATGAATCATATTCGCCAATATGTCAGCTTTTGCTTTCAGGGTAATTGCCAAAGTAATCTCCGAAATCAATTCTGATGAATTAAATCCCAGTATTTGACCACCGATTATTGTATTCTCCTGATCCACAACAATCTTTACAAAACCCTCACGTTCCCCTAAGGTTAACGCACGGCCATTGTTTCTAAAGTTGAATCTGCCGACTTTAACGTCTATTCCTGCCTGCCTTGCTCCGTTTTCAGTAAAACCCACCGATGCCACTTCAGGATTCGTGTAAACACATGCGGGAACTGCCATGTAATTCACTTTAGAATGAATACCCAATGCATTTTCTGCTGCAGTTTTTCCCTCCATAAACGCAAGATGTGCAACAAGTTTACCCCCTACGATATCCCCAGCAGCATAGACACCTTTCCTGTTTGTTTCCATACTTTCATTCACAACGACTGCCCCGTTTTTAATTTCTAATGATAAATTTTCGAAAATATCAGAATTCAGTTTTCTGCCTGCTGCTATCAGAACTTTATCACATAATTGAATATTCATTTTATCATCGGTTGTATAGGTTACATTCAAGCCCTCAGCTGTTTTTTCTATCTTATTTACACTAGCTGAAAGTTTAAAGGATATGCCCCGTCGCTTCATGATTTTCTGCAGCTCTGCCGCAACCTCCTCATCCTCATTTGGAAGTATCCTGTCCAGAAGTTCAACAATCGTTATTTTTACACCTAATGAATTCAGCATGGATGCAAATTCAAGGCCTATAACACCACCACCGACAATCATCATACTGCCTGGCAAGTCCTTCAGATTAATCGCTTCATTACTTGTGAAAACGCCTTCTAAATCGATGCCCTCTATATTCAGCATCATCGGTCTTGCTCCTGTTGTCAAAATCAGTTTATTACAATTTACCTCAACAGATTTGTCTTCAGTTCTAACAATAAGTCTGTTCTTGTTTTCAACAATTCCCCTGCCTTTTATAATGGTTATTCCCTTAGCCTGAAGCATTTGTTCAAGCCCTGCATTCAAGTTTTTTACAACGCGATTTTTTCGTTCTACAGCAACCTCCCAATTGATATTCTGTATGCTGCATTCAATGCCATATTCCTTTGATTTTTTAATAACCTGAAATGCCTCTCCTGCTTTCAGAAGTGCCTTTGTCGGGATACATCCTCTGTTCAGACATACACCACCTATTTCCTTTTCCTCTATCAATGCGACAGATGCACCAAGCTGAGAAGCTCTTACTGCCGCTACATAGCCGGCAGGGCCTCCTCCTAAAATTGCTATTTCAAAGTCCATTTTTTTCATAACTATTATTCCTCCGTTTCTAAATACCTTTAGATTCTCTACCAAGTTCTATATTTCATCGATTTTTTAGTAACCATTTTATATTATTTAATTTTCTTATCCTCACATTTATCAACTTCTGCCTGAAGGGCTGTTTGGTTATTTATCCTTATCCCATAGTCTGGCGTCTGGATTATAAGCATCAATTAAATTGTCTATATTGTACCACATTCAAGCTTTTGCTTCCACACTTTCAGACAAAATATCCATATATAAAAAACTGAATACCTTTTTTTAAAAGATACTCAGTTCATTAATTAATTCATAATATATTTTTTTGTGGTTTAATTATTCTCCAAGAAACATTTTAATGTCCTCGTCAACTGATCCAATGCCTGCGATTCCAAATCTATTGACCAGTACATCTACAACGTTTAGTGACAGGAATGCCGGAAGTGTTGGCCCAAGGTGAATATTCTTCACGCCGAGTGATAAAAGTGCCAGCAATACGATAACAGCTTTTTGTTCATACCAGGCTATATTATAAGCAATTGGCAGTTCATTGATATCATTCAATTCAAATACTTCTTTCAATTTAAGCGCTATCAAGGCAAGTGAATAAGAATCATTGCACTGACCGGCATCTAAAATTCTTGGGATTCCACCAATATCTCCAAGATTTAGTTTGTTATACCTGTATTTTGCACATCCGGCAGTTAATATTACCGTGTCTTTAGGCAGCTTTTTTGCAAATTTCGTATAATACTCTCTCGATTTCATTCTTCCGTCGCAGCCAGCCATTACAAAGAATTTTTTTATGGCACCGGTTTTTACTGCATCAACAATCTTATCCGCCAGTGCCAATACCTGTTCATGAGCAAAACCTCCAACAATTTTTCCTGTCTCTATTTCAACAGGAGATTTCAGAGTCTTTGCAAGAGCAATTATTTGTGAAAAATCCTTCTTTCCATCTTTGTACGCCTCAATGTGAACGCATCCTGGGAATCCAGAAGCTCCTGTTGTAAAGATCCTTCCCTTTACATCCTCACTTGTTGGCGGAACAATACAATTGGTAGTGAATAGAATTGGGCCATTAAAGGATTCAAATTCTTCTTTCTGCTTCCACCATGCGTTCCCATAATTTCCTGCAAAATTATCATATTTTTTAAATGCAGGATAATAATGAGCCGGCAGCATTTCGCTGTGAGTGTAAATATCCACACCAGTACCATTTGTCTGCTCAAGCAGCTGTTCTAGGTCAGTCAGGTCATGTCCAGAAACAAGAATGGCAGGATTCTCTTTTACGCCAATGTTTACTTCTGTAATTTCCGGATTCCCATATTTAGAAGTATTAGCCTCATCAAGGAGTGCCATTGCTGAGATGCCAAACTGGCCTGTTTTCAACGTTAAAGCAACCAGTTTATCAACTGTTAAGTTGTTATTTAATGTAGCAGATAAGGCTTCATAAATGAAACTGTATATCTTATTATTTTCTTTTCCAAGGTTCAGCGCATGGTGCGTATATGCAGCCAGACCTTTTAAGCCATAAATAATTAATTCTCTGAGCGATCTGACATCTTCATTTTCTGTAGCAAGAACGCCAATCTGTGAGGCTTTCACAAGCATTTCTTCTCTTGAACTCACTTTATAAGTTGAAGCATTATGAAATCTTTTATGTTTAGAAGTTTCTTTAACCCTATCTCTCAAATCAATCATTTGATAGATTTCTTTTTCAAAAGCAGCTTCATCAAAATTAGCATTGGTAATTGTCATAAACAAGCTCTTTATCACTTCATGGTTGATTTCGCTTAAATCATTCACATCTAAACCATCTTTGGTGATTAGATCAGAAATCCCTTTAAGTGTATAGATTAATAAATCCTGCAGCTTTGCGACATCTTCATTTTTTCCGCATACACCCTTAATCTCGCAACCTTTACCTTTAGCTGTTTCCTGACATTGATAACAAAACATACCCATAATAAAATCCTCCTGTAATTCTCTACGTTATTATTGTGACGATATATTATTAATAAACTATTCACATCGTTAATATTCAATGTGTTAATGAAATTATATATCAGTTATTAATTTAGTTATGTTGCAAGTGCAACCTAATTTAATATATATTTCAACAATTAATGTTATTTCAATAAAAAAATAGCTCGTAAATAAGCTATTTATTTCTTCTTTCATAATCAAGTTTATCCAGATACCCCTGCATGATCAATACTGCAGCCTGCTTATCTATCACCTGTTTTCTTTTTTTCCTGCTGACATCCGCTTCTATTAATACTTTTTCAGCCATAACTGTTGTTAATCTTTCATCCTGATAGACAATCCTGACGTCTTTTGACATCCCAAGGCTAAGAAGTTTGTTTTCAAGCATATTTTTAAATTCGTACACCTTCTCTGTTTGCGGGCTGTCTGTTCCATCCAGCCTCTTTGGAAGCCCTACAACTATCGTATCGCATTTATATTCCCTGACCAGATCAATGACCTTGCCTGCATCTTTTCTGATTCCAACCCTTTGAATGGTCATTAAACCTTGTCCGGTATAAAGCAAATCATCACTGAGCGCTATGCCTATTGTCTTATCACCAACATCTAAAGCTATTTTTTTCATATTTCCTCCAAAAAAACAAGCGGGCAAAACGCCCGCCGTTTGATTATTTATTTAAAAATGATTTTAAAAGTTCTTCTACTAAATCATCTCTCTCAATATGTCTGATTAAATTTCTCGCATTATTGTGCCCGGTAATATAAGATGGATCCCCTGACAGAATATACCCAACCATTTGATCAATTGAATTGTATCCCTTTTCTTCAAGCGCATTGTACACTGTCTTCAGGATTTCTTCCGTTGTTGTCTGTACCGCCTTTTCCTGGCTGCTAAACAATATTGTGTTTCTATCCATAATCATCTCACCTTCCCTTACGTTTATTATACACAAGAATCACTTAAAATTACAATACAAAATTGTTAATGTAATATTGTTGTAATATTTGCAGGGATTTTATTTCATTAATCCTTCAGCAACTATAAACGCATCCTTGATTTTATCTGGATCTTTGGCGCCAGCCTGCGCCATATCAGCTTTGCCGCCACCGCCACCGCCGGCAGCTGCTGCAATTTGTTTAATCATGTTTCCTGCGTGATATCCTTTGTCGAATAAATCATCGGTAACAGAAACCATAAACGTTACTTTACCTTCATTTTCTGTGGAAAAAACTATTACAAGACCTTTGTTATCGTATTTCAATTCATCAGAAATTGTTCTTAAATCGTTGATACTATAGTCTGTAAATGATTTGGTGATCAGTTTAACACCATTAAATTCTTTCGCCTCATTTATAATTTCACCTTTTGAGGAGCTTATTTTTTTTAATTTAAATTCTTCAAGTTCTTTTTTTGCTGATTTATAGTCTTCATTCAAAGATGCTATTTTATGCAGCAGACCTGGCACATTGGTTTTTAAAATTTCCGAAGCCTGATTGATGGTATCTTCCTCATCATCAAGTTTTTTCAATATATTCAAACCTGTTATTGCCTCTATCCTTCTGACGCCTGCGGCAACTCCGGATTCGCTTAGTATTTTAAAAGCACCGATTTGTCCGATATTATTTACATGGGTACCGCCACAAAGTTCCATACTGTAATCATCAATCGAAACCACTCTGACTACATCGCCATACTTTTCACCGAAAAGAGCTGTTGCGCCCTTATTTGAAGCCTCTTTGACAGACATTTCCTCGGTGGAAACAGGTAAAAAATGTAAAATTTTATCATTTACAATGTCTTCGATTTGTTTCAATTTATCCTTTGGAATAGCCTCAAAATGTGAAAAGTCAAATCTTAAGCTGGCAGAAGTAACGCTTGATCCCGCCTGATTGACATGATCTCCTACAACCTCCCTTAAGGCTTTGTGCAATAAATGGGTAGCTGTATGATTTCTGGATGTATTGTTTCTGTTTACGATAGAAATCATTGCCGTTACCTGTGAATTAACAAGCAATTCACCCTTTTGCACCTTTATTTTATGGCCAATTGCCTTTTGTATTTTAACAACTTCCAGAACTTCTGCCTTAAAACCATCATTGTAAATATAACCTTTGTCTGATGCCTGCCCACCGCTTTCTGCATAAAAAGGTGTATTATTCAGAATAACTATGCCAATATCTCCTTCTTTTAGAGAAGGCAAAGGCATTTTGTTATGGAATATTCCCGTGACTGTTCCAGTGTCGGCAACCTTTGAATACCCTGTGAAAACAGAATTACCTTCAAATACTAACTCGCTTTCATCTTCTGCCCAGCCTTCTTCATCTTCCGATTTTCTGGCGGCTCTTGCCATTTGCTTTTGCTGCTGCATATTTTCATTAAAACCTTCTACATCAACGGAGCAATCATTTTCTTCTAATATTTCCTGCGTAAGTTCTAAAGGAAAACCATAAGTGTCATAAAGTTTGAAGGCCCTTTCCCCATCCAGAATTGTCTTTTTCGTGTTTTTCAATTCTTTCACATAATCATTGATTATGTTAGTTCCCTGGTCGATGGTTTGAGAGAACTTATCTTCTTCAACACTTAATATTTTATGAATATATTCTTTTTTTTCTTCTAAATTCGGATATGCATCCCGGGAGGTTTCTATAACTTTTTTAGACAAATCTGCCAGAAAATGACCTTGTATCCCTAGTATTTTTCCGTGTCTTGCTGCTCTTCTAAGCAGTCTCCTAAGTACATATCCCCTGCCTTCATTGCTTGGGATAATACCGTCGCTGATCATAAATGTTACAGACCTTATATGATCAGTAATAATTCTTATTGAAACATCAGTCTTAGCGCCACCTTGCAGATATTCTACCCCTGATTTTTTAACTACTTCATCAAGAATGTATTTTATAGTGTCAACATCAAATATGGAATCTACCCCCTGCATAATACAGGCAAGCCTTTCAAGACCCATGCCTGTATCAATGTTCGGGCTTTTCAAAGGTGTGTAATTGCCTGCGTCATCTTTACTGAATTGTGTAAATACGTGATTCCAAAATTCAACATATCTGTCGCAGTCACAACCTGGTTTGCAATCAGGATTTTCACATCCATATTGAGCGCCTCTGTCATAATATATTTCAGAGCACGGCCCACAGGGGCCTGTCCCTATTTCCCAGAAATTATCATCCTTGCCAAGTTTAACAATTCTATCTTCGTTCATGCCAATAATATTTTTCCAGATATCATAAGCTTCTTCATCTTCTTCATATACAGTAGCCCATAAGTTATCCGCAGGCATCTTTAGAACCTCAATAATAAATTCCCATCCCCATTTTAATGATTCCACTTTAAAATAATCGCCGAAGGAAAAGCTGCCAAGCATCTCAAAAAAAGTGCCATGCCTTGATGTATATCCTACGTTTTCTATATCTCCAGTACGTATGCATTTCTGGCATGTTGTCATTCTCTTTGCTGGCGGTGTTTCTAATCCTGCGAAATATGCCTTCAATGGTGCCATCCCCGAATTTATTATAAGCAGACTTTTATCCTTTTCAGGAATCAAAGAAAAACTGCCTCTTTTATAATGGTCTTTACTGACATAAAATGACTCAAAAAGCTCTCTTAATTGATTTAAACCTAATTTTTCCATATATAATTTCCTCCCGAAATAATTTAATCATTAATTTTATAATTATACCATGTTTCACTATGATTTCAAAGAAAATATGATAGAATTACATATATAACCAAACATTGGAGGAATCATGGAAAAAAAAATATTGGGAAATACAGGGCTTGAAATTTCAATAGCAGGTTTTGGTGTTCTTACTGTGGGCAATACCCAGTTAAATCTGCCAGTTGACAAAGGTGCTGAAGTTTTAAGTTATGCAATAGAAAAAGGCATTAACTTTCTTGACACTGCTCAGGCGTACGAAACATATCCATATATCAAAAAAGCTCTGCAGAAAAGTAACAAGGATATAGTTATCTGCTCTAAATCCCTGAGCGGTTCTTTTGAAGAGATGAAATCTGCTGTAGAAGAGGCCAGAACTGAGATGAATAGAGATATGATTGACATATTTCTTTTACATGAAGTCAGACATAACGGTGATTTTGAAAAAAGATCAGGTGCCTGGGAGTATCTGAACCAGGCAAAGTCAGAAGGATTAATTAAGGCCATAGGTATTTCCACCCATCACGTTGATGTGGCAGAAGAAATCGCTGATTGCAGAGAATGTGACGTGCTGTTTCCTTTAATTAATTTTAAAAGTATGGGCATCAGAAATGGTGATCTTACAGGAACAAAAGAAGCGATGGCTTCTGCAATAAAAAAAGCTGCTGATGCAGGTATAGGCGTCTTTACCATGAAGGTGTTTGGTGGAGGCAATTTAACAGGGCATTACATGGAAGCCCTGGACTATGTTTACAATCTTGACGGAATCAGCTCTGCCATGATTGGTTTTGGCGATAAAAAAGAAGTGGATGATATTATTGATTATCTGGACGGGAAGTTGGAAAGGAATTTCATTCCCGAAATAAAACACAAAAAAATGAATATAGATCAGGGAGACTGTGAAGCCTGCTACGCCTGTATAGAAAAATGCCCAAATCATGCTATCTTCATCAACAAAAAAAGGCTGGCTCAGATAGATCATGATAAATGTCTGACCTGTGGCTATTGTGCACCTGTTTGCCCCGTCAGGGCTATTATAATGTTCTAGAAAGGTAATATATCATTGCAACGCTTTCGACGTATACCGCTTTTAAAAACACGTTCTCTATGGTGTCGCCAACCGTAAGTATTCCATGATTTTTCAACAGGCACACATCGGTATGCTTGATTACTTTTGATACAGCCTCGGCAAGCTCATCAGTCCCGTGTTCAAAATACGGAACAATTTCCATGTTTTTCCCGTAAAAATAGGCTTCGGAAGTAACGGGTTCAATTTTTATTCCCTTTACAGCAAAAGCTGTCGCGTAAGGTGAATGGGTGTGTACAATTGCATTTACATCTGGTCTCTTTGAATAAACCTTCAAGTGCATTGACAATTCAATGGAAGGCTTTCTTAAATTAGCATTTTCTCTGACATTTCCCTTTAAATCAGAAATGACAATATCATCAACTGTTAAATCCGATCTGTAAAATCCTGAAGGGGTAATGTATACAAGCCCTGTTGAACGGTCCAGGATACTGAAATTCCCTGATTTATGCTTGCAAAGTCCTTCTTTTTCAGCCCTCTGTGCATATTTGATCAGGTCTTTAATTATTGCAATTTTCGTCATACGATAAAACCTCCTCCTATTACCAAATCCTCCTGATAAAATACAATTGACTGACCTGGGGTTACAGCTCTTTGCATTTCTTCAAAATTGGTTTCAATTAATCCGTTTTCTAAAATATTTAATGTTGCAGCCATTGGTTTGGACGCATACCTTATTTTAGCGGCCACGCGGGTTTTATTGTAAATCTCAGGACCTGACCCATCGGGTAAAACCAAAACATTGTCTTTTGAAATCACGGTTTTTCTGAATAGCTCTTCATTATCACCTAAGGTTACCGTATTATTATTATGGTTAACCTCAGAAACAAAAACCGGCTTGCCAAAAGTAATCCCTAATCCTTTTCTTTGCCCAACAGTATAATTTATAAGGCCACTATGCTTTCCTAAATATCCGCCATCTTTATCTATGAATTTTCCGGGGACTGATTTGTATCCCCTGTTTTTTATATAATTGGCATAGTTTCCATCTTTCGAAATAAAGCATATTTCCTGACTGTCTTTTTGCTCTGAATTGCCTATTTCCTCAGTTCTCACAAGGTTTCTGGCTTCTTCCTTATCAGAAATATTATTTAAGGGCAGTAATAATCTTGAAAGGATCTCCTGTCCCAATCGGTAAAGCATATATGACTGATCCTTTTTAATGTTTTCTGCCTGCTTAATATAATAACATCCATTTTTTCCATTAAAATATATGCCGGCATAATGACCGGTTGCAACATAATAAGCCCCTATTCTGTCTGCCTCTTCTATTAACGTTTTGAATTTTACATCAGGATTGCAAAGTACACAAGGGTTTGGCGTTCTGCCCTCTGTGTACTCATTACAGAAATTATGAATAACAATATCAGAAAATGACTTGCTGACATTTTTATAAACAAAGTCTATTTCAAGCTGTCTGGCAGTGTGTTCGGCTGATTCTGCACCCTTCCCTTTTGCTTCATTCACATCAAAAAATAATCCAGTTACCGTTAATCCCTCTTTTTTCAGCAACAAAGCAGCGGCCGTACTGTCAACACCGCCGCTTAATCCGAGTAATACTTTTTTTTTATCTAAAGAAGCATTTATCATGATTAGCCCTCTGTGTCACAAGTGTCGTCTTCATCCTCATTTTCGTTTGGATCAAAACCTTCTAAGCCTGCATATACTTTACCGTTTTTTTGTGCAAAATCATAAATTGCAGCTTTAATTGCATGATCTGCTAAAACAGAGCAGTGAATCTTTACAGCAGGCAAACCTCCAAGTTCAGCAATTATTTGTTTATTTGTAATAGCTAAAGCCTGGTCAATCGTTTTACCTATAATCATATCTGTCGCTACGCTGGAAGATGCTATGGCCGAACCGCAGCCAAAAGTTTTAAATTTTGCATCCGTAATTATATCATCCTGAACTCTGATGGATATTTGCATCATGTCACCACATACAGGGCTGCCATAAATCCCAATGCCATCGGGATTCTCAAGTTCTCCAATATTATGCGGATTCATAAAGTGATCCATTACTTTATCATTGTACATTCCCATTATCAACTACCAACCTTTCGCTTTTGAAACCGAAGAAATTGCTCTTAATTTAGCAACAACTTCGACCAGTTTTTCTACCACATAATCTATATCTTCTTTTGTCGTAGGATCTCCAATTGTAAATCTGAGTGATCCGTGTATCTTCTCAACCGGTACACCAAGACAAGTCAAAACATGTGAAGGTGTTAATGATGCAGAAGAACAAGCGGAACCGGTTGAAACAGAAATCCCTAATGAATCCAGGTAAAGAAGCATCGCTTCTCCTTCAATGAATTCAAAAGTAATGTTTGCATTACCAGGATGCCTGAATTCCCTGCTGCCGTTTAAAAAAACATCATCAATTTTTTCAAAAACCTGGTCGATGAAATAATTTCTGAGCTCAGTCACTTTAGTAATATGATTTTCTAAATTCAGTTCTGCAAGTTCAGCAGCCTTGCCAAAACCTACAATCCCGGTCAAATTCTCGGTTCCGGCTCTTTTTTTGTTTTCCTGTGCACCACCGTGCATAAAATTGGAAATTTTAGTTCCTTTTTTAATATATAAAGCGCCAATGCCCTTTGGTCCGTAAATTTTGTGACCTGATATAGACATCAAATCTACGTCAAGCTCTTTAACGTTGATTTTAACGTTCCCCAATGCCTGGACGGCATCGGTATGAAAGGTTACATTCTTTGATTTTGCGATTCTGCACAACTCTTTTATATTCTGTATCGTTCCAACTTCATTATTGGCATACATTATACTTACAAGAATGGTTTTGTCAGTAATGGCGTTTTCTAAATCTTCTGTGCTTACTCTTCCTTCTTTGTCTACTGGCAAGAATGTTATTTCATAACCGTTTTTAGCAAGATATTCACAAGAATGTAAAATGGCATGGTGCTCAATTCCAGTTGTGATGATATGATTTCCTTTTGATTTTAACGCATCAGCAATGCCAATAACCGCCCAATCATCCGATTCTGTCCCAGAGGAAGTAAAAAACAATTCATTTCCATCAGCGCCAATTAAAGATGCCACTTTACTTCTGGCTTTCGTAATTGCTTCTTTAGAAATAGTTCCTTTTGTATACAAACTCGATGGATTCCCAAAACTTTCAGAAAAATAAGGAATCATCTCCTTCAAAACTTCTTCCTTTACAGGCGTGGTTGCGGAATAGTCTAAATAAACCTGTCTCATACATTCTCCTTTTGTTTCAAATTAGTTTAATAACTTTAATTATTATACCAACTTAACCAAATAATTAAACAATATTAGTGAAAATAATTATTTCCTTATTAAAATTTTATTAATTATAATTTGAATAGCACAAATATAAAAAAACATTCCGCAAATAGAATGCTTTTTTTTATTTGTATCGATAAATTTTTATTGTTTTTTACAATTATCGTCTTCAATATCGTCCACAAATTCAATGTTTTCAAGATGAGCCTTAAAATGTTCTCTGAATTTCACAAGGTACTCTTCTCTCAATATTTTTTGCTCTGCCTTTTCTTCATCAGTCAGACCTTCACTCTTGCATTTTCTGGCAAGAATATTAATTCTATCCATTTTTTCTTTAATCAACATATTTTTTATTACCTTTCTAACAGACCTACTATAAGTATTATACTAAAAATTTGCTGCAATCTCAAGTCAAATTCAACAGATTTAAAGTTTTGAAGCCATTTTACTCACTTATATTATAAAATATTCTGCCAAACGGTCAATTGTATTCTTATTCATATCGCTATCCAATAATGGAATTTTAATAAGGGTTTTGCCTGAAAACTCCTTTTCAATATCCTTCATGTATTTTTGCTCTTGTTTTTTCTTTTTCAGCCAAAACTCTTTATCAATTTCTTCAGGCAGAATTCGGTTGATAACCAGAGTTTCAACTGGAATATTGAATTTTTCAAGCATTTTAACAGCTTTTTTTGTTTCTTCAATCGGAAGCTGCTCTGCATTAATAACAAATCGAATTGTCAGGTTATCACCATCATTAAAGATTTTTTTAATCATTCCAAATCGTTCCTGCCTTTTTTCTAAAATTTCTAAGACAGGGTCTTTTTCATTATATTTTCTTTTCACCATTTTGTTCATATTTACAATGGACTTACGTCTTTTAATAAGCGAACCCATCCATCCTTCTAAAAGATCTGGCAGCGTTAGCATCCTTAACGTGTGGCCAGTGGGAGCTGTATCAAATATAATGATATCATAAACATCAAATTTTTCTATTATAATTTCAGCAATTTTATCAAACAATGCGGATTCATACGTTCCTGGAGATACAATTGCTGCGTCAAGCTGGCTATTAATTTCATCCACAATAACATTCGAAAGAATTGTTCTCATATTCTCACGAATCCGGTTAATATACAACTCCGCTTCATACTCTGGATCGATTTCCAGACCATCTAAATTTTCTCTGATTTTTGTTATCTTCTTACCTATTTTCATTTCTAGAACATCAGAAATAGAATGGGCCGGATCTGTTGATATCAAAAGCGTCTTCAGACCTTTATTCGCATAATTAATGCTATTTGCAGTTGAACAAGTCGTTTTGCCAACGCCACCTTTCCCTCCATAAAAAATTATTTTTGCCATTATGTCCCTCCGTCAAATATCATGGATCCAAGTTATATTTAGCCCAACGTTCTTCCCAAACAGACTTTCTCTTATCCATGCGTTTATCCCAATCTTCTATTTCATCAATCAGGAATGGTAAAAGTTCTAACGTATAATAACTGATTGGCAAAGGTATCCCAAGCTGATCAGAAAAACAAATCAATATAAAATTATCCATATCATTTTTTGTTTCAGCGTCAAGCAGTTCATAAGCACGCCCTTTATAATCCGTAGCGCCCTTAAAGAACAGCCCAAAATTCAGAAAAAATTGTTTAAGTCTATCCATTTATTTCACCTTATTATTGAATAGAGAGAAGCAACGCTTCTCTCTATTCATACTATTTGTTAAAATTATCTTACTTTATATCCTCTTGAATTTCTGTAACTTTAAAAGCCTTTTGAGATTCAATAATCAGTATTATTGCAAGAATAAACAATATTACAGCAAATATTAATATAACTGGATTAGCTAAATTAGCCATTATTAACAGTACTAAAGCTGTTAAAGTTACTGCGAACATGAATAACATTGGATATATCGCCATTTTGTAGCTTCTTCCAGTTTGTTTCAGCCAAACAGCCAATGATAACAATGCCAATGCTGCAAGCAATTGGTTTGCTGAGCCAAAAATTGGCCATATCAACTGGTACCCTTTAAACGCCAATGCGCCGCTAAGAACAACTGTAACTAATGTTGAAAAATATTTATTTGTCATTATATTAACAGCAGTTTTAGTAGTATTACTTTTTTGAGTATCTACCATAAAGAATTCCTGTAAAATAAACCTTGCTAATCGAGTTGCAGTATCTAAAGTAGTTAGCGCAAATGCAGCAATTGCCAAAGTAACAAAGTTTTTAGCAATTATAAATGGAATTCCGATAGCTGACATAAAGGTACCAATTCCATCTGCAAATACATTTAAAGCACCACCTGCTGAGCTTAAATCAGCCAATTTAGTTGATGTAAGATAAGCGGCTGTAATTATTGCCAAGGTGGCTAAAACACCCTCAATCAGCATTGAACCATAACCTATAAGTCTAATATCTGATTCATTATCCAATTGTTTAGAGGTTGTGCCTGAACCGACCAATGAGTGGAATCCCGAAATTGCTCCACATGCTATTGTGATAAAAAGAATTGGGAACATATAATTTGTGCCGACTTTAAAACTTGTAAATGCAGGCAATTGAATTTCTGGTCTCAAGAATAGCAACCCCACAATACCGCCAGCTAACATGGCATATAGAAGAAATGAGTTCAAATAATCTCTAGGTTGTAATAAAATCCAAACCGGCGTAACCGAAGCAATGAATACATAGCCCAATAAAATAATCATCCAGGCTTGGATACTTAAATTAAGTGGGAATAAAACACCAATCCAAACACATACAGCCAATCCTACCACGCCTATAATCGTCCCAAGCAGTAAGGAAAGACCTCGTCTATAAACTGCATATCCAAAACCTACGGCAAGAACCATAAATAAAAGTGAAGAAGTAGCAGCCTCTGGCGTTGAAACAAATGCTGCTGCAACTATATTAGTAAATGCTGCAATAACAAGAATCAATGTTAACCAGGCAAAAATTGCGAATAATTTTTTACCCTTTGCACCCATTGTTTCACCAATAACTTCGCCGATTGATCTACCGTTATGACGAACTGATGCAAATAAAGCTCCCATATCGTGTACTCCGCCAAAGAATACCGATCCAACAACAATCCATAGAAGTACAGGGACCCATCCAAACATAGCTGCTACAATAGGCCCTACAATCGGCCCAGCACCAGCAATCGATGCAAAATGGTGTCCCAACAGGACAGGAGCTTTTGCCGGAACGTAATCAACACCATCACTCATTGTGTTTGCTGGTGTTTTTCTGGTGGGATCAATCCCCCACTTTTTAACCAGCCAACCTCCATATGTAATATAAGCTACAATAAAAATTATAATACTGAAAGCTATTAACAATACTGAATTCATTTTATTCCCTCCTTATTGATAAAGTATATAATTAGTGCTATTTAATAATACTATAAACAGTTGCAACCTCCTCCCCTTTTTTATTTGTCAACATATAATCGTCTTTTAAAAAAACTATTAACAATCTAATATCCACCCATCCTTTAAATCCAAAAGAAAATCCCTTGTGATATTTGAATTTCTTTACCGAGTCAATTATTAATTTATCTTTTGATGTAATATTATTATCTAGAACGATAATCCCGGTAATGATACTTGCCATATGATCATCATGAGGTTTTACAATAAAATCGATAGATTTAATCAAATTGCAAATATGGTTGTCTAGGATAGTTTTGTTGATATTGTCAAAATGTTTAATTAAAATATATTCATTATTCTCAATTCCAAATATAGTTGCTTTTTTTGTCAAAAAAAATCTTTCACTTCTTTGGTGGTATTCTGCAAATAAATCATATGTATATCCATCGATATTAAAATCATCGTTTTTATCAAAATTGCTCTGAAGCTTATTTTTTATTAAATTCAGATATTGTGAAAATTCCATTTTAACCTCCATTTATCCATAATAGTTGAAACAAAATCAAGCATGAAAATACTAATAAACAAAGAAAGATGAAAGCTGGTTAGTCGATGAGAGATTAGAAAAAGAAAAATCAAAAAAAGACATTTATTGCGATTTCCGTAATAATTCAAGCTGTTATTAATTTTTCTTCTATGAAAAAATATTTAATTTAATTTAATTTTACTCCCGCAAAAAATATATGTCAAATTCTTCTATGTCTCGGCGATTTTCTCTTATTTATTAGTTATCAGTAACAAAAAAAATCTTTATTTTAGTTAAATATAATAATTTAAATAAAATAAAGATTTTGGGGTCACTTTTGTTTATAATTCTAATATCAACTGCCTATAGACCTAAAGATCTGATAGGGCCAAAATTTAATCTTTCTTTAACAAGCTGTAAATGCTTTTTTTCTTCTTTTGACAACCTTGTAAATAAAGCCTTTGATTTTTCATCAGGTGCGTTTTTCGCAAAATTTGCGTAATATCTTTCGACTTCCTCTTCCATCTTCACAAATGTGGATAAAATTTGTTTTCCATCAAAATTCATAAAAACCCTCCTTTTAAAATACAATAAATTTCTCTACATAGTACTCTTTTAAAAACTTTTGTTCAAGTAAAAATATAAACTTCGGATTTAGGCGACTTTATTACATGTTTAAATTGAATTACTTGTAGATTTTAGAGAAATCAATATCGGAAAGGGTAGTGCAACCAGTCATTTTCATAACATCAGAGAGCTCTGCTAAATATTTTTTTGTAAATATTTCAACTCCTTCAGCTCCACCACCGTGAACAGCAGTGGCATATGGACGCCCAATCAAAACAGCATTGGCTCCCATGGCGATAGCTTTAAAAATATCCATGCCGCTTCTGATAGCACCGTCAATGAATATAATTTTGCTGTCTCCAACAGCTTTCCTTATTTCGGGTAAAACTTCAATCGGAGCCGGTGTGCAATCGAGCACGCGGCCACCGTGATTAGAAATAATGATAGCATCCGCACCAGCTTTAAAAGCTTTCTTTGCACCTTCAACTGTCATAATACCCTTGATTATAAATGGTACATGAATTAATTCCCTAATCTTAGTCAATTGTTCCACAGACTTTATATCAAGAGGATTACCTTCTGAAGAAATAAGAGGTAACCCTGCTGAATCAATATCCATAGCTATAGCAAATACATTGATTCTTTCAGCTATTTTTATTTTGTTGGCTATAGTATCAAAATCCCACGGTTTAATCGTTGGAATTCCAAAACCTTTAGCTTCTTTAACCGGAACAAGAGGGCCTTCGTAAAAGGATGAATCGATCCCATCACCTGTAAAAGCAATTGTTCCTGCAGCAAGTGTTCCCTCGACCAGTGCCTTGCTATATGTTTCTTCTATTAAATAACCGGTATAATTCAAACTCATGCCACTTACAGGCGCTGGAAATACAGGCCCGGAAAATTTATGCCCAAAAAGACAAAATGACGTATCCTGTCCTTTGTTTTCATAAATAGTATCCATATTCACTTTTATATCGGCAAGTTTTTCGTAAGCTCTAATAAAACCATTGCCACTTCCTTTTCCACCACTTCCTGGAAGTTCTCCACGACAAGCAACGCCGTTGCATTCTTTACAGACATGACATCTTGGTTCCATTATTTTTTTAGCATTTTGCAGTACTTCAATATAGTTCAAATTAAATATTGTATGATATATTCAGTTAATTATGAATATCATACACTCCTTTCTTTTAGTTTTTATTCTCGGCTCTCTAATGTTGCTTCTTCATACAAAATATGAAGCAATTTCATAATCCCTTTAATAGCGGACCCAAATATAGCTTCATTTTTACTCTTATTTATTGGTTTTTTTCGAAATATTAATTCACTTATTATTATATATGGTTCAATACTAAACACAAGTATAAATTAACTGCAAATTCATGCCATGCAATTCAAGAATAAAAGAAAGAGCCTGCAATGATATGTTTTCACATTTCTTGCAGGTGTTTTTTAAATACGTCCAATACGCTGACTGGATCATCGATATAATAGGAACGTGCAATATTGCCGTTGGCATCCCGGTCACGTCCGTCCCACCATATTGCCACCTTGATATTTGAATAATATTTTATATTTTCAAACATACTGGAAACCCATTGCGTTTTGTCACCGCCATGGCTGGCAGAAGCAAATTCGCAAATCATTAACGGCTGGCCAAAATTTCTATAATATTCATTGTATAAATTGCTGTAAAGTTCATCGAATTCCTGCCATTTTTCTCCCTTTGAAGCGTAATAAGTTCCGGTGTTATAGGCTGTTAGTCCGACAACATCAACATATTCATCTCCTGGATAATACATTAAAGTGTCGTTCCATTTAAAGTTAGGAAAGGACTCTGCATTTGGATTCCAGACCCATATCGTGTTATTGACACCAGCCTCTTCAAATATGCTGTAAATGTATCTGTAAAACTCTTTGAATACCATAGGGTCTCTTGACGTATTATAACCCGCATACGGACACCAGTCGCCATTCATTTCATTACCGAGCCTGAATATCACCGGATGTCCAAAATCTTTAATAGTCAATGCATAGTCTCTCAGAAACATGTCATACTTTCCTGACAGGACATCATAGACCATAT
>Ga0209386_1000298_pt1 | contig 25459 bp, 18 predicted proteins | sample NGEPertwo_FD_184510 | JGI IMG/M metagenome (GOLD analysis project Ga0209386, IMG submission 184510) | Arctic peat soil microbial communities from the Barrow Environmental Observatory site, Barrow, Alaska, USA - NGEE Permafrost154B-two... | ecosystem: Environmental > Terrestrial > Soil > Wetlands...
TACAGGGCTATTGCGCAACATACAGGGTATTTAAACCGCGAGGAGCGCTGGTGGATAAACGATTTCTTTTATTCTACCAAAAAATATGTGATCCGGACTGATGGAATATTACAGCGGGTCGCCGTCACAGAATCGGAAGTCATTAGTAATAGTCAGGAGGATGAACATGATTATACGTTCACTTATCGCATAGGAGCTGATAATAATCTTTTAAATCTGGAACGCTCACTTACCCAAATGTCAGCGCCGGAGGGACTGAACGATTTTTTTCTTTCTGAGCTTCTGTCGGGACTGACTGAAGCTCTTTACGATGGCTCACTTGTAATGGCTGTCCAGAATCCGTTTGCCCAGGGCTGGCAAAAATTATCCCTTTCTCAATTGTTTTTTTCAGCGTTGTCTTCAATTGTTGACGGATGGACAATTAAATTGCGTAACGGCCAGCTATGTGCAACGGGCGTTGGAAGTGGTGGATTTGACGCAACTACAATGCAGGAGCTAAGGGATTATATTGAATCAATCACAAATAATCTCAATGACATGCGCACGGAATTGATTTCCGGAGCCGTATTGTGGAAGATTGGTTTAACTTACGTTTCCACCATCATTAATTATAAAATATTCGGCGTAAAATATCAGGCAAATTCGAAGGAGTTTACTCTTTATTCGGATCCTAATTTTTCGACATTTTTTACATTTTTCGTTGACATGTTCGCCAATGTAAATTTTGTTGCCGGAATTGCATCGGCAAACCCGACCAAACCAATTTTGCTTTCTACGCAGCTGGAAGTAATGACAGTTTTAGTCGGTCCCGGAGCTCTTGAACCTTCTAATATTGATGTGGCTGTAGTATATAAAGAAAACGAACCGCTGGCAGAATGGGCCACTTCTTATTCGGAAGTTAAAGACGAATATGTTGATATTGACTACGACTGTATAGACACGCCATTAACCGGTACTAAATGTATTTATATTAAAATAGCTGTTCCGGATTCGGCTACCAATGCACCGAAACATTATATCGGCGAAAAATACCAGGGTGGAATAATATTCTGGTTGTCTGCGGATGGTAAACAGGGGTTAATATGCGCGGAAGAGGATACTGCTACGGGTGTATGGTTCGCGAGCTTATCCGGAGGAGGTCAAAGCACCGGTGGACGCGGAAAAGCAATTGGAACTGGTCAGGCAAATACGGCAGCTATGCTTTTACAGGGCAAAACAAAAGATCACGCCGTTAGATATTGTGATCAGCTTGTTGTTGATGGATATAGCGACTTTTTCATGCCTTCACAGGATGAGACTTTAGAAATGTATTTTCGACGTTTTGAAATCGGTGGATTTGCAAATAAAACATACTGGACAAGCACTGAAGCTAATTATCAGGATGGGATGGCTGTAAGTTTTGCTAATGGAGTAGCCGATAACTGGGATAAAAACAGAGCGATGGAAGTGCGGGCTATTCGGAAATTTGATGATGCAATACTTCCAATCAACGTTCCGGTGCCAACCTACACACCAACGACCGCTATAATGAAGTTCGCTACTCCAACACCTGTTAGTGTAAGTAACGGAATATTGTCATTGAATATTAAGAGTTCGCTCGATTGGCAATTCAACTCGATGCTGTTGTTTGAGTCGTATTTAGGTAATGTAAAAACGGGTTCCTTAGCTATGTCGGCGACAACTAACCTGTTTAACTATAAACCGGGTGATGATAGCTGGCAGTTGATCGCTTTGCAGATGTATCAGTTTACACCCAGCAAACCAACGTGTGATAATTTCCGGGTATCGCTTGTCGGTGCCTGGACTAATAATCTCGAACTGAGAATTGACGACGTGAGATTCCAGCACAGCGATATAATCGTTGCCGATGCTACGGTAAATAGCACACCGAAAACAGATTATCATTTTGTAGAAACGCCTGACGGGATACGGACTGAGTTTACAACGTCTCTTCCTTACATTCCTGGTACTACGAAAATAACACTGGATGGCTGCATAAGATTATTCCCCGGTGATGATGAAGATTATATAGAGTTTGACGGGAAAATAATATTTGCTGAAGCACCCGATGCTGACGCCGGATTGATTTGCGACTATGAAACTCTAAAGAATTAAATATGCGGCTTATTAAAAGAAAGTATTTGGAAAGTGTCACCAGTGGGCGGTTATGGGGTAGATTTTCGGCAGATTTAGGGCCTGCAGAGGAGATATCAATCGGAGCAGGATTGGTACTTGATCCGGTTTCTGGAGAGATGACGGTTGATAAAACCATTAAAATACCAGCCACTACTTTTGGTTACGACGGAACAATTATTCGGTTAACATCGGCTATTGTTTTGGCGTTTGGTGATGTTTGTTATATCAATATCAGCGGCAAAGCTGCATTGGCATCGGCGGCAACGGAGGCAACGGCTACAGGAGTCGTTATGTGTGTGGAATCAATGCTTGCTGCAAATACAGAAGGGGTATTTCTGCTTTATGGCATTGCGCGAAAAGATACCTGGAACTGGACGGTTGGTGGAGGTTCAGGCTTAATTTATCTTTCAATAGCAGGCACATCCGGCAATACACTCGCTCAAACCGTCGTTTCAGCAGAAGATAACGTCAGTCAAATACTGGGTTTTGCAACTCATGCTTCACGCATCTTTTTTAATCCTTCATTAATTCAAACAGTTTACAAAGCATAATTATGGCAATCAGAATAATAAGTGACGCAGGCGGAAACTGGACAACCGCAGCCTGCTGGGTTGGCGGAATCATCGCAAGCATTGAAGACGACGTCTATGCTTCTGCTACAAGCGGTAATGTTACAATCCAAAGCGGAAGTTACTGCAGAAGTATTGATTTAACAGGTTATAACGGAACAATTACTAGTAACGGATCAGACTTAGTTGTCGGTTATCAAACACTTACTCGTCGTTCTGATAATGTTGCCGCTTACGTTCCTGCAGGCATAAAGATGGTCACAATGCGGTTTACTTTTTATAACTTAACCCCATTAGAAACAACAATATATCTAATAAGTCCTGACGTCATGAAGTTAATGAGCTTTTCTGCAGTAAGCGGAAGCTTCAAAATGCTAAATGATATTTCTGCATTTCAATTTACTTTCAATGGTCAATATCAAGCTACACCATTAGTTTTCAATTTTGATGGTCACACTCTTAATACAATTAGCGGAATCGTTCTTAATGGTGTGTACAATACAATTTTATTACAGGCGTGCGTCATTAATTATTTATATTACGCATCCTACAGCTATCCAGCATTAAATGTTTCAGCAAATTCCGTTTTTAATATGGAAGGAGCATTAATCAATTATTACGGAACACCAACACTTACAATAACTAATTTAACAACAAATTCCTGGGGAGCTTTTGATTTTGCTTATTACGGCAATGGAGGTACTATCGCCATAGCTTCGAACATTTCAATGCGGAACCTTTATCTAATTCCGACAAGTGTTGTTTCTTTATCAATAACAACGAATAAAACACTCACTATCACAGGTGATTTAGCTATTCATCAAACCGCTGCTGTACAAGCCAATATTAATTGTTGGATTACAGGCGGGACGATTTACAAAGACGGTAGTACTCACGATTTGTTTTACGTATACGTTACTAACACAAGTTTTACAGGATCTTCTATTTGGAATCTTCGCAACAATTGTACCTTGTCTGGGACTTGTCCAGGTATTAACATGTTAGGTGGAGCATTTTGCGTTGATATTGATAATGGAGATGATACTGTTCCTTCAGCTTTCGGTTGGTGGAAAACTTTATATACTGGCGCGGTGGGCGCGTTCCCTGCAGACGGCGAAGTGGTAACAGGAAGCATTAGCGGAGCTACAGCAAAATTAATGGGGCGCATTGACCGGTACGATTGGAATTTAGGCGCAGGAACATTATTCTTTTATGGGAAGGTAGGCACTTTTCAAGCTGAGACAGTTAATTTGTCAGGTGGTAGCAGTTTTAATGTGTCCCAAGACTTAGTAAATTCAGCCTGGAAAACAACTACTGTTGGAGCCACCCTGGCTCGTGTCGGGCTAAGAGATTCTATTAACGTAGCAAAATCGCTCGATCCTGTATCTACAGGACAACTAGCGAAGTGGACTTCTTGTTGGGTTACTGGCGGCGGTATTCCGACAGCCATAACAGCTACGGCAAGCTCTAATACAAGTCCCATAGTTATTACTAAAGCTCTGCACGGTTTTCATACTGGCGAGATTATACTTATTTGTAATCATACAATAAATACCGCAGCAAATGGCATATGGACTGTTAAGGAGTTATCTACTTCTACTTTTAGTTTAAACAATTCTATTGGCAACGGCGTAGGGGGAGGAACTGGACAATTTTTTAATGTAACTTCCAAAACGGTAGCACTAACAACCGCAGTGACAAAGAACATAGGGATGTTTAATTTTGATTGGACACCTGGTGTTAATGTTACTTCTGCGCTTTTAGATAAATACGATTGGAAGTTTAATGTTGGAAGCATTAAAATTATTACAGGCGCTTCTTGCGGAGCCAATCAAATTATTGCAAAATATGCACTTCCTACAGTTTTAGATTTGAGCGAATACCAGCAAATCAGTTTTTGGTTTAAAAATGCAACATCTATAATTAATGCGGGCGATTTACTAGTCAAATTATATAGTGACAGCGCCTGCACCGCTGAAGTAAATTCTTTTAGTATTCAAGCAGTCGGTTCTACAACTAGATGGCTTCCTATAACTTGCGATAATCATAGCAATTTAAGCTCTACAGTAAGAGGTGTGGCGATTTATACAACAATAGCTTTACCAAGTAAGACATTATCTTTTGATAATATGATAGCTTGCAAAGACTCAAGCCTGCCTGACAGTATAACATTACAATCACTTATAAGTAAAAATATTCCCAATCAAAGAGGCGATGATGTGTTCATTGGTATTCAGTGCATTAAAGACAATTTAATATTTATTGACAACACAACAGTAACATTACCCACAGCTGGTCGCGGGTATCATGGCATTACAGAGACGGTCACGCTCTTTAAAAGAGAAACCACAAAAATAAAAGCGATCGCCACAAATGGCGGTATGTCAGGGGATTTTGTTTTAGGGCGCAGTGGAGACTTAACGCGTGCATTTCCTTATTCTGGGGGATGGAACAAGATTACAAATCTTATAGACGGCTTAACTGTGTATGATGGGCTCTGTGGTTGGAGTTATGGATTATCTACAGGCACCTATGTAATAGTTAGTAATTTTCATTGTCTTCGTTGGACTCGTGGCTGGACTGAACCTTACTATAGCAGCGGTTTTAATTTGATTTTTACAAATAACTCAAGCGAAGGCATGAGCTGTACAAGTCAAATGTATAATCTTGATTACATAATTTCAATGTATAATACAACAGGCCTGAATTTTCAGAATTACTCGGGGCTTGGAGAACACACGATAGCAAAATGTAATAACGCCGATGGCATGTTTTTATTTTACGGCAAATTACCGGACGGTATAGTAGACAACAATTACAGAGGTGTCGTATTTGTTAACAGTTGTCTAGGAGCTTACAAAGTATCATCAGCTACATTTTGTTATTCTGGTATATATATTAATAGTGGTACTCCTCTCGCTAGAGTGGATGAAATCGTCGATGCCAGTTATTGCACCACGGGCATAGTATTAACAGGATCTAACAGCAATATCGGAATAGTTAGAAAACTAAATTATTGCTCTGTTGGCATAGCTTTTTCTGCCGGCAACGCTCTGGTAAAAGAGATTCAAGAGTTAAGTTATTGTACAGGAAATGCTCTTGCTTTTTCTAACATGGTTTATGCAAAAGTATTAAAAGTTTCAGGAGCGGACAACAAATGCCTGGTGTACTGTACTGGCGTATGCGCTGAGATATATGTTTATAACGCAAATTTTACTGGCGCCTTCGTAAACGGAGCCATAAACGGAAATGGTTGCAGATCTTTATATATAATAAATTGGTCTGGCACCTTCGCGGAAATTAACTTTACTCCGGGGCTTATGCTTTTAACCAATCCTAAAACATATTGTCACAATATAGGAGCTATCGGAGATTGTCGCGTATATAGCGACATGGGCACCATCTTAAGCGATTCCGTAGAGAGGCACTCTGCTTCTGGGTTTAGCTGGAAGTTATCCCCAAAAAGTTGGTATACCTCTTATTACCGCGACTTTAACTATCCTTTAGATTTACCCATCGCTAAAATATTATGCGAGGCTGGCGTCCGCAAAACAGTAGCCATCTGGTGCAAGAAATCTCATGCAACGGACTTGGGAGGTAGACTAGTTATTAGAGGGGGACTATTTGAAGGAGTCGGAACAACTACGGAGGACGTTTTTGTTGAAGCAGTTAATGTTACCGATTGGCAGCAAATATCCATGAGTTTCACACCAACAAAAACAGAAGTTATTGAAGTGGAGTTTTGGGCTTATTGGATAGCCAACGCTGCAACTCAATCTATATGGGTCGATGACATATCAATAGTTTAAGAATATGGCAGATTTAAAAACATTAGACGTAGCGTTTTTAGGGCAACCCTTTGTAAACGGCACAACTTCAGCAAAATTTGATTTAAGCACTCTTGACTACACTTATCTTGGATTACCTTTTGTTGCAGGAACCACAATGGGCGGTGAAATTGGACCACCTGCAGTTGTTCCTTCAGGACATCTTAAAAGAGTACTTGGCATAGACTTCGCACACGCTAAAAGGATTGGAGGCATCGGTATTGACCGGGTTATGATGTTCGCGGGTATCGTGCATTAGGAAGATGAAAACCTGATCAGGCAATTGACCGATCAGGTTTTTTTGTCCTTTACAATTAACAGAGAGTAGGGTATTTTTGAAATAAAACGAAATGAATATGAATCAATTAATTCCCGTTGACTGGCTGGAAGCTATAATTAAAAATACTTCAAGTTTTATTTTCGCTTTGATAATGACAGTGTTGGGGTACTTCACGCCAGTAAAAAACATCGTTCATTTATTACTATTCTTCTTCCTGCTTGATGTCATATTTGGGTATTTGGCAGCAAAAAAGCTCCGTAATGAATGTTTCAATGTTAAAATAATCTGGAATCATACAATTCCCAGGATGGTTATTTCTATTGTGGCGGTATTTGCCGCTTTCATGTGGGATACAACTTACGGCCAGGATTTTGTATCGAGTTATAAACTTATTGGCTGGTTTATTTCTGGAATACTTTTTATATCATTTCTTCAGAATGGATTTGAAATAACAAGATGGCAGGTTTTGTCGGATATTGGGAATATAGTCAAAAATAAAATTGAGACAAAGACCGGCGAACCTATAGATTTTAATAAACAAACCCCAAATGAGTAATTTTAAAATAGCAATTGTTAAGATTCTGGCATCTGAAGGTGGTTATTCAAACGACCCAGATGATAACGGAGGAGAGACGTACCGGGGAATCTCGCGTAAGTTTTGGCCTAAATGGACTGGATGGACTGTTATTGATTCAGCTAAAAAAAGAGCTGGATTTCCGGCAAACCTGAAAAGCATAAATATACTTGGCGATGCAGTAATGAATTTTTATCGATTTAATTTCTGGGATACAATAGGAGGGGACTCGATAAAAAATCAAAGTATTTCAAATATGCTGGTTGATTCTGCTATAAATGAAGGTATTGTTCCGGCTATTAAGAGGGCTCAGAAAATTGTTAGTCTGCCTCAAACCGGACATGTAACCGATGAATTATTAACGAAACTAAATACCCTGGGATGAGAAAATTCACGGTTTTGATACTTCTGTTTTTAGGTTGTACCTCTAATGGTCAGGTTGAACCGACTAAATACATTGATCAGGGTGACTATATTGTATTACTGAAGGATTCAATTGCAAAACTGAATTGTTCCCTGGTTCAATCATGGGATTCAATTACGGCGCTTAATCAGCGTACGATAATGACAGAAGCTCAATTCATCACGTTATACAAGTACGACCGGCTGAATAAATATTATCTTATTTGTGTCAAGAATCCGACACAATGGAAATATTATAAGGGTTGGTCCATACGAGTTTTCACACAGTAAATATTAAACGAATGAAAAATTTATTTTACTTATTAGTTGTTGTTTTTATCTTTGGTTGTGCATCAAAGAAAGTTGTAACTAACACCGACACGGAACAGCAAACATCTGTTCACAATGATATTAAAGATACCCATGCCGGAGAAAACGCTACTGCGAAAAAGATCACCGAAAAGACGGATGTAAACGTTGAAACGACAATCACAACAACAAATTACGATACCTCGAAACCTGCGGATCCCAAGACGGGCAAATCTCCAATTAGCAGTGAATCGGTAACGACAACAAAACAAGTAGGATATAAAACGACTAACACGGCCATTGACACGAAGGCCAAAGATGCCAGTACGCACGAAGACAATAGCAAAGCAAAAATTAAAGAGGCTAATCAGTCAGAAATAATTGAAACCCCTGAAAAGCCGGGAATAGCTTACTTATTTTATATCCTTGTCTTCATAGGAGTGATCATTACCGTGTGCCTGGTTTATAGATATCGGAACTGGATTAAGTTACTATTCGGGATTAAAAAGGTTAAATAATTTTCCTATACGTACGTTCGGAGAGGCTCTCCCTGAGGTTTTTACGCCTCAGGGAGATTACTCTCCCTTTCCCCTCTAAGAACCGTACGTGAAAGTTTCCCTTCATACGGCTCAAGCATTCTAAAGACTACGTTAGTAGTCCGGTCTTCAGTAAACGGTGGCTAATTTGCTGATATTTTCATGCTTTGCAAGCTTTCCCTTCGCCCTTTCTTTAAAGTAGCTTTCCCAATCCTTATCGTAAGGATTTGAATGACACCTTATCTTTGTATGCCTTATTATCTTAGTGGCATCGAAAAGAGGAAGCTCCCATGACCGTTTATTATCAGTAGTCGAAAACACCCAATGCTGGTTACCTTTGTTTTTAAAGTATTTAGCTTTAATCCAATGGCTACCTTTGTTCGGATGTCTGCGTTTAGCCCATATCCACAATAGTTTGAACACTTTGTTGTCTAGCAATGAAAAGGTGTGTTTGGCTGCCGAGTGGCGAAAGAAGTTAGCCCATCCTCTGATTTTAGGAGTTATCATACGGATGAGCTGCTCTTGCGTTACGGTTTTATGGTTTGTAACACACTCGCTTATGCTTGAGTATATGCTTTTCACCGAATCCTTTTTGGGTTTGGTAAGACATTTACCGTTGTATTTGCGGATATTGAATCCCAGAAAGTCAAAGCCCTGTTGGATGTGTGTAATCTTGGTCTTCTCTTGCGAGAGTTCTAATCCTCTGTCGGCAAGAAACTTGCTGATCATTGGTTTAATCTCTTGTTCGAGATATTCGCTATTGCTACAGGTGACCACAAATCGAGTAGACCCAGGGAACTTCACTACCCATTTAAATTTTTCCCGTAATATTAATCATCTTATTGATATTACTTTGCCACTATATGCCGTAGTATCCGCTGTTACTCCAATAAATGGGCAGTACCATTCACCCTCATTAGGTTATAGACTGTTTATTTTTTCCCATGCTGCATCAATATCTAAATATCCTTGAATATACTCCAGATCAAGCAGTTTGTCAGATAATAGATAATCATATTTCTGATTCTCCTTTTGCTTTCTATTATGAAATAAGGATGCTAAATCGACTCCATTTGGTTTAGGTTGCATCTTTAACTTATCCACAAGTTCATTCGTGATATTTGTAACTGCAATGGGATTGCATGGTCTGCTTATTCCATCTACTAACTCTGCCATTAGTGATATGGTTCTATTAACTCTTTGTCCTGACCAGGTCAAAAGCAATTCTCTGTCACCATAGGTAAAGTATGATAAATTTTGTAATTTATTTCCGAAGAAAAAAGTTCGACCCTCTTCTAAGGATTTCCGTCCATTTGCATCCAAATAAGGAATAGCATTATTTGACTGATAGATATCCTTCATTTTTCTCACTATCATGCCATCAATTTCCGGAGATTCAGTATAAAAAAATGGCACAATGCCTTGTCTTACTTGCGTTATGAATATCTTTTTCAATTTATCATCTGTTGAAACTACCTTCCATTTTCTACCTCCAAAAATTATAAACTCGTTCACATTAGGCAAATACTGCAAAGCACCAAGCTGTTTCTGTGTTTCTTTAATTATAAGTGTGTAATCTAATGATGTTTGAAAAGCAACATAAAAAGATTGTGATTTAATAATTTTCTCGCCTTCGATGCCAACAATAATCTCGTTCGTATGTGTTTGAGAAACAATTTGTTTTTCTCCTAAAGATTTAAGCAGTTCCATAAATAATTGAGGTGAAACATTACTAAAAGCTCCAGTTTTACATAGGTGGTTCCACCCATCTTTAACTTGAAAACCCCCAAATTGAGATAAGATAGAAAGTATCTGTTGAATCAACGTAGAAAAGTGGTATTTCGATGTATTTGGCCGCTCATACCTATTTTCCCTGAGAAGTTCAACGACTGCTATATTTTGAAATAAGATTGCTTTAAGATTGAATTCTATGGTATCCCTATCGTCATCAATAGAATAGATTCGCAAAATGGAAGCTTCCCCCCTTCTACCAGAGCGACCCAATCTTTGCCTCAAGCTCGATACTGAATTCGCAGATCCTATTTGTACTATGGACTTTACTTTACCGATATCGACTCCCAATTCTAATGTTGATGTACATACCGCGCTAATTGGAAACTTGCCATTTTGAAGCTCTTGTTCAACTGACTCTCTTTCATTTTTCGACAAACTGCCGTGATGAACTCTAAACTCATTTGGAACAAAATTATTTTCGCTTAATTCTGTTAATAAAGAGGCAAACGTTTCAACATCTAACCTGCTATTGGCAAAAATTAAATTATTATCTCCGCGTAATTTATTATAAATATCCTCTGATATTTCAGCTTCATTTTCATGTTTATCCTTCGAGTTGTATTCTTTGATTATTACCTTTAACTCATGATCAGATACGCCTGCTGAAGGTACAAAACAAGGTAAGGTCTGATCGACTCTAAGATATTTTTTCACAATTTCGTAATCAGAAAAAGTGGCACTTAGTGCAATTCTGGGAATAGGTCTTTGCGCAATATGTTCCATTCTTGCAAGGAGTGATTGCAATTGTTTACCTCTTTCTGTTCCAATAAATGCATGTAATTCATCGACAACAATGTAAGAAAGATTTGAAAATGCCAATGTCAAGTATTGCTGTCTGTTTATAAAAAATGATTCTAAAGACTCCGGGGTAATTATGAGTATTCCATTAGGGCATTTTAACGACTTTTTTTTTCGTGAAGCATCAATATCCCCATGCCATGCTATTACATCAATTGGTAAACCATTAACCATATCACTGATACGCCGAAATTGGTCATTTATGAGCGCTTTCAAAGGACTTATGTAGAGAACAGAATAGCCGGAATTGGCATTCGCTAAAAGGGATGTAATTATTGGTAAAAATGCTGCCTCTGTTTTACCTCCGGCAGTTGTTGCACTAATTATTATATCACAATCTTTGTGCAACACATAAGGAATTGAATTCTCTTGAATGACTTTCAAGCCTGACCATCCTTGTTGCCAAATCCACTTTTGAACACGACTATCCAATAAATTGAAAGAAATAGAGGTGCTGGTAGTCATTTGCTTCAAATCTTAATTGTTGCAAAATCTTCATCAAACTCTGTAGCTACAGAATTTGAGCTTTTAATTGTGTTTTCTGCTAATGCACTATCCTCAATATCTTTCCGAATATCAATTTTTTCAATAATATCCGACCACATCATATCAGGATGTTGCTCCAAAATTGATAAAAGATTTAGAAACTCTTTAATTGTATTTCGTGGAGTCCTAAAATAGGAATCGCCAATCTTATTTGCACAATGGTTTAAAAATGCAACTAATGCATCATCGGGTACCAAATATTCCTGCTCATCCCCATATGCAAAAACATACCGTAAATTTTTAAGTAATAGATATAGTTCCTCCTTAGACAAATTGGACAATCGTAATACCGTAGAATTGTAATCGGTAATACCTAATTGCTTAGCGAAAGTATTCTCAGCTAACCGGGATTTCAAAGCTTCATAACTATACAATCCTCTGTGTGTGTCTGTAAGAAATTCGGGGGTTCCCCCTAATATAAATCCAATGTTACTCGTTGCACCTTGTAAAGAATCATTCAACATTCGAAGAATTTCTTCATAATTGGATTTGCGTGATGTTGAATTAGTTAATTTATACAAATTGACCATTTCATCTATGCAAACTAACAACCCTTCATATCCAGCCAACTTTACAAGAACACTGAACAGTTTTAGATAATCATAAAAACCAGCATCGTTGATATATGTTCTTACTCCCAAGTCTCTAAGTGCCTCCCCTTTTGTTGTGTATTCCGCTTTTAACCAACGCACTGCACAATTTTTAAGATTGTCATCACATGTCTCATAACCAATCCAATACTTTTCGATAACAGTCGCAAAATCATATCCTCCAACATGATCTTTAACCGTTAATAAACTTTGATTTATTGTATAGCTAACTGATTTTTCGGTACTTTTAGCCTGTTCTATCATTGAATTTATAAAACGCTCCAAAATATTATCAAGTGCATTACCATCTTTCTTGGTTCTTGTTGATGCACTATTAATTAATTCCGAAAAGAGCGTTCTTGCCTGACCATCCGAGGCGTGCAGACGTTTATTCGGAGCCAAATCAGCGTTGATTGTCACTAAACCTTTCTCTAATGCAATGCTTTTTACTAATTGTAAAAAGAATGTCTTTCCCGAACCATATTCTCCAATAACAAAACGAAATGCATTTCCGCCATCCTTGATATTTTCAATGTTTTTGACAAGCGAACTCAACTCCTGGCTTCGTCCCACTTGAATATGTCGCAATCCCAGTCTTGGAACAACTCCACTTTTAAGTGATTGAATAATTGCATCTCGCTCCTTATTTTTTATATTTTTGGGCATAAAAGTTTTTCTTTATATTCGGTTGATATGTATATTTTTTCGTCTTCTTCGTCAATGACTATTTTATTAATTAAATGGTATGAATAATCATTAATAGCCTCAAGCGTAGATCCAATCATTACATTATTTTCTTTGCATATTCGTTCGACATCTGGTCTGCTCCAATTTGTTTGTGTCAGCAATAAAGCCATTATTTTAAAATTAATATCCGGATTACTTTTTGGAACTGATATTTCATCTTTATTTTTATCTTCAACACCAAAAACTTCAGATAATATTTCTTTTGATCTAATTGTATCTTGCTCAATTTTTGATAGTTCGTCTATGTCGATTGTAAAAACCGAGTTTGGATCAGTTCGTTTTACTAATGAAAGGATGTTTTCATCTAATTCTTTAGATATTGTGAAAGGATTGCCGGCTTCTTCAACATGATCTTGTATTTTTGTTTTTATTGCTGATTTAATCCAATTCAATTGGTGAAAAGGAACATCTTTTTCCTGTTCTTCCTTTTTGACAGGCTTTTGCGACCTATATTCAATTGGATTTAAAAATTCTTTTGAGTATAATTCTTCTTCGACTTCTTGAGATATCACCTTTTCGGTAGCAGAAATTTGAAGTCGTTTTGTTCCCGGATCTTTATCTACAAACAATTGTAATTCATCATTTATCCTTGTTGAATTCATATGCGTCTTATGTTCTATTATATAGTCAAGGTTTCCTGCCAAATCACTGTTTATATCAAATGTTTTTCTATACGTATTACTTTTAATGAACTGCCACTTCGGGCCCTCTTTTTTTTGATCCCCGCGAATAGTTGTTACTATCGAATTGATACCAGCTATTTCCCCAATTCTGGGAAGCAACCTATTCATTTGATCGATGCTAATATCACTTTTGTATCGCTTCAATAAGGCTGGAAGTGACGGATGTAATGGCACATAAGTCAATTTCCCTGTTTTATCAGAGATATACTTAACTGCACCTGATGAGATATCGGATTTTTTTATCTCCTTAAAGTCGCTATAAGGCGCTCCAGTATAAGCACCAATCAAAAAATTCACTCTAACCGCATCCAACTTTGCACTCAATTCAACCAATTCCATTAGTTTCAGTTCGTCCAATGTAAGGTAAATTGAGATTGAGATCGCTTGAGTAGTTGTAGGTTTTAGGACGTTTGCGTATAATTGAGAATCAATCTTGAATCCTTTCAGTTTTGCAGTATCCAGGGCCTTTTTAAGTCCAAATAAGTATGTTCTGATTGTATTAGTAGCTATATTTTCGCTCTCTAAGAATGAATGATAGTTGGCAATGAGTTCATCGGTGATGCCTCCCCAAGTAAGATCTTGATCAATAAATCCGATCCATTTCTTCAGGCGATAATCATACATGGATTCAAAATATTTAATGGGTATTTGAACCTTATCTTGAGTTTGGAACATGAGAGTTAATGGACTTCTGCCGGATTCATAGAAATCAATCATTAAATCATTAAATCTCTTTTTGAGTGACAGTAACATCCCTTCCAATGCCGGAGGTGGATTGCGTAGTTCATCTTTCGTTACAAGGATTGGGAATGTTTTAGATTTCTGATACTTATCATCGTAAAATAATGAAACCTTCAATTTTCCGGTGTCAGTTGATGAAAATTCCATTGTGTATTCATTCTTCATAATTAAATATTCCAATTAGAAAAGTAAATAAAGGATTTCGTCCTCGCTATAACACTTATTCGCTAAAAGGTATTCAATCGAGATAATTTTGTGACTTGTCTTAAACTGAAGATATTGTCGTCCAAACCGGAGTACGACCGCACTTCTTTGTCCCTGATTAATCATATCAAGTTCTTTACTTTTTATAAATTTTGGCATAATAGCTGCTTCTTATATTCGGTTGTAATGTACAATTTTTCTCCATCATCATCAATGACTGATTCATTTAATAGATTATATGCATAATCATTTATAGACTCAAGAGCAGATCCCATTAAGACATTATTCTCTTTGCATATTAGTTCAACATCAGTTCTATTCCAACATTCTTTTGTAAGCAATATGGCCAATATCTTAAGGTAAATATCGTTATTGATTTTGGTAAGCGAATTCTCATCATCACTTTTCTCCTCTGAACTAAAAATTGTAGTCAACATCTCTTTTGACTTTACAGTATCTTGCTCAAATATTAAGAGTTTGTCAGCGTCAATTTGAAAAATTGGTTTTTGATAAATAGGCTTCTTTATAGAGAAAATATTTTCACCTGTCTCCTTAACAACAATGACAGGGTTTTCAGTTTCCTTAAAATTATTCTGTATTTCTGACTTTCGAATTGATTTAAGTTTATTCCATCTTTGGAATAGATCATTTTTTTCATTCTCTTCTTTTTTGATAAGTTCAAGAGAATCATCTTCATTTAGAATTAAATGCTCTTTTGAAAGCAATTCTATTCCGGATTCCTGTGATATCGCCTTCTCAAGAGCAGGCAGGGTATATCCTTTTGTTTTCGGATATTTTTGTCCAAGCACTTGTAATTCAACCGTTAACTTTGCTAAATCTTTATGTGTTTTGTAATCATTTATCAAATCAAATAAAAGGATAAAAGCATAGTTGAGATTTCCTTCCAAATCAAGATAAATACCGTTCAGAAAGCTCTGCTTAAAAAAGGCATAAAAGTCTTTTTGATCCTGAGTTGCTGTATTAATCCCAGCGGCTGAATAAACATAGTAATGAGTCCAAAATGGAACAGGATCAATTATTTTCTTAGGTTCTTCGCTAATTGGCTCGAAAGGTTCCGATACATATAAAATTAAAGGTTCTTTTGAAGTCAACTCTATTCCAATATCTTGAGCCATTGCCTTTTCAAGAGCCGGAATTGTATATCCTTTCGTTTTAGGATATTTATCTTCAAGTAATCGTAATTCACTCTTTACCTTTGCTAAATCCTTGTGTGTTTTGTAATCATTTATCAAATCGAATAAAAGGATAAAGGAATAGTTACTATTTCCCTCCAAGCCATAAATACCGTTCAGAAAACTCTTCTTAAAAAAAACATATAAGTCTTTTTCTTGCTGTGAAGCCGTATTATTTCCGATAGACGAATTGACATAGTAATTATTCCAAAATTGTAAATCGCCAACTACCTTCCCCAACTCTTCAGTTTTATTATCAAGTTTTATTGGTTCATGATTAGGAATATCAGAACATATTATTGCGTCATTTGAGACTGATTCATGAACCTGCTTAGAAGCTCTGATTCGGTAAGAATCTATGGGCTTTATTAAACAATTATTCTCACTAATATTGCTTTCATTAATTTCCACTTTACATTCTTGTGCATCGCTTGATAACTGGATTGTTACTAAACGATCGAGACTAGTCTCCTGTTCAACTAATTGTTGGATGGTTTGTCTCTTGCTTTCTGAATATTTTGTAATAATTGATTCAGCTGAATCCCCATTTTTTAATTGCTCAATTTCAGTAATGATTGTTTCACATTCTCGAATCAACTTTGGCCGACCTGGAGTTGGTTTTGCATTCAATATTTCATAGTTGGCCTCTTCGATAATAAAATCGAATAAGTTTCTATTTTTAGATGCCTGTTTTGTATAGAATTTTGAAATAAACCTTAATATTCTGATAATCCAGTTGTTTGTTTCCACTGAGTTATCCGATTCGTTATGTGCTTTTATTAGTGATTGAATTATTTTGTACTCTTCATCGAAAGTCGTTGGTTTCTTTACAGGTATTGGAACATATGCTTCTTCTATTGTATCTGGTATTTCCTCTTTGTTAAATGAGTTAATATTTTCAATCCTGGAATTTATATGATATTCTGAACTATTATTAAAATCTTCTACTTTGAAATTATTAAGACGTGTATCTTGCTTAATTAAATGTTGTGTGATTTGTTTTTTATTTTCAATGTTCTGGTTAATAATCGATTCGGTGGTTATGCCATTTTTTAATTGCAACATCTCTGTAATGATCGTTTCACATTCTCGGATCAATCTTGGGCTAATCGTAGTTTGCTTTGCATTATTGGCTTCTTCAATAATAAAAGAGAATAGGTTTCTTTTCGTATATGCCTGTTTCGAATAGAACCTTTGACAACATCTCAATATTTTATTCATCCTTTTGATAGTATCCAACGAATTATCGACCTCATTATAAGCATTTACAAAAGATTGAATTAATTTTTGGTCTTCAACAAAAGAGTTGGATTTTATGCTTGCAGATAAAACTCTTCCTTCCCTTATTGGATCAATTAATTTTGTTCTGGAGGGTTGATCATAAACAGTCTTTTCCTTATTTAGGGATTTGGCAGATTCATTTATCGATAGGAAAACAATTATCAATATTAACGCAATCACAACCAGACCTATAAAGATATATGGACCTATTGAATTAATCATATACAGAATAATTCCAATGCAAATTAATAATCCCAGAGCTTTATCTTTCATCTTAAAATGAAATTATGAAAGTTGATTTATTAATGTAATTGTTAAAATTAAGTTTCAAACAAAAATAAGAAACAATATCATCTAAAAGATTTATTTCAAGGGAAATGAATCATAAATGGAATTTTGCATTATTTTGTTTGAGATTATAATGGAATCAGAAAGAGTCCAGTTGTTGTGTTTTAGAATGAAAATTTACGATATTAATTCTATATCTCCTGTAAAACTAGTTTGGATTGTTTGACGATAGTCAAATAACGGTAAATATTTCATTTTCAACTCAAATAGAAAATAAATGGTTCGATAATAGTTCTTGTCATAATATTTGAGAATGCGTTCAAATCAATATTAATTGCCAAACACACATTAACAAAATAAGGTGAGATTTTATCAATATAATAACTTAAGATGCATTTGGACATTGTCAAATATGGTTAAGACCACAAAAAAAAAACCTTTCGAAGCTTTTTCTGATCAGCAGGAGGCGGTATCCTGCTCATCATCGACCAAATTCCAAGTGGCATATTCTGCATTTTCTTCCTCCCATGCTCTGAGGCTGGCTGAATCGGAGGTAGGATTCCAATTAAAGTGAAATTGAGATTCCTGGTTTTCAACATTGAAATTTGCGGAGGTTTTTGAAGCTGTTTTCATGTGGAAATAATTTGTTTTTTAAAGGCCACATGGAACCCTCATCGATTTTATTATCCTTTGCGAGCTTTCGCTTATGAGGGTTTCACGATATGAAAATTTAAGTTTTAAAATTATATGCAAGTGAATAGCTTGATAATTAGAGGCAGGCAAGGAGGAACTGGAATACCGGAACACAGCGAGGATATGCCGGGAAAATCCTTTCGTGAATGAAATGTACGCGCGGGGATCTGAGCTTACTTAGCATAGAATTTTAACGGAATTTTATCATGACACAGCGGAACTCCCATAGAAATAAAATCGAAAACCAATCTACGGAAGATTCCATAATTTGAAACCGAAGGGTGCTGCCATGCATGGTAAAGGAAGGAAATGCTTTGGCACCTGTCATTAACGGAGCAGGATATTTGAAGCTAATGCAGGAAAAGCTTCAGAGGCTTATAAAATGAAGCTTTAAATTTACAGATTAGATAGTTACATACAATATTATAATTAAAGCCAGTAGAATGCTTAATCCAATCAGAATTTCGGACCAATTGAATACTTTTTTGTAATCCGGAACAAAAAGCAGTAAAAAACTGGACAAGTTTAAGCGTAATGCACGAAGAAAAAGTTGAAATTTTGTATGGCGAATTAGCTTTGACATCGTGTTTAAAATTTTATTAATTCCAAAACTTCAGTTATTTTAATGAATGGCCTTTATGAATATATTTCTCTGATTCATTTGCGAGGTCGTTTGAATTGTTCCATAGACTTTAAGGTGCATTTTCAATTTGAAGTCTATATTACTTTCACAAAGTTTAAATAAAAATTTGTGAAAAACCATATTGAATAAAAAAAGGGGCAATCGCCCCTTAAAATTCCCAATGATCCCAAAGGGATGTCTGAGTCACTTCTGCTTTATCAGGTTCCGGTACCGGTAGTTCTTTTGGTTTAACTTCAGGAAGTCTAAGTACCATGTAGCTTTCGCTGTACCTATCATAAAAAAGAGAAGTTTTTTAAGCCTCTCTTTTTTTTTGTTTGAGTTATTTTGTTCATTTTAAATATTTTATGCTTAAAACAAAACAATAAAAAGAAACCCTGTTGTGCAAACAGGGTTTCTGATAAATCTGTAAAACGGGTAACGCAATTGTAGACCGCTTACCTTCAATAGTAAAAGTAATTTTAAACTTTGTATTTAACAAATGAATTAAGAAAGAAATTCTTTATTTACGTATATTTGTTTGAGAACTTATATATTCATTACTCAATGCCTGAAAATCTTATAGAACGGAAAAATGTTTCCTTTTCTTGAGTATTTCGGACTAAAGTGTACCATCAAAGAGGTGAAGATAAAATCCAAGATCTACACGACATTTCTTACTTTGACTATTGTTTTCAATTTTGATCTGTTGATGCTTTAAGGACTTGTGAAGGAATACTTCCAAAAGTATAAGGCTTTTATTGGAATAGTTAACTGGCTATTACTTTTCTTTTAAAAAGACTAAGGAATCAAACGGTACGAAGTACAATTCACCATCTGTACAACTGACGGTGGCAATTTTTTCAGCCCCGTATTCAATTGGATTAATATTCAAAATCAAAACTTCTCCGACTAAATTAAAGCCTAAAGTTTTTATGATCCGGCCATCTTTGTTTAGGTACTCCGTGAAAGACACTTTCTTCCAGCTGAAAACTTCTTCACTCATGGGATGATAATTTTAACAAAGAATAGGGTAACCCAAATATACGAAGAAATGAATTGAATCGATTAATGACTGACTATCATATAGCTCATATATATTATTGTGGAAAGAATGACTCCAATATTCGCATAAGTATGGAGAAAGTAGATTACCCGGAATTGAGTTTATTGTAGAATTGAAATGAAAGTTTTTTATTACTTTTAACCATGAAACTTCCATTACTCAATAACATGACAAAAACTACTATTTTTAAAACGATCCTGTTTATTTTTTTGTTTACTGTTTTAAAAGCAGTTTTGCGCGAAAACGCTGTTCTTGCAATTACAATTGATCGGCATTTGTTACCTGAAGAGAAGACGATCCAAAAGGAAAACCAAACGCTTAAGGACGAATACGTAAGACTATTTCCCAATGATGGCAACTGTGTTTACCCTGGCAAAGGCCTTCTGCGTAAATGGCCGGAAGGTGGCCCACATGAACTTTGGAGACTTAAGATCGGAGAGGGAAAGGCTGCTATTATTGAATCAGGCGGAAAAGCCTTCACCGGATACCAGGCCGATGGAAAGCAGTGGGCTGTCTGTCTTGATCCTGCAACCGGCAACGTAATCTGGAAGAAGATGCTGATTGCTGTCGAAAATCATCATGTCGTAAATGGCACGGTTTCGACTCCGATAGTAGATGGTGACCGGGTTTACTTCTTTCCATACGACAGCGACAAAGGCGACTATTGGTATCCGCAATGCCCGATCTTCTGCCTGCAAGTAAGCGACGGTGCAACAATCTGGGAGGAACACGAGCAATTCAATGCAACGGAGGGTGGGCTGCCGCTTATCCTAGGGAATGTATTGTATATTGGTTCCAGTGGCAAGGAAAAGGTTCTCGAAGCGGTTGACAAGCTGACTGGAAAGATGCTATGGAAAATAGGTGACGACACTGGAGAAAATTATTGCTTCCAAACCGGAAGTTCCCTGAGCTATGCCGAGTTCTGTGGAGTGCCTCAGATTATATGTTCCATTTACAAGAATGATTATATCGGAGTTAATGCCACGACGGGAGAGATTCTCTGGCATTGGAGCTTTCCGACGGGTCCGTCTTCTGGTCCGGTACCAACTCCGGTTGTGCTGGGTAACCGGATGTTTGTCTCAACCTTTCAGGGGAGCGTCTCATGGGGAGCTTTGCTGGAGTTCAGCGTGAAGAATGGAAAGTTCTCGGCAGATACTGTTTACATCAGTGACAGGTTGATGTGCAATGGTTTTCATACACCATCGGTTACGGAAGGAGCTGTATATGGCTTCGGAAGAGGGACTAGTAACGATGCACTTCAATGCTTAGATCTCCTGAGCGGAAAACTTTTATGGCAACAGGAAAATCAGGAGTGGAGTCGCAATGGGAACATGATTGTGGCCGATGGATTGATTTATGCCTTGACAAAGCATGATGAACTTGTTCTGGCCGAAGCGAGCAAAGACGGATATAAGGAGTTAGGACGGGTCAACCCAGGAATCAGACTGGGAATTCAACAACAGCCCACAATCTTTAACGGTCGACTCTATTTAAAGGGCAATGACACCATCGTTTGTTATCAGGTTGAATAATTTTCATGATTAAACTTTGCAAGAAAACGCCATGTTTCGAACGATACGCACTGTGGTGTGAAGGGACAAACACTGGAACTAATCCCGTTTTTCCTACTCGATTACAAAGACTAAAGAATCAAATTTACCCAGAACTGAGTTTGGCGCAGATTTAACACACTCCCTGGAACAACGTTCAAACAACATGATTATATTACAACCAAATATTTGATTAAAATATAATCATGTGCATGAGATTTGTATTGGCGAGTGAACTTCAACGGATTGAGCCCCGGTTTAATGCCCTGCTCGGTCCGAACACTCCGGTTCTACCAAAATTGTATGCTGTTTCGGAAGGTGATGAGACCTATGTGATCACCTGTCAGGAACCACATTTGATTCAAGTGTTCACATTCGGGATGACGCCATTCTATGCTGCTGAACCAATGAATCTCATTAATGCCAGGGTCGAAGGGGATAAGAACGGAGCGGATAATCCCAATTATAATGGATCGAAAGCCATATTTCTGAAACAAGCCTTTCGGAAACCAATCCAATCGCAAAGGTGCCTTGTGATTGCTGATGCTTATTACGAATGGTCAGATCAAAACAAACCTTACCTTGTATACTTACAGAATAAGAACAGGCCGTTCGCTTTTGCGGGACTTTACGATCAGTGGAAGAATCCGGAATCAGGCGAGATCATTTACTCGTTTACAATTATTACAACCACAGCGAATGAATTATTACAAAGTATTGGGGTCAAACGGATGCCGGTAATTCTTTCAAGGTCAAATGAAACGGACTGGATCAAAGCTTCGAACCCTTTGTCTGAAGCTTTACGAATACTTTTGGCTTATCCATATGACAGAATGAATGCTTACCCTGTTTCGGAAAGTGTAAATTGGAATTGTAATAATGATCCATCGTTGCTGAATCCTTCCGGTGATAGACTACTTAAAGAAATGAACCAGGCTCCTGCATTAATGGGCCGTAAATTTCATAAAGAAAAACCACACTCTGACAAGCCCTGGTTTCAGAGTCACCAGGAATCCGGAGAACACAAGGAATAGGGTCCGTTTTATTCGTATCTAATTGCTCCTATAGCCTCAATCGACACTGTTACTATTCAGAAATAATCAACGATGTGTGTGGAGTTAATGGATATGTCCACTAATGTGATACAATGCTTAAAATCTCAAAATGGTAGCAGAACATCAATTTAAACTAATTGAGAGGATTGGCTGTTAGCCAGAGTCCTATTCTGGTTGCTGCGATTAGCTTAGAATGCCTGCGCAAGAGGGTGCGAGGCTATGCTTACTTATTCCGAAAAATTTGTGCCACCTCTTAATGAACTGCTTAAGCCGAGAACCGATTGTACATTGGTGTGGGACGCTCTCACTGGGATGGTTACTGGTGGTACATGTTACTTGATTAGCTACAGTATTTCTATTTTTAATTATTCCTAATCATAGTTCGTAATATAACTTTCAAAATTACCTGAAACAGTACCTTTTGCATCGATGTGATAGAGGCCACCAACAACATGATCAATATTCGGTTGCTGGCTGCGATTATTTCCAAGTATTTGCTTTTCGCCCTGAATTATCCACACTAGTCTTAATCCGGATTCTTTCATGATTTTCTGCATGTGGTCTTTACGCATCAACAGACAGGTCGGCCCCTTTTCATTAATGGAAGGATCGAAGCAGACCACTTCATTTTGGTCGTTTACGTATTCACCTTCTTTCAGCGAAGGTTTTAATCCGAGTGAAACTAGAGGTGCAGGTTTATAATAACTGATTACATCTTCTTTTGAGCAATCGTATTCTTCTTCCCACAGAAAATACAGTGCCGTATGATGTGCCATGGCGATTTGTTGCCCTGATTCCGGATATTCAAGTTCTGTCGGTAGACCGTCACCTCCATAATAAGGAGTGAGTTGAAAGAAAAGCGAAGCCGGAGACCAATAATACTCACGGCTAAAAACTTCATATCGGTTTGATACGCTTGGCGACCAATTTCGCCAGGCATTATTTGCATGGTCTACTTTGAGCATCTTGCGCAGTTCTTTTGGCGCAACTAACCAACTACCGATGTCATACCAGATTCGTTTATCTTTATCGTCCCTGCGATCTTCCCCTAACTTCTTTGGCTCTGTCCAATCTGCGTGCATGTTTAGATTCAGCCACTCGACACTATTTGAGTCTGTTACGGTTAGCAGTTCTAATATTGTTGGAAAATCATCGAACCGCCTTTTCCACGGTTCTGTATCTTCTTTCCAGTTCTGATATTTATATGGAACCCACCAAGGTAATTTCTCTGCATTTTCAAGATAGTTTTCCTTTTGGGTCTTTTTTATGATAATTGTCGGATCAATATCCCGCACATAGGGTCGCCACGGGCCACTATATTTTGTATATTTTTTTTGCTTGCTCCAAGTGTAGCTTCCTTCATCATGCATCTTGCAATTGTCTGATACCCTTGCAAGAATTTCGTAGAACACAATCCACTGGTATTTTTTACCGATACGCTCCAAATGCCCACTTCCTCGACCTGAACCTTGTCTTGAATCGAAATCGGTGAAAACCTCAGGGTCGTAACCTAATTCAAAAATTCGCTGTACTCCGTAATTGCTTAATCCATCACAATCGACTTCCCAATTTCTCAATGCACTCTCGAAAGTATATCGACCAAAATCACCATATCGGGCCGTTCCTCTACCGTATTCAGTTGTCATTGAACTTAAGATGGCAGTAGCTCCCCATTTTTTTCTACCATGATGTCCATCCTCACCTTTTGGTTTATACTTGACATCAATGTCTTCAATGGTCGGGAGTTCATTGGGAAATTTGCTTTTGTAGGGTGGACGAATCCTTTCAACCTCAATGACAGGCTTCAGATCAAGGTGAATCGTGTATTCAATCACGCCTCTGGCATAGTCCCGAAGTAAAACGTGTGGATAAACATTTTCGACGTCAAAAATCGTCTTATAGATATAGTTGCTTAGAGGAACTAATGACTGCTGATCTTGTGTTCGTAACGCGCAGCCATATGCCACTGCAAACAAACGTTCGTAAACATAGGGGTCGTTTACACCTTCAAACTGTTGTAGTACTTTTACGAGCACTGCAATTCTGTCTTGTAGTAGACAGATCAATGCCTTTGTGGTGGCATCCCTTAGATACCTGTTTGAACTGGTAAGAAACCAAGCCAGCATAACCGCCGCCAGCCTTGCCGATTCATTACTAACTTCTTCCTTGGGATATTCACTCCAAGCCCAATCAATCAAACGTTTAACGGAGTTATAGCCAGAGTATTCTCCGTATTTGTCTTGTAGCCAGGTTGTCCAGCCTGCATCTCTCTCTGCCAAGGAATACCTGTACAAATGATCATGCAACCTGTCTGCATTAAAGTAAAAATCGGGCTTGGATGCCATTGAAATGGATGCTTCCAGAAAATCAAAAAAGAGCCCTCGGTTTTTACCCAGCACTTGATCAACGTATTCTCTGGAAGATTCGCCTAAAGTATCCGAACGTCTCCATATTAACCCATCAATGAAAGCACTTGCCGTTGCATAATAGTTAGCCGCATATGGGGCTATTTCATGTAGTTCCATACCAACACGTTCAGGAACCTGTACAGAAAGTGCTTCTACAAGGTTTTGATTAAAGCTTGCTTCAGATTCGTCCTTCAGTAAATCTCTCAACGGGCCAGATTCAAACGATTTTTGAGGGTTGCTGGGGTCAAGGTACTTGTCAAGCAAAGCGGAAACAATTAAGTGGTCTTGAAATCGTTGGTAGGCAAAGTGAATGCCATCATAGTGTTTCTGTTCTCTCCAATACAGATCTTCGTTAATAACTCCTTCGGAGATTAATCGCTTTAGGTATTGTCTGTCGTCACTTCCACATTTACCTGAAAAGGTGATACTGGCAATTTCTTCACCAGTTTCATATGGTAAATGGTCTTCCTCTTCCTCAATCATTTTTACAAGTATTCCGTCCACCGTTTTTCGCAGAAGTTTCAACCGTAAGTCATAATCCAACTCATCGGGTTATGACAATTTCTCTTC
>Ga0209386_1000299_pt1 | contig 25434 bp, 26 predicted proteins | sample NGEPertwo_FD_184510 | JGI IMG/M metagenome (GOLD analysis project Ga0209386, IMG submission 184510) | Arctic peat soil microbial communities from the Barrow Environmental Observatory site, Barrow, Alaska, USA - NGEE Permafrost154B-two... | ecosystem: Environmental > Terrestrial > Soil > Wetlands...
CCCCTATGCAGCGGAGAATCATCAAGAACATAATGCTCAAGCGCTAGTTCAGTCGGGTGCTGCAAAAATGATCTTGGATTCAGAATTAGACGGGGAACGATTGTGGAAAGAAGTGGAGGGGCTGATTTCTCAGCCTTTGCTTCTAACCAAAATGGGAGTGGCGGCAGGAACTCTGGCGCAACCACAGGCTTTAGATAAAATTGTGGATCTTTGTAGATTGACCGCTTGGCACTAGCTAGTGGTTCGATGTTCGTGGTTCGTGGTTCGAAAAGAACGAACACAACGAATAACGAATGTGTCGTTGGAATGATCAACCTCGGTCATGTCGTTCGAACCACGAACATCGAATATCGAACATCGAGATGCTCACACCTTTTTACTCCAATGCATAGCATATGGCAGTAACCAAACGAAAGGAGTGAGCATGGTGTGGCCAAAGAGTAAGATACATTTGGTTGCCTCTTCTGCGGCTCCCGGAATTGCCGGAGTACGGGCCGTATTGAAAGCAAGCCAGCTTGAATTTTCCGAAGGGGAGGATTTAAGTGAAGAAATTCGAGAAAATTGGTGGGAAAGACCGTTTGATCAAATGGCAGAGCCCGAGGGGTCAGGCCCCGTTACGGACGTAGTATTCTGGTCTGAGGGGACGGAACATAGTATCAGGCGAGAAAAAGCACTCGCCCAGGGAATGAACGTGCTATCGATTCAGTCGTTGATACATAATATTTTGGGCAATGACGTAATATTAAGGGTTTCTAAACCCGTGATTTTCATCCAAGGACGTCCCTTGTTATGGCATATTCTGTATGCGGCTGGGTTCGAACCGACCCTGCTCTGGGAGACCAAGGACGGGGAGTGGCAATGCGAAAGAAAACAGGGTATCCATTGGGTAATTCCAGAGTCCTGGCAGGTGAGTTCTGGCGAGGCACAAGGTGCAGAACGCGAGGCCTGGGCCACGGACTTGGAGCCTCGACCGGAGATTGGAGTCAAAGAAAGAACCTCTTGGGTAGCCCGGGATACTGGTCTTGATTTTTACCTGGCGCAAGATGCACTTGGCTTTGTTGGCCAAATCCCAAGGTGGCCGGAACCGATGGAAGAGCGAGTAGCCGCTGAAACAATAGCAAGATGTCTAGATCTAGGAGTCTCTTGGTTGGATATTCGGTTGGCACTTTGCGCTGTTTGGAAGAACATAATATTGACAGATGACTTGAGGTGGAACATCAATGATATTGGACGGAATGCCGGGACGTGTGGAGAAGAATTACCCTCTGAACCAATTAACCACGTGGAAGATTGGTGGGCCTGCAGAGACGGCGTATTGGCCTCAGACAAAGGAAGACTTAGCAACAGTATGGCAACGTGCCCAAGCAGCGAAAGTTCCGATTTGGTTAATCGGGCAGGGCTCGAATTTATTGTTGCCAGATGAAGGGCTTCCCGGAGTTACGGTGGTCACCACATATCTTCGCACGATAGAGTGGGGAGAGGGCACAGTTCAGGTTGAAGCGGGGTACCCCTTAGCCCGTTTAGCCCAAGAAGCAGGGGAACGAGGTTTGAGCGGCCTGGAATTTGCTCGGGGAATCCCTGGATCAGTAGGGGGTGCAGTCATGATGAATGCTGGTGCCCATGGCGGAACAATGGCTCCTCGCATAATGAATGTTACTGCGCTTTGGGTGGATGGTACGGTTAAGAAAGTAGAAAAAGCTAATCTCGAATTTGATTATCGGTTCTGTTCTTTGCGCGGCCACGCGTGGGTGTTGGAGGTTGAACTTGTGTTTTCTCCAGGGGACCGTAAAACTATTTTGCAGGATATGAAAGTGAACTTAGCTAAGCGGAGGCTCAATCAACCGATTGAGGAACCAAGTGCTGGAAGTGTTTTCCGGAATCCTCCAGGTGATTCCGCCGGTCGCTTAATTGAAGCAGGCGGTTGGAAAGGGAAGAGTAGGGGTGGGGCTCAGGTCTCTACTAAACACGCGAATTTTATCGTGAATACGGGTAATGCCAGGTCTAAGGATGTGCTCGCTCTGATCGCGGAGATCCAGAGAGATGTGCAGGTGAAATTTGGGATTACCTTGCAAACAGAAGTAGCATACCTTAACGAGGCACGAATGGAAGGCGAACAAAGTTTGCAGAACGATTAATGACTCTAAACTTAATACATAATTCGATTCGCAGAATCGAATTCACAAATCGAACATCGAGCTTCGAACCACGAACATCGAATAGGGGGTAGAACTATGGCGCTGGATCGTTATGTCATCACGGGAAAACAGCGGTTAGAAGGAATAATTCGGGTTAGCGGGGCTAAGAACTCTTCTCTTCCCCTTCTGGCTGCAACTATATTAGCTGAAGGGACATCCACCTTGCTAGAAATCCCGAAGTTAGTGGATATTACGCATATGATCGAGGTGCTTAGACACCTCGGCTGTGAGGTCGTGCGCCAAGATGAGGGCCTGTATATCAATGCTGCAGGGTTAGAGTCCTGTGAGGTCGATGAAGGGCTTATGCGGCAAATGCGTGCTTCTAATCTTATTTTAGGCCCGTTAATAGCCCGGCATGGACGGGTGAAAATATCCAGACCGGGAGGGTGTGCCATTGGTTCGCGCCCCATGGATCAACACATTAAGGGGCTTCAGCAACTAGGCATTAAGGTTAGAGAAAAGCATGGCTATATTGAAGCTTGGACTGATCATTTACAGGGTGCCGATGTGTACCTAGATGTCCCGAGCGTAGGGGCTACAGAAAACCTCATGATGGCAGCTGTCTTAGCTAAAGGAATCACTGTGATTCGCAATGCAGCGCGTGAACCGGAAATTGTGGATTTGCAAAATTTCTTGAATAAGATGGGAGCTAAAGTCCGTGGCGCAGGTATGGATGCCATCAGGATTGACGGGGTAGAAAAGCTTCATCCAGCAGAACATATAGTGATACCGGATCGAATAGAAGCGGGTACGCATATGATTGCGGCCGTCATGACTCAAGGAGATGTGGTGGTAGATAATGTTGTGCCAGAACATTTGGAACCTGTTATTGTCAAACTTCGTCAGGCAGGAGCGCTGGTAACCCTTCTCGATGATTCAATACGTGTTCAGCAACGGGGAAGAATTCGGGGCGTGGACCTTAAGACAATGCCCTATCCGGGATTTCCGACAGATATGCAACCACAGTTTATGGCTATGCTCTCGTGCGCGGAAGGAACGAGCATTATCTCGGAAACAATCTTTGAGAACCGCTTTCAACATGTCGATGAGTTACGCCGTATGGGAGCTCAAATTACGGTTGAGGGAAGGACTGCCATCATTCGTGGCGTTGAGACGCTTGAAGGGGCCTTTGTGGAGGCTACAGACCTTCGAGCTGGTGCGGCACTCTTCCTTGCAGGCTTAGCAGCTGATGAGGTTACTGTACTCGAAAAAGTAAACTACATTGATCGAGGGTACGAAAATTTAGAAGAGAAATATCGTCAATTGGGAGCAAAATTACTGAGGGTTAGACAAGAAGGATAACTAGTGGTTCTAAAATCGATTTTCGTGGTTGTATATTTGGATCGAACTACGAAAATCGGACTACTAACTACGATAATGGCGTATCTTGTCAAGAAAAGGTTACTAAAAAAGCATGACAGAATAGGGCTGTATTCGTTATACTGGGATAAGGGAGGAATTGCGAAATGCAACCCAAGAAAATGAATACGTCCTTTCTCTATGTTGCTGTTTTGACGATTTTGCTTTCCTTGGGTTTGGCTCTCTTCTTGCGGTCCAGTGCCTTTACAGTGCAACATGTAATGGTACAGGGACTTAAATTGAGTCCGGAAAGCGAGATTTTGAAATTAGCCAACGGGATCGAGGGGCAGAACCTATTTTTATTTGATCAAGAGGTTCTCAAACATAAAATCACCTTACATCCCCTCGTTCAAAACGTTCAGTTTCAGCGGAAGCTTCCTCATACGCTTGTAATTATAGTTACTGAACGGATTCCTGTGGCCATGGTCGTTGTACCAAAAGGGGTCTTGGAGGTGGATGCGCAGGGAAATTTTTTACGGCGTTTAGAAAGCTGGCCGAAAATTGATCACCCAGTAATTACTGGGATTAAGATTAAGGATACAGTAGGACCAGGACAAAACTTGGCAAACCCCTTGCTTACTGCGGCCTTGAATTTGGTGGGACAAGCCCCACCAAGCTTACTTTCTCAGATAGGGGAACTACATGTAGATACGCTCCAACAAATGACGATGTACTTAAGAAGTGGCGTTGAAGTCCGACTTGGACAAGCTAACGACTGGAAGCCTAAACTGAATTCGCTTTCTCAACTTATTAGCACTAATGAGTATAAGTCATTTCAGCAAGGGGTAAGATATATTGATTTCACGGCAGCCAAACCAGTAATTGGCCGCTAGGGTAGGAAGGAAGTAAGGAAATGTGGTTACCGCTATTAGGGTTAGTTTTGGGATTAGCTATTGGATATATCAGCCCGTTTTCAGTTCCGATCGAATATGCTAAATACTTATCCGTCGGAATATTGGCAGCACTCGACTCCGTATTGGGTGGGATACGCTCTGCGCAGGAGGATCATTTTGACAGCACTGTGTTTTTGACTGGCTTCTTTAGTAACATGCTCCTTGCTGCCTTCTTGGCGTATGTGGGCGATCGTATTGGAGTAGACCTATATCTGGCAGCAATCGTAGCATTTGGAGTGCGGTTATTTCAAAACCTGGGAAGTATTCGTCGTCATCTAATCAAAAAATAGGAAAAAGTTTTCATTATGAAAAGAAGGTTTAAAGCATCATCATATCGAATTTAATAACGTTGTATGCATTAAAGTACTTAAAGGATAACTTCTTTACGTTAGTGGGCATGTTTCAACTCAATTTTAGAAATACAAACGAGTATTTGGACAGGCAGTTGAATTGAATAGGTGTTATAACTGTACTTTTCCAAAGCATAGAAACAAGAATGAAGCGAGGGGGTTAACGGCTAGATGCTAGAATTTGATACGGAATTAAACCAATTTGCGGAGATTAAAGTCATTGGTGTCGGTGGTGGTGGAAACAATGCGGTTAATCGTATGATTACCGCTGGCTTACAAGGGGTAGATTTCGTTACAGTCAATACTGACTCGCAAGCTTTACAGCTCTCCCGTGCAGGCCAAAAAGTGCAAATAGGTACGAAGTTAACAAAAGGTCTTGGAGCAGGAGCGAATCCGGAAATAGGAGCTAAAGCGGCGGAAGAGAGCCGTGACGAACTTGCTTTAGTGTTAAAGGGCGCGGATATGGTTTTTGTCACTGCAGGTATGGGCGGTGGAACCGGTACTGGAGGAGCTCCCATTGTCGCCGAAGTGGCAAAGGAAATGGGAGCACTAACGGTAGGAGTTGTTACACGTCCGTTCACCTTTGAAGGCCGTAAACGGGCTATGCAGGCAGAAAAGGGAATTGCAGAGCTTAAGAGCAAAGTGGATACGCTCATTACTATTCCCAATGATCGCTTGCTCCAAGTAGTGGACAAGCATACTACGATTCATGAAGCCTTTCGCATCGCAGATGATGTTCTGCGCCAAGGGGTGCAAGGCATTTCTGATTTAATTGCCGTTCCTGGTCTAATAAACCTGGATTTTGCGGATGTTAAGACTATAATGTCCAATACGGGTTCTGCGCTGATGGGTATTGGTCAGGCAACTGGAGAAAACCGAGCAGCTGATGCAGCTCGTAAAGCGATTTCTAGCCCATTGCTGGAAACTTCGATTGAAGGCGCCAAAGGAGTGCTTCTTAATATTACCGGGGGTACTAATTTAACCCTCTTTGAAGTGAACGAAGCCGCGGGCATTATTGCAGAGGCTGCAGACCCCGACGCTAATATAATTTTTGGCGCAGTCATTGATGAAACACTTAAAGAAGAAATAAGGGTTACCGTGATCGCCACTGGATTTGATCAGCATTGGGCTGGATTTGGAGCAGAGCCTGGAAAAGTCCAGGATAATATTATCAAACCGATCTCGAAAGAAGGAGACGTAGATATTCCAGAATTTTTAAGGCGTCGTCGCTAATGATTTAGTAATTTATGGAATTTGATAAAAGAAGCCTTCCCTAACGGATGGCTTCTTTTATTTGCCCATTTATACACACTGCTAAGCTATCTTGCCCAAAAACGAGACATCCTGTCGATTTATAGAACACGTTGATGAATTTGTGTGCCCTCTGCATTAGTTCTCCTAAAAAATCCCATTATAGCCCACTGAAAGCGACAGGTTTTACTGATGTTTTTAGGTATAATTTTGTGAGAAGCGTATGGAAAGGATGCACCTGATGGGCATAACAGAGACATATCTAGATCTGGATATTCTCATTAATGGAGGGATGGACGCTCTTATTCTCACTCTTACCAGCCGACTCATTCACCTTCCTGTCCTGCCCAGGAGAATCATGGCCGCAGTCTTTTTGGGGGAGATTCCAGTGGTCTTAGCGTGCTATTCCGGTCCTTCGTGGACTACACTAATCAAATGGTTCATTCCATTCCTAATGGTTGGAGCCGCTTTCCCAGTACGCAGACTTCACACTTATATCAAGGCTATGGTGGGCTTCTGGCTTCTTTCAGCAGGTCTCGGTGGATTCGTGTATGCCGCCTGGGGTTGGATGCAATTTGATAACGGTTTAGGCGGCGGATTATTTTCACTGGCCCTAAAAAATCTTTGGATACTCCCGTTGGCCGCCTTAATGTGGTGGTTTTTACAGCGTCTTTGGCAGCGTTGGCAGGAAAGAAGTTCAGTAATGGAGCAATTAATTTATGATTTGGAGATTGACTTTGGCGGTAAAGAACGAGGAATTGTTAGCATTAAAGCGTTGCTGGACACTGGAAACCATTTGCGAGATCCCATGACGGGGTACCCTGTTATTCTTCTGGAAGAGGAGGTTGCCGCCGCATTTATGCCTGATGATATGCGATCCTTTCTCAATATCCCTTGGAAAGACTACGCAGACCCATGGCCCTTATTATGGGAGGCCAATCCTAGTTTGGTGAAACACCTTGTCTTCATCCCTTTTCAAGCCATTGACCGTCAGAGCTGGCTGCTGGGGGTAAGACCTGAGCGCGTGACATGTTTTGATAAAAAGGGATCTCGGCAGATTAAGGCAACGGTAGCGCTCGTCAAGCAGGTGTTAAGTTCAGAGGGTGAATATCAAGCTCTTATACACCCCGAACATGTGCAGAAAGGTGGAAATGGATAAATGATGTGGTGGAGGAAATTTCATGCTAGGGTCAGGCACGTTTGGTTCATGCTTCTTCAGAAAACTTGTGGCGTAAGTGGGATTTATTATGTTGGAAGCAGTGAAGCCCTTCCACCACCACTCAACTCTGAGGAAGAAGGGGTCCTCCTGGAGCGGTTGGAATTAGGAGACCCTTCTATACGTGATATCTTAATTGAACGTAACTTACGACTAGTGGTGTATATTGCCCGGAAATTTGAAAACACTGGGATAGGGATTGAAGACCTTGTTTCCATAGGAACAATTGGGTTGATCAAAGCTGTCAATACATTTGATCCTTCGAAGAAAATAAAACTGGCAACCTACGCTTCGCGCTGTATTGAAAATGAAATTTTGATGTACCTAAGACGAAACAATAAGACCCGCTCAGAAGTATCGTTCGATGAACCCTTAAATATTGACTTGGATGGTAACGAATTACACTTGTCAGATGTTTTAGGTACAGAAAATGACATTATCTCGAAGCCCATTGAAGAACAGGTAGACCGGCAGCTGTTGCATCTAGCGATGGGCCGGCTAGCGAATAGGGAAAAGGTAATTGTGGAACTAAGATTTGGGCTGGATAATGGTGTTGAGAAAACACAAAAAGAAGTAGCTGATCGTTTGGGGATCTCGCAGTCCTATATTTCACGACTCGAGAAAAGGATTATCCGCAGATTGCGGAAAGAATTTTGTCGATTGGAATAACCTAAACTGTGTTCGGGCATACTTCCCAACAGAATTGTTGGCTGGGGAGGTGTCGTAATATGGCGTTAAACAAAGTTGAAATTTGTGGAGTGAACACCTCAAAGTTGCCTGTTTTAACAAGCGTTAAAATGAAAGAGTTATTTGTGATTTACCAAGCGGGAGATCGCAGCGCTCGAGAAAAACTTATTCAGGGAAATCTCCGGCTTGTTCTGAGTGTGATTCAAAGATTTACAAATCGGGGAGAGTACGTAGATGACCTTTTTCAGGTCGGTTGTATTGGTCTGATGAAAGCTATCGACAATTTTGATCTTGGACAAAATGTTAAGTTTTCTACTTATGCTGTCCCCATGATCATTGGGGAGATTCGCCGTTATTTGCGAGATAACAATCCAATACGGGTGAGCAGATCACTACGGGATATAGCCTACAAGGCGCTCCAAGTCAGAGATCAGTTGGTCTGTGAGCACTCACGAGAACCCTCTGTAACGGAGATAGCTAATAAACTTTGTTTACCGCGAGAGGACGTAGTTTTCGCTTTAGATGCAATTCAAGAGCCCATTTCTTTGTTTGAACCAATCTATCATGACGGTGGAGATCCTATCTTTGTTATGGATCAAATAGGGGACGACAAGCAATCTGACACGGGCTGGGTTGAAGGACTTGCCGTGCGGGAAGCATTAAGACGCCTTAGTGAACGGGAAAAGCTCATTTTGTCTTTGCGGTTCTTTAATGGCAAGACTCAGATGGAAGTGGCAGAGGAGATCGGGATTTCCCAAGCGCAGGTATCCCGCCTTGAGAAAGCAGCCATGCAACATATGCGCAAGTACGTGTAACTACGAGGCACGAACACGAGATACGAAGCATTGCTTCGTATCTCGTAAATATGTGCCAGTAAAGGCTATTTTCGGACTTTCCCTCATAAGATGATTTATAAGGAACGATGCTCGGATTCGGACTACGAACCACGAACCTCGAACATCGACTAGGGGGGTCTATCAATGAGGATCTCGGATTTGCGATTATTGGATGTTGTTAATGTTAAAGATGGACGAAGGTTAGGACCCATTAAAGACCTCGATTTAGATCTCGAACGAGGCGTCGTCAAAGGGATTATCGTGCCGGGTCCCTCGCGAAGCCGGGGGCTTTTCGGTAACGGTAAGTCGGATGATTTTGTTGTCCCTTGGGATCGCGTCAAGAAAATTGGGGTTGACGTGATTTTAGTTGATGCCAATGATCTACCGGAATTTAACACAGACCAAGATGATCGTCGCTAATAATGAATACTAGGGATTAAAAGGGAATAAGCCCACTGTTTATGTAAAACATGGGCTTATTCTTGCTGTTTATACATAAACTAAGACTAATGATAGGTTTGTCCTCCGGGGTATTAAATGGTATATTTATAAGAAATCAAAGGAGTCAGAGGGATGAGCTGGAAATGGCAAAAAAAGGGGAGCTTAAACGTCCTAACCCTTCCAAAATGGCAAGCTGAAGGGATCGACTTGGGATTCTCAACCCGAGTTGGGGGTGTAGGCCAGACTCCCTATGACACGTTTAATTTAGGTCTTCATGTGGGTGATAACCCCAGTGTAGTTTTGGAAAACAGAAGACGTTGGTTAGAGCAATGGGAGGTTCCCTGGTCGAGGGTGGTAGTGGGGGAACAGGTTCATGGTACTAATGTCTTATGGGTGGATCAGGAAGATGGAGGCCGTGGGATTCGTGAACTAGAGACTGCAATTCCAGCTGTTGACGGATTAGTCACTCAGAGTGCTGTTGGGTTAATGAGCTTTTTTGCGGATTGTGTTCCTCTTTTCTTCTATTTCCCAGATATTCAGGCTGTTGGTATTGCCCACGCTGGTTGGAAAGGAACTGCCCAGAAGATGGGACAAAAAGTCCTGGAGTGTTTAGAAGAAGTTGGAGGGCGACCTGAAAATGCCTGGGTAGCGATAGGACCAAGCATTGGCCCGTGTTGTTACATCGTGGATGAAAGGGTAGCAGTTCAGTTTCGTGAGAATTTAGCCGAGACCCCGTTTTTGTCTAGCCAAGAGGATGGGCATTATCTTCTGGATTTATGGGCGGCTAACAGGACAGCACTTTTGGAAAAAGGCGTTCGACCCGAAAATATTGACGTGGTAGCGACCTGTACGGCGGATAATCCTGAATGGTTCTTTTCTCATCGGCGGGATGGACCTCTTACGGGAAGAATGGCAGGGTGGATTCGTCTCCATGATAAAGGGGAGATAAGATGACAACAATATTAGTAGTCGATGACGAGGAACCGATTCAGGAATTGCTAAGATTCAATTTGGAAAAGGAAGGGTACCTTGTTTCCGTAGCGAAGGATGGTCAGGAAGCCTTGAAACAAGTGGAAACTAATCAACCCGATCTCCTTGTACTTGACTTGATGCTGCCGGGGATGGATGGTTTAGAGGTTTGCAGGAAACTTCGATCTAATCCGAAATTCCAACAAATCCCCATCATTATGTTAACGGCTAAGGGTGAGGAAATTGACAAGGTTTTAGGACTAGAGCTCGGGGCAGACGATTATATGACCAAGCCGTTCAGTCCACGTGAATTGTTAGCTCGAATTAAAGCTCGTTTGCGTCGGCCAAATTCGCAAGTGGAAGTGGATACACAGCTAATTACTCGTGGGGAGTTGCAGGTTGACGTAAAGGGGTTTCGTGTTCACGTGCGTGGAGAGGAAACTGAGTTAACCCCCAAAGAATTTGAACTTCTACGCGTTTTGGTTGCTCATCCTGGACGGGTATATTCTCGGGAAGAGTTGTTGGAACGAATTTGGGGGTATGAATATGATGGGGATACTCGAACGGTTGATGTTCATGTACGCCATCTGCGTTTAAAGGTGGAAAGAGATCCTTCCAATCCCCAATATATTGAGACACTTCGCGGGATTGGCTACCGCTTCAAAGGATAGGATGACGATGAGTATTAAATGGCAATTAACAGGACTATTTATTGTGATGACGGGGCTTTCTCTTCTTTTGTTTTGGGTAGGAGAGAGCGTGAGAATCGCCTCGGACATGCAACGAATTAATATTGGAGTCATATTTTTAGCACTGTCTCTCCCTGGAGGAATTGTTTATTTCTACACCAACCAATTATCACGACGGATGGAGAAACTTCACCTTGCAACTCAAAGGATTGCTAGGGGAGATTTTGAGCATATTCATTTATCAGATTCGACCGACGAACTTGGGCAATTTACAACAGAACTGAATAGCCTTTCCCGCCACGTAGAAATGATCGTTCAAAATGGAACACAGGAAGCATACAAGATGGAGACTATTTTGGCCGGAATGCAAGAAGGCGTAGTGGCAGTGGATCACCTGGGACGTGTTGTTTTGGTGAATGCCGCGGCCGAGAGAATTTTTGAACGAGAAGGAACGAGTAGAGAATTGAACTATCTGTTGGAACTGACTTGTGATTCGGAATTGGAGCATTTAATGCGCAAGGTGCTTTCAGGACAACAACTCTCAGCCATGCGGGAAGCACATATTGCCCAAAGGACGGTTCAAAGTCAGATCAACCCAATTTTAAGTGGGCAGGGACAAATTAGAGGCGCTGTCATAGTAATTCATGATGTTACTGAGCTTCGGCGCCTTGAACAAATGCGGACAGAATTTGTCGCCAATGTTTCTCATGAGTTAAGAACTCCTCTGACTTCCATAAAAGGATTTGTGGAAACACTACTGGATGGAGCTGCTGAAGACGCTTCCTTGCGGGATCGATTTCTGAAGATTATTCAAGCTGAAACGTTGCGCTTACAGCGATTAATTGAAGACCTGCTTACTTTGGCTCATTTTGAAGGACGAGATAATCGCCTCGCCATAAGTTCAGACAAAGTGAGTGATGTTCGAGAGGCCTATGAAACAATTAAACCTGTAATTCTGAGTTTTGCTCAGGCGAAAGGAATTATTGTAGAAGTAAATATCCTGGAAGATACACCACTCCTGTTAATAGGGGCAAATCTACTGAGTCAACTTCTCCTGAACCTGTTAGAAAATGCCGTCAAATATACAACAGAAGGACGTGTTTGGCTGCATGCCCATGTAGAACAGGAACACATTCGCCTGGAATTTGGGGATACGGGGTGTGGTATTCCAGAGGCGATGTTGCCACGCATTTTCGAGCGTTTCTATCGAGTAGATAAAGCACGTTCGAGAGAACAAGGGGGAACTGGTTTAGGGCTAAGTATTGTAAAACACATGTTGGAGGGCGTGGGTGGTAGAATCAGCGTAAAGTCTCAGCAAGGGGTGGGGACTGTCTTTACGTGTCTTTTGCCAATAGCTAAAGAGTAGTTGGATTTTCGTGGGAGCAACGAACAACGAACAACGAACCACGAACCACGAGCTGGAGGGTGCCATGGCGGGGAAAAGAAGAAAAAAAAATTATTGGTTTTGGGGTGTTTTATTCATTGCCTTAGTTGGAGTAAGCTTGTGGTTCTATCGGCCTGATTTTTCGTCTGGGACTATTAAATTTGCGGTTGCCCAAACCGGCACCATTACTCACGAACGTAAGATCGCCGCAACGTTTGTGAATCAGGAACTACCAATATCTTCGCCTATCTCTGGTAGGGTTCATTTTATAGGGAAAGATGGACAGCGCTTTAGGCGCGGAGATGGTGTGGCAACCCTTCAACCTGAAGGAGCCACCCCTGGAACTAATGGTAAAAGTGCTCAGAACCAAACAATTCAGGCAACGATTGGAGGGTTGTTTTTTCACCAAACCGATGGCTTAGAAACTATCCTAACTGCCCAAAACCTGATTACAATGGATCTGGATAAGTTATTAGCCCAGAAAGCGAGCACTAAAATTCCAGGAGATACTGTTGAAGCGGGGGAATTTGTGGGTAAAATGGTGAATAATCTTATTCCCACTCAGGCTTTTCTTGAACTGACAAGTATTGAGGGGCTTACCGTGGGAAAGATGATGCGTTTAACAGTAGGAGAACAAACAGTTCAGGCTAAAATTTTGCTCAAATCAGAGAGACCTACGGGAGTTGTCGTTGTGTTCCCTAATTTTATCGATGGATCAGCGACCAAAAAACATCAAGAGGTGACCTGGAAATATCAATCGTCTACTAGTGGTGTTCTCGTTCCCCAATGTGCGCTATGGAGGCAGGGAGAGGAACTTGGAATCTTTCTTTGGGATGAGGGGGTTGTGCACTTTAAGAAGGTTAAAGTTCTTGACCAAGATGACAGTTATGCATGTATTGAAAATTTGGCGAGTGGTATCCCCATTGTGATAACGCCCCGAAACGGACTGGAAGGGTTAGTTGCCGAGGTAAAAAATAGTTAGGTTTGAATCGTCATAAGCAGGAAACGACGAAAGGACGTAGAATTTATTGCGAAGGAGATAGTCTGATGTTGACAAATTCGGGTATTGAGCAAAGCTTAGTTGAGATTCGTCAACGGATAGTACAAGCTGTAGACCGAAGTAATCGGGACCCGAGAACCGTCCGATTATTGGCCGTGTCTAAGACCCAGCCAGTTTCAGCGTTGGAGGAGGCTTATCGTGTAGGACAACGTAGATTTGCAGAAAATCGTGTTCAAGAATGGTTGGAGAAGGCTTCTTCTCTTAAGCACGATTGCGAATGGCATCTAGTGGGAAGTCTCCAAACCAACAAAGTGAAATACTTAAATCAATCCCTTGCGATGATTCATTCACTTGACCGGTATTCGTTATTAAAGATACTTAACGCACAAGGGGAACGATGTGGTATAATTTGGACAACACTCGTTCAAGTCAATATTGCTAGAGATCCAGCGAAAGCAGGACTTATGCCAGAGGAAGTCCCTGATTTCTTAGATTCTATTGGGGATTATCCCCATGTCCGAGTTCAAGGATTAATGACCATCGGGGCTTTAGAGGCCAGTGCAGCGGAAACAAAAGGATTTTTTCGTCAGCTAAGGGTACTCCGGGATACTCTGCAATCGAGAAAATCATCAGGAGTTAATTTGCGTGAGCTTTCGATGGGAATGAGTGGAGATTTCGAAATGGCAATTGAAGAAGGGGCAACGCTGGTCCGTGTAGGGCGTAAGATCTTCGGAAAACGTGGATAGGCAGAGATCAGAGACCGGAAGTTAGGCGGAAGTTTTAGTTGTGATAAACTTGATAGTGAGGAGATAAAAAAATGGCAAAATTAATTGACAAAGTAATCGGGATTATGGGATTTTCAGATGACGAACCTGATGAAGATATCATGGAAGAAAACGAAAGAGAAAAAAGCTCACAAGAAGAGGTGCGTTCGGGCCGTAAAAACGCTCAGGTTGTTAGCATTCATTCCCAAAAGCAAATGCGTGTGGTTGTGATGGAACCGAGTTCCTTTGAAGAAGCCCAAAACATTGCTGATCAGCTGAAGGCTCGACGGCCAGTGATTGTGAATTTAGAAAACACTGAAAAAATGTTAGCCAAACGGATTGTCGATTTTATTAGTGGGACAACTTATGCGTTAAATGGCAACATGCAAAAAGTGGGGAATGGAATCTTCTTGTTTGTGCCCACGAACGTTGATATTTCTGGAGAAATGCGTGACGAGCTCAAAGATAAGGGATTATTCTGGAAAAAATAGGGGGGATTCTAAGTTGATTTCGTTGATTGCTCAAGTTACTGATAAAGTAATTACAATTCTTATTTTTGCCATTGTGATTCGTTCGATTCTTACTTGGTTTACGCAAATTAAGTCTAATAAGTTTAGTATGATTCTCAATGATCTGACAGATCCGCTCATTAAGCCCTTTCAACGTTTTCAACTTGGCGGTAATGCAAGTGCCATCGATTTTTCCCCACTCCTGGCCATCATTGTTCTGAATCTTATCCAAGCCTTCATCGTACGACCCTTTATTACTTTTTAGAATGAACTATTCGACAGAGCGAAGTTGCTTGGGATTTTGGAGTGAAAAAGAAGCGCGGTTGGAAGCTGCTCATATTTTAGACTTAGTGGATGCAGTACTATATAAGGATTCTACTCAAGTCACGACATTTTTAAGTTTTGCTATGCGGAAGTGGGCTGAAGACATTTTGACTAAGGAACACCTAGCGCTTAGAGCGGAGGGAGGTTTCCAAGGGGCAGAACGTGTTCGACTAATTATCGGACCCTCGGGTGAAACCCTGCATTCGGCAGATGCAAATATCTCGTTACTTTGGGTGCGTCCAACGAACCCGCGTCTTCAACTTGAACATCGCCAGATCTTGGGATCTCTTATGGGACTGGGCTTTAGGCGAGAAGTTCTGGGAGATATTCAAGCCGGGCAAAAGGGCCAATATATTGCCACTACAACAGAAATTGCCCCGTTTTTATTAGATCATTGGAGCCAGGCGGGGCGAGAGAAAATCCAAGTTTCACTCTATGAGGGCAAACCGGAGGTGTGCGCTGATACAGGTGAGGAACACCGAATCACTGTTAATTCTTCACGCATAGATGCGGTGGTTGCCAAGGCCTTTGGGGTATCACGGTCAGTCGCACAGGGCTGGATTGTCCAAGGTAAGCTGAGAAGCGATGGCCTAGTGGTGAGCAGAGTGGATACAGAGGTTCAACCTGACGAAATGATCTCTTGCCGGGGGCAGGGGCGGATAAAACTTGTAAAGTGTACACCGACCCGCAAGGACCGAACAGCTTGGCAAATCGTGATTTTCCGATCAAAATCACACTAGGGGGAAATATTGATGCAGATGACTCCTCTTGATATTCATAATAAAACATTCAACAAAGGAATTAGGGGTTATCAATGCGGAGAAGTGGAAAAGTTTCTCGAAACCGTAAGTCGGGAATTTGAATCTGCGTATACTGAAAATTTCGAACTACGCGAAAAGACAAAAGGTTTGGAGACGGAAATTAGTCACTATCGTCAACTCGAGAATACCTTGCAGCAGACGTTAGTTTTGGCTCAGCAAACTGCCGAAGAAGTTAAGAAGACTGCTCAGCACGAGGCCGCTCTCATGCTGCGGGAGGCTGAACAGGAGAGGTTAAGCACAGTGTCTGAAACTCAGGTGATTTTAGAAGATCTTAAAGAAGAAATTCAGGGACTTTCGAGGAAACGGGATCTCTTGCGCACACAACTCAAGTCTTTTCTGCTTGCTCATCTAGATTTAGAAAAGTTGCAGGACATAAGTGATAGCAGTGCCTAAAGTGCGCAGGGCGTTGAGGTTGCGAACAAACCTTGTTTCGTGATAAAATGGTCACTAGACAACTTTGAAGGAGAAGGATTAGAACCAATGAATAATATATTAATTAGTGAGCTAGCTCCTGACTTTCTTATCCAAGGGTTGGGGTTGCATCAGGATGAGAATCAGTCCTACGTTGGGAAAGTTGGGGGACAAGAAGTCCAACTTTTACCTTCAATTGACGATTTGCAATCAGATCAAACGGATATAAAGATTTTTAGTGTAGGGTTCACCGAAGCGAGCCAAAATTTTCGCCCTGGGGATGTTTTGATGGCAGGGAGTGATGACTTACTCGATCGTGCGTTTCAAGCTATGGATGAAATTGAGCAACGCGGAGTGGTCGTCAGTTTGTCAGACCCTCAGGATTCGACGCATTTATACTTATCTAAGGGACATATGGATCCCTTCGTTCAGGCATGGAAGAGTCAAAAAAAATCCTTTTTATGTCTGTGGATGGTGGATCCGATTGAATCCGAAGGTCAAGCAAAACTTGTCACCATCGTGCGGAAAGTTCTCTCCAAGGAAAAATTGAGCGATAAAAAATAAGTAAACAATACGATGATAAGGACAGTCTCTGTTAGTCAACCTCTACAGCGAGCGGGAACGGTGTGAGCCCGTGAGGCGAGACGGAGAAAATCCCCTTTAAGTACAGAACTGAAATCTGAGTAAGTTCCTGCGGCTTGTCTCCGTTAACAGACTTCCGAGTGGCTTTTGAGCGACAGGGTGGTACTGAGAGTGATCTCGTCCCTTTTTAGGAGGGGCGAGATTTCTCGTTATATATCATATTTCTCGGCCAATTTATTAATTTGAGGAGGAAAAATCAATGGACTACCGCGATACTCTTAACTTACCAGAAACCGATTTTCCGATGCGAGGAAACCTTCCCCGCAAGGAACCGGAGATCCTCAAAGAGTGGGAAGACGACAATATCTATAACAAGGTGCAAAATGCACGTACTGGACGTCCAAAATTTATTCTTCACGATGGACCGCCCTATGCTAACGGAGATATTCACCTTGGGCATGCCATCAATAAAATATTAAAAGATATTGTAGTCAAATATAAGACCATGATGGGCTTTGATGCGCCATATGTTCCGGGTTGGGACACACATGGGCTTCCCATTGAAATCCAAGTGATCAAGAAGTTGGGCGTAAACCGGCATGCCGTGTCCACGCTGGAATTTCGTCAGAAATGTAAAGACTATGCAGAGAAATATGTAGGGGTTCAGCGCGAACAGTTTAAGCGCCTTGGAGTTCGTGGAGATTGGGACCATCCTTACCTCACTTTACAAAAAGAATATGAGGCTGCTCAAATCGGAGTTTTCGGGGACATGACCAATAAGGGATATATTTATAAAGGGTTAAAGCCTGTCTACTGGTGCCCTTCGTGTGAAACGGCGCTTGCTGAGGCAGAAATTGAATATGCGGATAAAGCTGCGTCGTCCGTTTATGTCAAATTTGCAGTGCGGGATGGGTTGAAGGCGCTTGCAAAAGAGAACACGTTTGTGGTCATTTGGACGACAACCCCTTGGACTCTTCCGGCAAACTTGGCGATCAGCGTACATCCAGAATTAACCTATGCAGTTGTCACTGTAGAGCAAGAACGGTGGGTCGTTGCGGAGGGAATGCTTGACTCGTTGCGCACGTTGTGGGGCCAAGAACTTCCTGTTGAAAAGACATTCTCGGGCAAAGAACTGGATGGGGTAATTTGTACAAATCCACTGGTGGACCGTGACTCCGTGGTGATCTGTGGAGAGCATGTTACTTTAGAAGCAGGTACAGGGTGCGTTCATACGGCACCGGGCCATGGTGAAGATGACTTTCTGGTCGGTAAAAAATATGGACTACCCGTCTTATGTCCAGTTGACCACCAAGGAAAATTCACGTCAGAGGGTGGGGTCTATGTAGGCCTGAAAACGGAAAAAGCGAATCCTGTAATAATAGAGGACCTAAATAAGACTGGAAATCTTGTGCTAGAGGCAACGATTCAACATAGTTACCCTCATTGCTGGCGTTGTAAAAAACCGGTCATATATCGAGCGACAGAACAATGGTTTGCCTCGATTAGTGGCTTTCGTCAGGCGGCCTTGGATGAAATAGAGAAAGTCCGTTGGATTCCTGCTTGGGGAAGAGACAGGATCTTTAACATGATTGCCGATAGGGGAGACTGGTGTATTTCCCGTCAAAGGACTTGGGGGGTCCCAATTCCAATTTTCTACTGTGAAGCTTGTGAAAAAGTGTTGGTGAACAACCAAACAATTTCTAAGGTGCAGGAAATCTTTCGTCAAGAAGGATCAGATGCTTGGTTTGCCCATTCTGCAGAAGAACTGTTGCCAAAAGGGATGGCGTGTTCCTGCGGAGGAACTAAATTCCGCAAAGAGACGGATATTATGGACGTCTGGTTTGATTCTGGCACCAGCCACGCTGGCGTGTTGAAGCAACGGAGTGAGTTGTCGTGGCCAGCTGATCTCTACCTAGAAGGGTCTGATCAGCACAGAGGTTGGTTCAATTCCTCTTTGTCCACATCGGTGGCTGCCTTTGGTCAGGCTCCTTATCGTAATGTGTTGACCCACGGCTTCGTCGTTGATGAGCAAGGGCGTAAGATGTCTAAATCGCTGGGTAATGGAGTGGATCCGCTCAAGGTCGTGCAAGAACTGGGAGCAGACATTTTACGTCTCTGGGTTAGCTCAGTTGATTATAAGAATGACGTTGCCGCTTCCCCTCGCATCATGAAGCAAATGTCCGAAGCCTATCGAAAGATTCGCAATACCCTCCGATTCCTGTTGAGTAACCTTAATGATTTCGATCCTGCTAAGGATAAAGTAGATTATCAGGAACTTCAGGAAATTGATCGGTGGGCCTTGCTTAAACTCTCTAAAGTGCTAGAACGTGTGCTCCAGGGGTATGAGACTTATGAATTTCACTGGGTTTACCACACCATTCATAATTTTTGTACTGTCGAGTTAAGCTCCATTTATCTGGATATTGTCAAGGATAGACTTTATGTTGAGGAGAAAACATCCTTGACCCGTCGAGCTGCCCAAACGGTTCTATATGAAGTCTTGGATGCCTTGGTTCGTCTCCTAGCACCGGTCTTGACCTTTATGGCGGAAGAGATATGGCCCTATATCCCGGGAGAGAAAACGATAGAAAATGTCCAAATGGCAGAAATGCCGAAAGTCAATCTCAAATGGATGGACGAAAAGATTGCAGATAAATGGGATCAGATTTTAGAGTTGCGCACGGATGTTTCCAGAGTGTTGGAAAAGGCTCGCAAGGAAAAATTAATCAATCATCCGTTAACTGCTCACGTGGACCTTTACCCAACAGAAGCTCAGTTTGAGTTTTTACAACAAGTTCCTAATCTTGCAGAAATTTTCATTGTTTCTGACTTAGCAATGCATGGTGTCACTGAAGAAAGACCAGAAGGGGTACAGCAAGCTGAAGTTCACGAGGGTTTAGGAATACTTGTGCAACCGGCCAAAGGTGAAAAATGCGAACGTTGCTGGATGTTTCACGAAGAGGTAGGAAAGGATGAGGACCATCCGACGATTTGCCCACGTTGCAGTGCAGTAGTCAAAAACCTCGCTTAAATATAAAGCGTTGAACTATCTAAACATCTTGGTTATTGTAAAATTTAGTATAAAGTCGTAGTTGACTAAAAGCCCAAAAAAGTTTATTATATAGCTAATAATAAATAGTTACCGAATGATACTAGCGGGAGAGAGCTGGAACGTCCAGACGCCGAAGGAGCAAATCTCTGAATCGCTTTCAGAGAAGAAACTCTCAGGCATAAAGTACTGCTAGTAGACGGGACTCTGGAGAGTTTTTTTTAAGGCACATTCGAAAAAATACCAAGTCAGTATGCCATCTTTGACTTTTTATTTTCTTTCATATGCCTAACAAAGAACACCAAAGGGGATGCCTAGGCGGCGAATCTCTCAGGTTCAAGGACAGAGGAAGTGCGAATGCGTACTTTCTCTGTCCTTTTTGTGTAACTTATGGGAACTAATAACAGCGGATTTATGGCAGATGCTATCGAGGTAAAAGAATTAGGAGGTGCCAATATGGTTGAACTAAAACGAACCCCGCTCTATGAAGAACATAAGGGCGCGAAGGCCAAATTGATTGACTTTGGCGGGTGGGAAATGCCGGTGCAGTATGCTGGTGTGATTGAAGAGCACCATGCAGTGCGGAAAAAAGCAGGACTTTTTGATACCTCGCATATGGGGGAAATTGATGTTCGCGGTAAGGATGCACTGGCATATGTCCAGATGTTGATTACCAATGATGCAAGTATTCTTCATGACGGGAAAATTCTTTATTCCCCCATGTGTTATCCAACCGGTGGAATTGTTGATGATTTGCTCGTTTATAGATATGATTTAGAACACTTCTTTATCGTTGTTAATGCTTCTAACACGGATAAGGATTATTCCTGGATGCTCGAACAAGTCGGAGACTTTGAGGTGAGTGTCGACAATGTTTCTGATCAATATGTGCAACTCGCTTTGCAAGGCCCTTTAGCCGAAACTATTTTGCAACGCTTAACAAAAGTTGATCTATCCAAGCTAGTATATTACACGTTTACACATGGAGAAGTTGACGGCGTACCGTGCCTTATCTCACGTACGGGCTATACAGGAGAAGATGGGTTTGAAATCTATCCTTCACCTGAGTTTGGTCGGCAATTATGGCAGAAGATTTTAGAAGTTGGTGCTACAGATGGAGTACAACCGATTGGCTTGGGCGCACGTGATACATTACGGTTTGAAGCTCGTCTTCCATTATACGGCCATGAATTAGGTAGAGAAATTACTCCTCTAGAAGCAGGAATTGGGTTCTTTGTCAAATTTAATAAAGTAGATTTCATTGGGAAAGATGCTTTACAAGCCCAGAAAGAGCAAGGGGTGCCCCGTAAATTGGTAGGTCTCGAAATGGTCGGACGCGGAATTGCCCGCGCTCATTATCCCCTACAAAAAGATGGTAAAGACATTGGATTTGTCACCTCGGGCTCTTACTCGCCTACCCTCAATAAGAACATTGCATTAGGGCTGATCCCCACAGAGCTGGCTGTTCAAGGAGAGGTTATAGACGTTCTGATTCGTGAGAAACCTGTGCAAGCAAAAATAATACCAACCCTGTTTTATAAACGAGGCAAGTAAAGCGGCGCGTGATCTTGGATGTATCTATATATCTAAGGGCAAGATAATAAAAATTTAGGAGGATGATTACATGAATCCAGTAGAATTGAAGTACAACAAAGACCATGAATATGCAAGGGTGAGTGGAAATACCGTAACGCTTGGAATTACTGACCATGCCCAAGAAAGTCTAGGGGATGTTGTGTTCGTTGAGCTTCCTGATGATGGTACGACTGTGACAGTCGGAAAATCCTATGGTACGGTGGAATCTGTGAAAGCAGTCTCTGATATAACAGCTTCAATCAGTGGGAAAGTTGTTGAAGTAAATACGCTCGTTTTGGATTCACCCGATTTACTTAACAGTGATCCCTATGGGGAAGGCTGGTTAATTAAGGTTGAAGCAGACGATTTATCCCCCCTTGAAACAATGATGACAGTTGCCGAATATGAAGCGTTTGTGGCTGAGGAGGAACATTAGGATGAATTTTGTACCGAATACGGACAGCCAACAAGAGCAGCTCTTAGCCCGTATCGGGGTTAAGTCCGTTGAGGATCTCTTTGATGATATACCTAAGGAAGTCCGCTTGAAACGCCCTCTCAATATTCGAGGGGGAATGTCAGAGCAGGAATTGGTCAAACACGTCAAAGGGTTGGCAGCTAAAAACAGAACGGTGGAAGAGTACAGTTCTTACCTCGGAGCCGGTGCCTATGATCATTTTATACCGAGTTTTGTGGACCAATTGTTACTACGTTCTGAATTCTATACAGCTTATACACCTTACCAACCTGAAATTAGTCAGGGAACACTTCAAGCAATTTACGAATATCAGACGATAGTTTGTGAGTTAACGGGAATGGATGCTGCCAATGCCTCGATGTATGATGGAGCTTCTGCTCTAGCCGAGGCCGCCCTCATGACTTGTGATGCAACTCGACGGAAGAAAGTACTCGTCCTTCAAACGGTACATCCGGAATACCGTGAGGTCATGAAGACTTATCTGCCACCCCGGGGCGTGGAGCTTGTTGATATTGCCTATAAGGATGGGTTGGGGGATCTATCTGCTCTTGAAGTCGCATTACAAGATGACGTCGCAGGTGTAATTATACAAAATCCTAATTTTTTCGGTAGTGTTGAAAAGGCAGAGGAAATTGCACAGCTTGCGCATGCCAAAGGCGCCCTTCTGGTTATGGCCGTTAATCCCGTCTCTTTGGGGTTACTAAAGTCACCAGGAGAATGTGGCGCAGATATTGTTGTCGGCGAAGGTCAGGCCTTTGGTAACCCTCTGAATTTTGGAGGTCCTTATCTAGGCTTCTTGGCCACAAGAGACAAATTCGTCCGGCGTATGCCAGGACGAATTGTGGGTGTAGCTAAGGATAAAAATGAAAAAAAAGGATATGTCTTGACTCTTCAGGCCCGTGAGCAACATATCCGACGAGAGAAAGCCACCTCCAACATTTGCTCTAATGAAGCGTTGTGTGCACTGGCCTTTACTATGCATTTGAGTGCACTGGGGAAAACAGGACTCTTAGAATTAGCCTATCTCAATTTGCAGAACGCCCATTATACAGCACAGGAGATTGGAAAAGTTCCAGGCATGAGTTTAGCTTTCTCAGCGCCGTTCTTTCATGAGTTTGTGGTTGAGACCAAGGCTGAACCGGCGCTGGTCAATGCTTGGCTCCTGGAAAATAAGATTATAGGTGGACTCGATCTTGCTCGCTTCTACCCAGAGCTCGATCATCACCTCCTCTTTTGTGTGACTGAAACGAAGTGTAAAGAGGATATTGACCGGCTCGTGGCCAGATTGGGGGAAATCCAATGATAGCATCAGAACCACTTATTTTTGAACTCAGTGCTAGCGGGCGAAATGCGCTTAGCTTACCTTCGTGTGATGTACCAGAAGTTCCGGTTGAAATGCTTATTCCCTTAGAACTCCTTACGCAGCTGGAACCGCAACTCCCAGAACTTTCTGAAGTGGATGTTGTTCGTCACTTTACTCGTCTTTCCACCTTGAATTACGGTCTGGACACTGGGTTCTACCCACTAGGTTCGTGTACTATGAAATATAACCCGAAGGTCAATGAAAGACTGGCTCGGCTGCCTGGCTTTACTGATTTACATCCCTACCAGCCCGAGTCGATGACTCAAGGGGCCTTGCAACTGATGGCGGAACTCCAAGACGATCTCTGTGAATTAACGGGAATGGACGGATTCACTCTCCAACCTGCTGCTGGTGCCCATGGAGAACTGACCGGAATGTTAATCATTAGAGCTTATCATCAGCATCGTGGAGATCATAAACGAACAAAAGTGATTGTTCCAGACGCAGCCCATGGTACCAATCCTGCCACCTCTGCGATGGCTGGCTATGAAATCATTGTGGTTCCTTCCAATGAACGTGGTGGAGTTGATCTTGAGGCACTGAAAAAAGTTGTTAATGACGAAGTTGCCGCACTCATGCTCACGAATCCCAACACAGGGGGACTCTTTGAAGAGAATATCGTAGAAATTACAAAGCTAATCCATGAAGCAGGCGGGTTATTGTACTACGATGGAGCCAATACTAACGCAATTATGGGAATTACACGTCCGGGAGACATGGGCTTTGACGTTGTTCATCTGAATTTACACAAGACATTTGCTACTCCTCACGGGGGCGGCGGTCCAGGATCTGGACCAGTTGGGGTCAAAGAATTTCTGGAGCCTTTCCTTCCCAAGCCTATAGTGGTTCGACGTGAAGATGGGACCTATGGACTTGAGGACAACTTGCCCTTATCCATTGGCCGAGTACGTGCGTTCTATGCGAACTTCAATGTTTTGGTTAAAGCGTATGCTTATATACGGAGCCTTGGTGGACAAGGGTTAAGAACAGCATCGGAGAACGCAGTGTTGAATGCCAATTACTTAATGAGCATTCTTAAAGAACACTATTTTTTGCCCTTTGATAGAGCGTGCAAGCATGAGTTTGTCATTACCCCGAAAAATCTCAAATCCACGGGCGTGCATACTTTAGATATTGCAAAGCGCTTGTTAGACTATGGCTATCATCCACCGACCATTTATTTCCCAACGATCGTCGAAGAAGCCATGATGATTGAACCTACCGAGACCGAAAGTATGGAAACCCTCGATAATTTTGCCAAGGTCTTAATACAGATTGCGGAGGAAGCACGAAGCCAAACAGATCTCGTCAAGAATGCACCGCATACCACAGCAGTGTCACGATTTGATGAGACGGGTGCGGCACGGAAGCCGAATTTGCGTTGGCGCAAAGAGAAATCGTAAGGGAGACCGTGTGCTCCTTAAAAACGTGTTAATAAGTAAAAGGCCGCTCGTTAAGGGCGGCTTTTTCTAACTAGGAGGATACAAGGTGGAAGCACTAGACGTGTTAGTTCGACAGGCTTGGGAAGTTCGAAAAAAGAGCTTTCCAGACGAAATATTCTTCGACTTTCCCACTTTGACAGAGAGCATTACTCTAACCGGTCAGTCCTGTGTGCTAAACTGTGCGCACTGTGGAGGGCATTACTTAAAGGGAATGCGTAGCGTTTCAGAAATTCAAGCCCAAGGATCCCCAGACTCGAACCTTACCTTCCGCAGTGCGCTGATAAGCGGAGGGTGCTCTGCGGAAGGTAAAGTTCCATTTACCCATGAACTTGATTTTCTGCACAAGCTTAAACAAGCTGTGCGTTTGAATTTTCATGTGGGGTTACTGGATGGAGATGAGATTTTACTGTTGAAAGATTTAGCGAATGTGGTTTCTTTTGACTTCGTGGCAGACTCTGAAACCATTCAGGAGGTTTACGGGTTAAATAAAGGACCTGAAGATTACAGGCGTGTTTACCGGGCGCTCAAAGAGGTTGTACCGGTTATGCCACATATAACCCTTGGCTTGAGGGGCGGACAATGGGGTGGAGAAGAAAAGGCTCTGGATGCGCTAGAAGAACTAGGGCTAGATGGCCTGGTCTTTAATGTTTTTATTCCCACGCCGGGGACGCGTTATGCTGAAAAACCGACACTTCCTGTGGAAGAGGTTATACGCTTTCTAGCCGGAGCAAGAATACGCTTTCCGGAGGTATCTTTAGCCTTGGGATGTATGAGGCCGAAGGGGAAATATCGACAGACTTTAGACGAGGCGGCAGTTGCCTTAGGTCTAAATAGGCTCGTCATGCCGAC
>Ga0209386_1000300_pt1 | contig 25433 bp, 24 predicted proteins | sample NGEPertwo_FD_184510 | JGI IMG/M metagenome (GOLD analysis project Ga0209386, IMG submission 184510) | Arctic peat soil microbial communities from the Barrow Environmental Observatory site, Barrow, Alaska, USA - NGEE Permafrost154B-two... | ecosystem: Environmental > Terrestrial > Soil > Wetlands...
TGTATCTGCTGTCCTGTTTTGTTTTTCATGTTCCGATGAACTAAGCATCCTGAAATTGCAAAACCGGGGATCAGCCTTTAATATGAAAATCTTAGAATCGTTCAGAATTGATTTTTCCGGGGCATCTGGTTCCCAAAAATAGATACCCGGTTGTAACAGTTGCCAGTGGGGAAGCGAGTCTTGTTTTTCCTGGGCATATATTTTTGAATTTACATTCATCAAAATGCTAAAAAGCAATGGCATAAAAAACAATAACCAATTGCATTTTAAACGGCTACCCATTATTCCAGTCGAATTTAATCCGTTTAAACGGGAACAAATCATACAGCTCACCCGAATAATAATATTCGTAGGCAATTGCACCAAATGAGTAGGGTTTGCGGTGAATCATTACGGTTGAACCACCCACAACAGGATTCTCTTTAGGTACCGAAACTTCAAATCCAATGTTATATAAAGTTGCCAGAATTTCAGGACGATCACCAATAGGGAAGCCTGCACATTCCCATTGTGTTTTTATCTGTTTGATATTCAATGCTGCATACAGATAAGAGTAAAAATGATTTTTATAAGAGGTAAGTCTTTTAAACCGCTCGTCTGTAATGTTGTTTGTTTGAAAATCGAGCAGATGCTCATACTTTTCGCCAAGGTAAAACACCGATTCCCGATCTTTCAGGTTTCTTTCAATCGTTAGGGCTGTCGGAATTTTAATGCCGGTTACACCCAGAGAGAACGTTGTTTCAACCGATAATATTTTCAATGGACCGATCCATTTTTTGTATGCTTCGCGTTCAGAATTAAAAAGCCTGATCTGTTCACCCACGAGAACGGCAACGATCAGACGGGGCTCAACATCAGTAAGATTAGCAACTGAGTCAATCAATGGTTTGTCTTTGGCAACTGCCAGTTTAAAATCTTCCCATTCGGCAATGTTCATCCATTCGAACACACTTCCGTTGTTTCTTTGACTGCCTACTTTGGAATTCGCAACCTCAAAATCTTTTATCTCAGAATTATAACCCTTATTATCCTGCATGTATAAATTTACAGCGCCTATCATTCGTTCTGCTTCTGAAAGGTTCTTGCTTTTAAGATAAGCATTTAAGATATAAAGGGAGTTTTCGGGATAATACTTATTTAAGACCAATACGTTGTGAAAGAATTCAGCTTCTCTTCCATTTACCTTGCTACTGTCGGTGGTACTCGATTGACCGTATTTATCTTTGAGTTCCTGGAAATACCGATCGTTGTAATCAACAGCGCCAGGATCGTTGGCAACATGCAATTTTACGGCAAAAAAAGCGGTGGTCAGAAAAAGGCCTATCAGGGCGAATACGACGATAAATCCGACACTAAAATACTTTAACCAATTGCGAAGAACGCCCTTGTTTGAATCTAATTTCATTACGTATGTGAAATCTCACTTTAAAAGTTGCGCAAAAGTAATTCAAAGGGTTCATCTTTATTCTTATAAATGCATCTTTTATACGCAATTTCCAGTTAAATAACGTTAAGGTTACAAATACCGTTTACAACCCGCTTAATCCCAGACAAATCGCCATTTTCCATCGGGCTGACGTTTCCATACAGTATGGAAAACACCCTCATTTTTAGTTGCATGACCAATACTGTCCGTTGAAGTTAGGGTATATCTCCCGTAAGTATAGCCAAGATCGCCCGAAGCGGAGACATCCGCAAAATCGGGTGCCCATTCCAGTTTAGTACCTTTTCGGGGGAAAGACGTATATTGAAGACGAATCGCTTCTTTTCCTTTCAGCAATTGACTATGTCGTAAAATCAAGGCCGAGTCGGCAGCAAAATGAACAAATGCCTCTTGAACACCTTCCGTCTGCGCCATCGCGCAAAACTCTTTTTCAACCGCAAACAGCTCCGACTTTAATTTCTGATGAGAAGAAGGATTTGTCGATATATCGCAAGAATTAATAACACTTCCCAAAGCAATTAATACTAAGTATATCCTGATATTCATCTATTTAAGTTTTTATATTATATCTATCGAATACCACATTGATCATCTTTATTCCAATAAAGCAATCTTTTAAAAACAGTCCATTTCACGTTTACGGCGTTTTAATTCTTTTTGGAAAAAATCAGAAAAACCATCCTTTGCTCCCGTCAATAAAAAAATGGATGTTCCCTTTTCGCGCGCATCCGGATTTTCAACTTCACCCACTTTTGAAAATTGATCAAACAATTTTTGAACCTTTTGATCAGGTGGGTCCCCTACCAGTAGTACGTTTTTAATCTTCCTATTTTCGGGGATCCAGAATAGATAGTCAGTACTGAAAGAATAAGCTTCAGCCATTTTACCGCGGTTATAGAAATTCAGGGCACCTGTTTCTCCGTAGTTATCGCAAAACACCAAAGTTTCGCGTTTAACACTATCCGGTAATGAATTATAAGCCATTAATGCTTTTGAAGCCATCTCCTTCCACCCAACCATATCTGCAAAATCCTGCGGCAGCTCGTGGTTTTTTCCATCTTCCCACCGCAGAAGACCCATCTCTTCAAACTTCTGTTTATTGTTTTTGATTTCTGCAGGAGTGATCAATGGGAACAAATATTTTGATATTCCAATAAAGAACAGCAGATTAAGGACCAAATAGACCGGAGCGATTATCTTAAACTTCAGCGGAAACTTCTTTTCAAGTAAAACAGTTCCAAAAGCAAATAGAACAGGATAAAGACCTAATGCATAATAGTTTTTGGCTCTCAACAACACAAAGATTGTCATTGTAATAATGAATGCTAAAACGATTACCCGGTATTTGCGGAACGGCTGGTAGTTAAAGAAACCAATAAATGCAGCAATGATCAACGGGAGTCCCCCGGAAACTAACATTAGTTGTTCTTTCAAAAATCCAATCCGGCTCACATTGTTCAGCTGTGTTTCTTTCAATACCCTCATATGATCTATAACCGGAAAATGATGGTTGTACTGCCAGAGTATATTGGGCAACAAGAGAATAAATCCACCGAGAAGTATTAGGTAAAAGGATTTGGTAATAAATACTTTTCGCAAATCAGTTATCAGAAAAGCCCCAAATATCCCGGCAAGAAGAAAGATAATGTTGTATTTGTTGTAGAATCCAAGTACGAAGAAAATCATCACCCAAAATAGCCAGAGGGGACGACTATCGTTTATAAACCTGATCAGAAAGTAGAAAACGAAGGTCCAGGCAAGAATATCGAATGAATTCGGCTGATACAAAATGTTGATCCTTGCAAACGCTGAAAAAATAAAAACAGAGCTCACAAGAATTTTGGAAAGGATGCCACCTTTAAGGTCTTCAACAATCAACCAAATAGCAATCAGTGTAAATGCTCCGAATAAAGCCGGAAAAAACCGTACCCAGAAAACATCACCTCCCAACAAATTAATCAGAAAAGAGACCCATGATATCAAAGGTGGAACTGATATATAACCGGCAGCCAGGTGATTAGCCTGATCGAGGTGAAGAAATTCATCGCGGTGTAATTCATAAACAGGATTGACAACAACCATTTGCAACCCCATTTTCACCGCGACCAGCAAAAACAGTATCCAGTAATTCTTGAACAGCAATTTAAATGTCAATTTCATAGTATACAGGTTTATTGACGCAGAAAACTGATGACTTTTCCATATAGGCAGCTACAGGTTTTGTGTGATTAAATATCAATTGCCTGTTAGTATATTGCAATCCATTAGAATTACACTATTTCATCCATTCTTCCAATGTTTTCATTACAAGTTCCCGTTGAGATTCTGGCAAAGTTTCTATTCTTGTACGATGGCTGCCATTCGGTTGAACAACTTTAAGAATCTTTTTATTTCCACGCGTTTTTGCCGCTGAAGCCGTCCATGGATCATTGCCTCCATAAATCAGCAGAATTTTATCGGCATCCTTTTTCAAATATTCTTTCACCAGTAAACTCATCGCCGGATCATATGTGAAGTTAGTGGACGGAGGCATAAATAATTTTAAAATATAACCCTCTGTATCAGTCAATTCCATCAAACCCTTAAATGGCTTTGGATTATACCCATAATAACCCAGCTGTTTCAGTGCCTGAACGAAAAATGGATAGGTTGATTTTCCGGTCTCAATATCAAAATAGTCGGGAGAGCATATTTTAATCAGGTAATTAAAGAGCTCCTTGTCAGTTTCTGTGGGAACAGGAATTACTGCTGCAGAAGGATTCGACGTGGAAATTATGTCATAAACCATTGGTAAAGAAGCAGTAGCTTCCGGAATATCGGTTGCCGACCGACCCCATTGCCAAAAAGAGAAAGCAAATTCAAGCACACAATAGTCATATATTTCACTGGTGCTAACCCTGAATTTATAGTTCTTTTCCTTACAGAGTTGTTCAAAAAGCGGCATCAGTTGTTTTTTCCTGTGTAGTAATTCCCTTTGGCATCTTGCTACTGCTTTTCGGTCAGCGGCAGTTCCAGCTTTGTGCCGGATAAATTTGTCATGCCGTTTCTCCTCTACCGAAAAGTTAAGTGGCGCTACATAGGGTACTGATATCTCAACATCCTTTGGATAAAGGGCTCGGTGATAAAGGACCGTTTCTCCTCCTTTGCTGATACCGGTACTAATCCATTTTTTTGCATAAATTGGTTTGAATAGCTCAACAATATGGTGATGATCAGCTGCTGCGTTCTCTACTGTGAGATATTTCCAGTTGATCGAATCGGGAACCGACTTGCCAAAGAAACGATGCTCAACAAAAAGTTGATTGGCTTTCAGTAAAGGACAAAGTTCATTCAGGTATTTGGGAGTGGCTCCATAAGCTCCTCCATAACCTTCAGTTATAAAAACAACAGGTTGATCATATCCTAAATTTGAAAGTATAACCCGCTGCGGAAATGAACCAAGTTCCGGATGAAGATGATCAATGGGTTGTTTTACCATGATGATCATCGCTTCCGTAAAAAAAGGGTTGTGCTCCATCTTTTCAACAGAGATAATTCCGGGTAAACTTTTAATCCGCTCTTCGAGGTTCTGCGAAAACCCGATCTGCCAGGTGGCGATCAACAAAATAACGGACAGGGAAAATCTTAAAAATCTGGTCATGATTTATCTAATGAGTATAAGGCTTCTTTGTTAGTCAATATGGTTTTAAAAAATCAGGCAAATTCTAAAGTGCAATTAAACCACCAACCAGGTTTGCTTTCTCGTAAATTGCAATGATTGATGCAGCATCAGGCATCATTTGCTTGCATGAAAGGCTGATAAACTTGATATCCTTCGAAGTATTATAAGTAATTGTATCAGGATCAGCAAATAAGCTCTTTACCTGTTCAAGTTTCTCCTTATTATTGTGGATGATAAACTTAAAATAATAGAGCATTGGCCATGCTGTATTCTTAGAAAGCAATTCACGAAATTTCTCAATATTATCACCCATTATTTGAATTAATTAACTGTTCAACTTAATTTTATATATAAAAAAAACTGCAGGCAACTGGCGACCAGCAACTGGTAATTGGCTCATGAAAAAGACGCAAGCATTGCGTCTCTACTGAATTCTACCAGATCATCTGCACAAATCCTTTCTTTCGTCGTCGTTCCCCGTCACGGCCGACAGCATCAACTACATAGAAATAGACACCAGGTGTAGCCAGCTTACCACTTACTTTGCCATCCCAGGCTGCAAGCTCCGAATCAGCTGGAATATATCCTGATTTGCTGAATTTATGAACAATACGACCCCACCTGTTGAAAACCTGAAAATCAAGTGATTCAAGCGAACGGGTTTGTATCACCAAAACATCGTTTACGCCATCACCATTGGGTGTAAATGCAGGAGCTACTTTTACAAGCGAGGTATCGACAACAATGTAATCTTTCAGATATGAAGTATCACGACAGGTATATCCTGCACTTTGTTTGGCAGAAACGAGTTTTACTTTGTACTTGCCCGAATTTTCGTAGGTATAGACCGGACTTACCTCGTAAATTTGTGCGAGATAAGACGTGTCTACTTTACGACCTGCCGATCCTTCCGAATCGATAACGGCTTTATCTGCATATAAAAACCACTCAAATTTATCAGGGTCACCGTTTTCCGATTCGTTCGTAAATTTCACTTCTAAAGGAGCCTCGGGTATCGTAAACTGTGCACTTAACTCCTGATTGGCTTTCCATGAAAACTTTGCTTTCGTAACAATCGACTCATAAGTAACCTGGCTACTTTGCATACAACCCGCACGATCGGTTACTTCGAGACGGTAAACACTATTTATTGTTGGAGGACTGAAAATTACAGGACTCTGAACCGTTGATGCAACTACATTGTCCATGTACCAAACGCATTTATACCCGGAATTAATTGTAACGGGTTGACGCGATGACAAATCGTAATACATATAATTTAATCCTGTTGCACCTCCCTGTAATTGAAAAGACTGACAATTAGATTCAGAGATCCCGGCAGTCACTTCTATCCATCCATTCATGATCCAGGCACGGTAGAGATAATCAACACCGTTCTCGCGGAAACTAACCCGGTAGCAACCATTTTCAAGTCCTGTTAATGCTGAGGAACCTCCGGTTTCATCGGTTAAAAAACTAAATGTCCCTGTTGATGGATTAAACTTTTCCCACAAAAAAGTGACTTGTGAACCAGCAGAGGTTGCTTTTAAAGTCCCGCTCTGATGTCCGTTTGCCCCGCAGAAATAATAAATAAAATCTTTTCCGGAAAACTCAGGATAAGAAGTTTGCTCTGCGAAAGAGGCCGAAGGTGAAGCAAGAGATTGTCCGGCAACGAATTTCACTGAAAACAAAAGGAAAACTGATAGAAAAATTCCTAACCTGACAATTCGAACCTGTTCCATTAAAAGCATCTTTCAGTTATTGATGTACAATAATACAAAATTAATCATTATTGAAGTAACAGAATAATTGTTCGTAATAGCCAATATTCAATAAGGTCGGTTTATCTTTGCGCCATTCGCGTGTAAAACCGGAATACATAAATACGAAGTACTTAAATTACAAATATTTTGTCAAATTACCTTGAAAGTCTGAACAGCGCGCAACGCGAAGCTGTAATCAATACAGAAGGAGCTTCACTTGTCATTGCTGGTGCCGGTTCCGGAAAAACACGTGTACTCACCTATCGCATTGCTCACCTGCTGAAAAACGGAATACCGCCATCGGCGATTCTGGCACTTACCTTCACAAACAAAGCAGCACGTGAAATGAAAGAGCGGATTGCCACCGAGGTAGGACAAGATATTTCGAGGCACCTATGGATGGGAACTTTTCATTCCGTGTTCTCAAAAATATTGCGTGCAGAGGCTGAAATAATTGGTTACCCTTCCACTTTTACCATCTATGATACCCAGGATTCGAAAAGCCTGATTAAATCGGTCATTAAAAGTCTTAACCTTGAAGATGCCACTTATAAACCCAACATCATTCTACACCGCATTTCTACAGCAAAGAATAACCTGATCACACCTGTAGCCTATCATCAGAATGCGCAGCAAAAGGAGGCCGATCAGGCAGCCAGAATTCCGCGAACGGGTGAAATTTACCTTGAATACTCAAAAAGATGTAAGAATGCGGGAGCGATGGACTTTGATGATCTGTTACTTATAACCAACATCTTATTTAAGAATCATCCGGAAGTACTTGCCAAATACCAGCATATGTTCCGCTATATCCTTGTGGATGAGTACCAGGACACCAATTTTTCGCAATACCTGATTGTTAAGAGACTTGCCGAAAAGTATCAAAATATCTGCGTGGTAGGCGACGATGCGCAAAGTATTTACTCTTTCCGGGGAGCCAGAATCGAGAATATCCTCAACTTCAAAAACGATTACCCGGGATTTGCCACTTATAAACTCGAACAGAACTACAGATCGACCCAGGTGATTGTCGATGCTGCCAACAGTTTGATTGCCAAAAATAAACACCAGCTTCAAAAAACAGTCTTCAGCGAAAATGCAAAAGGTGAGCGGATAAAAGTTCTTACCGCAACAAATGAACACGATGAAGGGTATCTTGTTGCAAACGAGATATTTGATCATCGGATGCAGGATCACAACAGCTTCTCCGATTTCGCAATACTTTACCGGACAAATGCGCAATCACGTGTATTTGAAGAGATTCTACGCAAGCGCAATATCCCTTATAAAATTTATGGAGGATTGTCATTTTACCAGCGAAAGGAAATCAAAGATATTCTTTCCTATTTCAGATTGATTATCAATTCGAAAGATGACGAATCATTTAAACGAATCATCAATTATCCGGCCAGAGGCATCGGAGCCACCACACTTAACAAACTCGAAGATGCTGCCGGAACTTCAGGTTGCAGCATCTGGGAAGTTACAACCTATCCCGAAAAAATGTTATTAGCCGGGTTGAATGCAGGTACGATTAAAAAAATCAGCAGCTTCACTCAATTGATCAGCAAACTAGCAAATCAGTTTGCTATTACTGAGGCCTATGAAATGGCCAATAAGATTGCTTCCGAATCGGGGATTCTGACTGAATTGTACCAGGATAAATCTCCCGAAAATCTTAGCAGGTACGAAAATACGCAGGAGTTATTAAATGCGATTCAGGACTTTTCAATTGCTGCCAAAGAAGAAGGGCGACCTGATGGTTTACAAATATTTATGGAAGATGTGGCTCTTCTGACGGATCAGGATAACGACAAGGATGGCGATGCAGACAAGGTAACACTTATGACGGTTCATTCTTCGAAAGGACTCGAGTTTAAAAATGTCTTTATCGTTGGACTGGAAGAGAATCTTTTCCCGTCAGGATTCTCCGGTACGCTGACATTATCAGAACTTGAAGAGGAACGCAGGCTCTTTTATGTGGCGCTTACGCGTTCCGAAAACAATGCATGGCTGTCGTTTGCCCAGCAAAGGTTTCGGTGGGGAAAGCCCGAATTCTGCAATCCAAGCCGTTTTATTGGCGAAATAGATCATCAGTTCCTTGATGTTCAAAATAGCCGGTCGATTCCACAATTTAGAAACCAGGAGCTTAGGGACGATAATAGCAACCGGCATCTTCAACGCGATGAAACCAGATACACACCTCCCAAAAGACCAGAAGTTCCAGGTCAGCGCATGCAGATTGCCAGAAGTGTACTCCCCTCAAGTACTGAACCCTTTGTAAGTGATAGTCCGGAAAAGATTAAACTTGGGATGTTTGTTGAACACGAAAGGTTTGGACGTGGAAAAGTGCTTAATATTGAAGGCAAAATGCCAGACCTTAAGGCGAAAGTGTTTTTCCCAAATGCAGGAGAGAAGAATCTGCTCCTTAAATTTGCAAAACTGAGAATTTCGGATCAAACAGATTAATACTCCGGCAGATTTGAAATAACAATTAAAAACGATTAGCTTTGTAGATTCAAAACCACTAAGATCTGCAATGCCGGTTTTATGTGATAATTAATTAATAGACAATGATAGAACGCGATTATAATACCCAACGTAAAAAGATGAAACTTCCCGAATACGGCAGAAGTATTCATAAAATGGTTGATCATATCATGCAAATTGAAAACCGCGAAGAGCGGATTCTTGCCGTAAAAGCGGTGATTGACGTTATGGGCATGATGTATCCTTACCTACGCGACATCAATGAATTCAAGCACAAACTTTGGGATCACATCGCAATTATGTCTGATTTTAAGTTGGACATCGATTATCCTTACGATCCACCAAAACCGGAAACATTCATCGAGAAGCCACGACTGATTCCTTATGGCCAAAGTAACATCAAATACCGTCATTACGGTAAGATCATGGAAAATTACATTACCGCTACAGCGCAACTCGAAGATGATAATCCTGCTAAGGTTGTAAATACCGAGATGCTAGCCAACCAAATGAAAAAATCATACTTGGTTTGGAATAAAGATGCAGTTGAAGATTCGAAAATTCTGAAAGATATGGCTGATCTTTCACACGGGAAACTCATTCCAAAACCAGATATGCGTCTTCAAGAGGTCAGCGATATTTTCAAACCTCAACCAAAGAAAGGCAAAATCACCAATATGTCTTCGAATCAATCGAACATGTCGAATCATTCCCGTAAACGTAAATAGGTATTAAGAAGTAGAAATGGCAAGGTTTATTATTGAAGGTGGTAGCCGCCTCCATGGAGAATTATCACCGCAAGGCGCAAAAAATGAGGCATTGCAGGTGATTTGTGCAACTTTGCTTACTTCACAGAAAATCACAATCTCAAATATACCCGAGATCAATGATGTATTGAAACTCATCGAAATTCTCAGTAATCTGGGAACAAAAGTTGAGCGGGTTTCAAAAGGAACCTTCTCATTTCAATCGGATGCGATCATCATCGACCAACTTAATTCGGAGCTTTTCTTCTCCCAGGCAGGAAGCCTTCGTGGCTCGTTAATGATCATTGGGCCGTTGCTTGCCCGGTTTGGAGTCTGTGTAGTACCCCAACCCGGCGGAGATAAAATCGGAAGAAGAAGACTCGATACCCATTTCCGTGGCTTCGAAGCTCTCGGAGCCACATTTACTTATAACAATGCTGAATCCTCTTACCGTGTTGAGGCAAAACAACTGACAGGTTGCTATATGCTACTCGACGAAGCATCGGTAACAGGAACTGCCAATCTGGTGATGGCAGCAACGATGGCAATTGGAACAACAACCATTTATAATGCAGCCTGCGAACCATATTTGCAACAGTTGTGCAAGATGCTGATCTCCATGGGAGCCAACATCCAGGGTGTAGGTTCCAATCTTCTAACGATTAAGGGAGTCACTTCATTAACAGGTTGCTCCCATGTGTTGTTACCCGATATGATTGAGGTTGGAAGTTTCATCGGTCTTGCAGCAATGACGGCTTCAGCTATTACAATTAAGAATGTAGGATACGATCAACTGGGAATCATCCCTGATTCTTTCCGGCGTTTTGGCATCAATATGATCCGTCAGGGAGACGATTTACATATTCCCGCACAGGAACATTATGAAATTGAGTCCTTTATTGATGGTTCAATTCTTACGGTTGCAGATGCTCCCTGGCCTGGATTAACCCCCGATTTACTAAGTATTTTCCTTGTGATCGCAACACAAGCCAGGGGAAGTGTGTTAATACACCAGAAGATGTTCGAAAGCCGTTTATTTTTTGTAGATCGTCTGATCGAAATGGGTGCAAAAATCATCCTTTGCGATCCACACCGTGCCACAGTGATTGGTCTCGATAAAGCGCATAATCTCAGGGGAATGAGAATGAGTTCACCAGATATCAGGGCCGGAGTAGCCTTGCTAATTGCAGCACTATCGGCCACCGGAAAATCAACGATCGATCATATCGAACAGATTGACCGTGGATACGAAAATATAGATCTCCGGCTAAATGCTATCGGCGCTAAAATCATCCGTGAGTAATCCCGGAAAATTATAATTACAAATTATGGAACATATGAGAACAGTTATATTTGCTCTTTCGCTTGTACTGACAACATTTCTGGCAAATGGTCAATCCGTTCAGGAAGGAATTCAGATTGGCAACAAAGCACCTGAAATTATTGAAAACTCAGTTAATGGTCAGTCGTTGAAACTATCATCATTAGCCGGCAAAGTGGTATTGATCGATTTCTGGGCTTCATGGTGTCGTCCATGCAGAAATGAGAATCCATCCCTTGTGGCAGCATATGAAAAATTTAAGGATGCCACATTTAAAGGGGGAAAAGGATTTACTGTTTTTAGCATTTCGTTCGATAAGGATGTTGATGCCTGGAAAAAAGCAATTCAAGCCGATCATTTAACATGGGAAAACCATGTTTGTAAACCCGGGAGTACTGCAGATTATATTAATTCGTACCAGATAAGGTCTATACCTTCCAGTTTCCTGATTGATGGTAACGGAGTGATTCTGGCGACGAACCTCAGGGGCACTGCGCTTGACGAAAAACTGGCTTCGTTGAGGAAATAGAAATTACTTCACAAAGCGAATTGACGGATTGCCTATTGGTCTGCACCAATTGACAGAAAAGTATCAGACATTGTGCCATTTTGTCTATGAATTGACTATTGGCAAAATTTTTGAACACTATCCAGAAGATATTTGGTAAATAATTTAACAAGGGCGTAATAAGGGTAAAACGTCCCCGGAATACTCCGACGGGAACCTTTATACTATAATGAAATTCAATTTTTTTAAAGATAAGAATTCGCAGATGAAGAAGAAGGATCATAAAGAGAACACAAAAGTTGAAAAAAACAAGGTTGTTGATTTAAATGCTGATAATCAACTATCAGTTGATGAAGCAGCAGCAATCGAATCCGAAAAAATGGAACAAGAGTTACCAATTGAAGAGTTACCTGTACTCGATGAAAAGGCGTTATTGGAGGCAAAAGTAGCTGAACTTGAGAGTGCCAACAAAGAACTAAATGATAAATATCTCCGTCTGTCAGCAGAATTTGACAACTACCGCAAACGGACGTTAAGAGAACGGATGGAACTGACAAAAACGGCAGCAGAATCGGTCATGTTGAATATTTTGCCGGTAACTGATGACTTTGAGCGCGCCATGCATTCTATCGAACAGGGAATGGATTTTGAAGCAACAAAAGAAGGCATTTTATTGATATATAATAAATTCAAAGAATTTAACAAGCAAAACGGGATCACAGAAATAGAAGCAATAGGAAAACCCTTTGATACCGATTTGCACGAAGCACTGACAAAGATACCTGCTCCTTCAGAAGAATTGAAAGGCAAGATAATTGATGTGATTCAAAAAGGATATTATCTGAACGAGAAGGTTATCAGGTTTGCCAAAGTTGTGGTGGGCGAATAACAAAAACAGGTTAATAAACCTCACAATAAACTGAAAATGGCTAAAAGAGATTACTACGAAGTTTTAGGTGTAAGCAAAAGCGCTAGTGCCGACGAAATAAAGAAAGCTTACCGGAAAAAGGCGATGCAATATCATCCCGATAAAAACCCGGGAAATAAGCAGTCCGAAGAAAACTTTAAAGAGGCGGCAGAGGCTTACGAAGTCTTAAGCAGCGCTGAAAAGAAGCAACGATACGACCAGTATGGTCATGCAGGACTAGGTAACCAGGGAGGTTTTAGCGGCGGAGGAGGTCGTTCAATGGACGATATCTTCTCTATGTTCGGTGATATCTTCGGCGGTGGAGGTTTTGGCGGGTTTAGTGGCGGAGGCGGAAGAAGCCAACGTGTTAATCGCGGTTCTAACCTTCGGGTAAAAGTAAGCCTTGATTTAAGCGAAATCGCACACGGCGCAGAAAAAAAACTCAAGGTTAAAAAATATGTAACCTGTAATACTTGTCATGGAAGTGGCGCAAAAGGTAGCAGTGGGTTTACAACCTGTTCAACCTGCCGCGGATCTGGACAGGTAACCCGTTTAAGCAACACTTTCCTTGGCCAAATGCAAACAACCTCAACGTGTCCAACATGCGGAGGGGACGGGAAAATCATCTCTCACAAATGCGATACCTGTTATGGTGAAGGAATTGTTCAGGGTGAAGAAGTAATAACAGTTAAGATTCCTGCAGGAGTTGCCGAGGGAATGCAGCTTTCACTCGAAGGCAAAGGAAACGGAGCCCGTCGCGGTGGAATACCAGGCGATCTGCTGATCCTGATTTCGGAAGAAGAACATCCGGAACTTACACGTGATGAAAACGATCTGATCTATAATCTCTACCTTTCATTCCCTGATATTTCATTGGGTGTCACAACCGAGATCCCAACGATCGACGGAAAAGTGAAAGTGAAAATCGAATCGGGAACGCAACCCGAAAAGATTCTTCGCCTTCGCGGGAAAGGATTACCTGATGTAAATGGTTATGGTAAAGGTGATTTATTGGTGAAGATCCATGCATGGGTTCCACAGAAATTAACGGCTGAAGAACGCAAGACACTTGAAAAACTTCAGGTTTCACCCAACTTTATTTCTCCGGAAGGAAACCAGGACAAAGGATTTTTTGATAAGGTGAAGGATATGTTTGAATAACGGAAGTATCCAATATATTTGATCAACGGAGCAATGTCAGTAAAATGATATTGCTCCGTTTTTTTTAATAACCCTTGAAGCGGTAATGAATGTCGGAATATATTTCAAACAGGTTTTATATATTTGTAAAAAAAATAGATATGACAACCATCATCATTAATGATAAAACGACAGATGCCAAAAGAATGATTGAGTTTCTGAGAACTCAGCGGTATGCTAAAATTATAGACGAGAAAATACCCAATACCTCATTATTAAAATCAATGGAAGAGGCACGTTTAGGCAAAGTTACCCGCACAAAAAACGTGGCTGATTTACTCGAGAAGCTTAAAAAATAGGCTTATGTACGAAGTAACCTTCACCAATAGGTTCCTGCGAAATTACAAGCAATGTATAAAGCGAAAATACGACATTCCTTTGCTTGACAAGATATTGACTTCGCTTGGAGAAACGGGAAATGTACCTCCAAATCATATACCACATATCTTATCAGGCAAACTACAAGGATATTGGGAATGTCACATAAAACCAGATTGGCTTCTGATTTGGATCAAAAACGAAGATCAAAAAACAATTACCCTTATTGGTACCGGAACCCATTCGGATCTGTTTTGATCTTTTCCAACAATATCGCTACACCTCATTCAAATACCTGCAAACCGTAAGAAGATTACCAAATTTAGTTGTTTGCTCCTGCTGTATAACTGTCCATTCCGGAAAAGCAACATCAATTGTTACATAGGCCGCACCATCGCTGGTTATATCAGAATCAACTATCTCAAACCCGATTCTTTCGAGTGCTTTAATTGTCCAATCTGCAGCAATTCCCTGGCCGAGAACAACTGCCTGACGTTTCGTTAGTTTTCTGATTCGGAAATCACCCTTCTCCTGATCGAAAAAGAGATGCTCACTGTGAAACAAATCGGCAAAGTCTCCATTCAAAATTAAATCTTCGGGCGAACCCTGCTTGACAGAATCATTCAGCATTACCCATATACGATCAGATTCTGCAATAGCTGTTGTAAGATCATGCGTTGAAAATAGGATTGTTTTCCCCTTTTCGCTGGCAAGTTCATGTAAGATATGTACAATCTCGTACTTATTCGACAGGTCGAGAAAAGCTGTTGGTTCGTCCAATACAATTACATCTGTATTTTGAGCTAAAGTACGGGCAATCATTGCTTTTTGTCGCTCACCATCCGAAATGCAATTCACCATCCGATTTTCGTAACCCTGCAATCCGACAGATTTGATTGCCTCTTCCACAATATACCGATCTTCATCAAGCAGTTTACCAAACCAGTTAGTGTGCGGATAACGACCTAATGAAACAAGGTCGAAAACTGAAAGATTTGGAACACGAATAATCTCAGTCGAGACAAAACTCATAATCAGCGCCAGTTCCTTTTCACGGTAGGCATTCACCTGTTTTCCTATGATCAATACATCACCTCCCATCGAAGGTTGAAATCCCGCAATCGTTCTTAAAAGCGTACTTTTGCCAACTCCATTTCCACCAATCAGCGCGACGAGTTCACCTTTAAGGGCATAAAGCGAAATATCAGATTTCACCACATTCACAGAATGGGATTTCGACTTGTAACCAATCGAAGCATTATTAAGCGCTATGATTTTCTCTTCATGTATCATACCATTCCGCTCTTTTTGTTTCGAACAATGATCCAGATCACAATCGGAATACCGAGCAAAGCAGTCACCGAATTGACGGGTAACGTACTTTCGGAACCAGGAAGCTGCGAGATGATATCGCTGACGAGCATCATTAAGGCACCGATTAGAATTGTTCCCGGAACGAGCAGACTGTGTTTTGCAGTCTGTAAAAGCATCCGTGCGATGTGCGGAACTGCAATCCCGATAAACCCAATGGGACCGCAAAATGCAGTAATACTTCCGGCAAGAATACAAGTCGACAGAAATACCATCAACCGGGCAAACCCTATGTTCATCCCCATACTCCGTGCATAGTTTTCACCCAATAAAAAGGCATCGAGAAATTTCGAAGAGAAAAAAGCGATCGATATACCAATCAGAACTGAAGGAAATAAAACCGATAACTGAATATTCGTTACACTTCCTAAACTTCCCATCGTCCAGACAACAAATGATTTCAACATCGATTCGTTACTAAAATACTGGAGAATATTTACAACCGATGAAATGGCGCTTGAGATCAGGATCCCGAGGATCAGAATGGTCATGATATCTTTGATACGGGCAGAGATCATCATGATCACCAACAGAACCAATCCTGAACCAATCCATGCAGCAGATACAATGCCCCATGAACTTATCGCAGAAACAATACTTCCACTCAGCAATCCGCCTGTACCAAGTACAAGTAAAGCAACACCCAGGCTTGCACCGGAACTGACGCCTAAAATATAGGGACCTGCCAACGGATTCCGAAAAACGGTCTGCATTTGCAATCCGGCAACTGACAATGCAGCGCCAGCCAAAATTGCTGTAAATGCTTTTGGAATCCGAAATTGGTTAATGATCAGCACAACCTGTGAATCTGCATTTTCAGAACGAAAGATGGCCTGCAGAATTTCAGGTATTGAAATATAATACGATCCGACCAACAGATCCGCAAGGAAAAAAATCGGTACGAGCAATGTCAAAAGCAATAGTATCCTTAAAGCCCGGCTACTATTATTCTTACTTGTAAATGCTTCTGCAACCACTACTCTATTTTTTTATAGAAATTAAATACTTTTCCGCTGTCACATTCAGGATGAAAAATTTTCACGAGATCCGACAGAATCAAATCGGGTCTTACAACCCCTCGTTCCCAGTAATCATTACCTCCACCCGGACTCAACTGTAAATTGTTGTTAAATATAGCTTTTTTTCTAACCTGCGGAAAAGCGGAGAAACGGTTGTCAGTTGACAGCAGTTCATTAAGTGTATTTACCGTACCGCAGTTGATCCAAAAATCAGCTTTTGCCGACCGGATCACTACATCTTCAAGCGATACCACAAAAGCCTCACGCGAAGTATTTTCGTGCCACAGAAATTCACCGCCGGCATCACTGATCATTGCCGCCAGGTTCGAATGACCGCCTGCCATCCACCATGCATCTTTATATGGTAATCCAGTCAGAATAACAGGATGGGATTTAACTGAAGCTACCTTTTGCTTAATATCGTTGTAATTTTTTTCGATTGTTGAAAAATAGTCTGCAGCTTCCTGATCTTTATTATAGAATGCCCCCACAAACTTTATCCATTCAGCTTTGGCAAGTGAATTCTCTTCGAGGTATTCCCCGTTTAGAATGACATTCAAACCTAGATCGCGAAGTTTATTAATAAATCCGGTTACCTCACCTCCTACTCCGTAAGCCATTATCAAATCAGGTTTCAAACTAAGAATCATCTCATAATTAATGCCCTGATCGTAACCGACATCAAGTACCGTTTTGGATGCAACTGCTTTAAGCACTTCCGGATCAGACACAAACGCAGCCCCTGAAAGCGCCTTCAGCGATGGAATTTCATTGAGTGCACTTAAAAAACCAATATGTGAGGTTGAAAGACAAATTACGCGTTTGACCGGAGTCCGGATCACCTCCTTCCCTGCCAGTTCTGCAGGAATTTCATTATCACGATCAACAAGATAATACTCGAATTTAATGCCGGAAGATTGCTGCCATGGATCTAAAACAGTAACCTTCCTGTATTTCCCATGATTACTGATTGTAAAACCTTTGGCATAAGTCACAGATAGTTTATCGCCTGAACCGGAAAGATCAGAAGGTTTTTTCTTACCGGGAGCACAACAAACCACACCCCAAATTAAAAAAGGCAACAACAAAAAGAAACTGGTTCTGTGATGTTTTAACGGGAAAATTTGTAACGTATTGCTGTTCGAATTTGTGACCTGGCTGGCCGCCATTTCAATCCGGAACCTGTGTTTCAGTTTCGAACTGTAATTACGATCGATCCTCTGAATTAAACGGGTTACAAGTAACCTGTAGCCAGCTATTGACTGTTCACCAATTGATAATACAGAAGAAAATTTACTCATGTGTTTCGATCTTGAACTAAAAATTTGTCCAAAGTTAGCTTAACAAGATCAATTATTTGGTATAATTCACCCTGATTTTGATCACCTGTCGTTCACTGACAGTTTCAATCGTCAGAAAATAGACGCCGGTATGGTAATGATCCAGGTAAACTTCCTTAGGAGTAACCGAGAGCATCCGTTCTTCTGTAAATAATTTATGTCCAAGAATATCGTATAAACTGATGACACCATACTCTTCAGTACCCTTGTTAAGGAGCAGGATATAATTGGCAGCAGCCGATTGCGGATAAAGAACCTCAAATTTCTGCCCTACAGTACCTCCGGGATTCTCATCAGTCGCCAATGTATTCTGACAACCATTGGCATTAATCATCAATGAAGTTGAAATCCCCAGTTCCGGAATCCAATAAAATGGTTTCCAGGTGTTACCCGTTTTTGCGAAAGCATCATTCAGGTTTAATTTCAACCGGTCGGCAGTATGAAAAACAGCAAAAGTATCTGTTACGTTTGTATAGTTAATATCGTACCCTATAAAGAAGTTTTTCAGAATAACAATCGGACTCTGGAGAGCAATGTAATTCATCTTGCTCTCACTCAATAAACTATAAGGTAAATCCATCGTTACCAATTCGCTTCCGGGAACCCCACTTGTCTCATCTTCCTGATAAACCTTCAGCGTAATCTTGCTGTTCGCATTAGAAACATCGGAAGAAAGCTTAGCCACGCCAATGGCTACTGAAGAAAGAAGTGTCTTTTCGGTTTGTCCGAAGCGCTCGGCATAACTGGTAATTTTCAGTATATTATGACCCGTTTTATATCCACCGGATGAATTGGACACATTTCCCAGTATATAATTCTCACCCACTAATCCATTTGTAAATTGTGTGCAGGAGGTGCTGGCATCGAAAGGACTTAACCCTGCGAGCTCAGTTACACCCGTACCTGTCGGATCGAGCCATATCTTCAACTGTTTATCACTGGTTGTATAAGTATCCCATTGCTTGTTAAACATTGAAAACAGATCATTCGTGGGGTCATCGCAAGTGGCAGTACCTCCTGTTAAGGATCCAACCAATAGTTTATTCTGATTAAAGAGACCACCACCTGAAGAACCTGCTTCCGTGGTACCAACTTCCCATTTTCCGATTACCCAAAAACTATTGCTCCTGAAATCGGCATTATAACTGCCAATTGTTGGCGGATTGTTATCCTTGCTCACTTTTTTAACATCCCCTTTCGGATGATGTATGGTAAAAGTCGAGGAAGGCGTAATAACTGCTCTATTCCATCCGGCATAATAGGGACGGTATTCAGCTGGAGGCACTGTTCCAAGTTGTAAAAGCGCAAAGTCAAGAGAGTCAGATCGGGCCTTTAAGGTAGCACCTGAAAGCGACTGATCGGCAAATCCGTTCAAACTACTCTCACCATTACCACATGACGGGCTTTCGTAATTAAAACAAAAAACAGTTTGCTGTGCATCAGTGCCATTTTCAATGCAGTGACCGGCCGTTAATAGATAGGGTGTTTTATCCTGGCGGGTATTATTCAACAATGTCCCTGAACAAAGCTCCCTGCCAGCAACAATTAAGCTCACGACAGCTTGTTTTTCAGTGGCATATGGGACAGCCTCAGGACACAAAACATCCATATTGCAAGGTTCGGCTTCCCCAAGAGGCCTGTTTCCAAAGGCGTTCTTATAATCGTGATTGACTGACTTTATATGTAGTTCACCAGGATAGACCGATTTAACAGGTTCATTATATTCCACTATTATTTCATCACCCGCAACCGGATAGGTTGAAAAATAACCGGACGATTGTTCATTCGCAGAAGTAAAAGCTCCCAAAACCTTTTTTTTATCCTTCGAATAGATAAATAAAGAAGCGTCCTCCGGAATAATCATCTTATCGAAAATCAGGTTTAGTGACCATGCACCTTTCGAACGAATACCCAGCCTCCAGATCTTCATATCTCCATTTACGTCCCATCTTCCGGAAGATTCAGGCGAAATATTCACATCGAAGCTTTTGGCAAAATAGAATGACTTCAGATTATTGGGATCTGCTTTTTCAGCGATCAATAATTGCTCGTTATCAACCGGCGCCATTTCGATGACAGGAATCGCATAAACGGCTTTTTTCAACTGGTTAAAAGAGGCAGGAATCCCACCATATGACAGTTGTCCGGTACTGTTTAATGCCATTCCAATTAACAGCACCAGAATTGTAGCGTATCGTAAAATCATTAATTTTTCAAATTTCGAACAAAGATAATTGATCCCTTCAAATATTTGCTTTATTTGACAATATTTCAGTAATTTGACTACTTTGCAGGAAGAAATAAAAGATATAAATGAAGGTACTTGTAATTTATTGCACCGCGTTTTCCTATCTGCCGGCCTCAAAAACGCTGGAAGAGGTTGAAGAAGTTAACCAGGGTAAAACTTATAACGACTGTATCGTTGCATTTATACAGGTAGAAGAAGAAGACGAAGAGAAAGACGTTGCAGGAAGGGAAAAAAAGCTCGTCAATCACTTAAAATGGACCGCACGTAAAAACAACACAAACATAATTATTCTGCACTCATTTGCACATCTCGCTGATTCAAAAGCTTCTGTAGACTATACAAGAACACTCTTCGACCTTGCGGAGAAGCGTTTGCAAAACGGAGGTTACACAACAGGACAAACACCTTTTGGTTATTTCCTCGATCTGAATATCAATGCCCCGGGATTTTCACTTGCCCGAATTTGGGCTTCACTCTAAAAAAATAAACATAAAATTATCCAGGGCAAAATCAAGTAAAGGATGCTGCAAAGATTTAGGTGGATAATTTAAAAATCCGGGTTGAAAGCCCAGTCTATTATAGCATAATCCAACGCGTTGGGTTTGTATATAAAGAATCGTTTAAACGCCCTGAAAGGGCAATATATTTTTTGATTTATAATACATTGCCGCTTCATTACGCACCTACACTAAAAACCTGCTCACCCTTAATATCTTAACATCCAACAAATCAATGATCATCAAAAGATCATTTCGCTGCTATTTTTTCAGCTTAAAATAATCTGCTGCAAAGTCCATATAACGTTGCCAGTCGTATAACATGACATCATGTTTGCCCGGACGAATATGATACGCGATTGTCCCAATTAGCGGGGTGTTTAATGCCGGCATCACGTTAGAAGGAAGGCCTTTCATTCCCAGGAGTTCGTAAACGGGTGACGCGAATACACACGACAGAAACTCACCTCTTGGATCGGACCACAAATCTTCGGCTGCACTCGCCACATAAACCGGACGGGGCGCTATCAGTGCAAGCAATTCATGCTGATCAACTGGCATGGACTCCTCCTTCAGGTTGTATTTCTTAAAATTATCACAAAACCAATGCGGAAAAGCAGTGTTGATTCTGCCAACCGTCTCACCAAACTTCCGCCTCGAAAGAGCCGCTCCACCGCATCCTGAATTGTTCGATACAGTCATCGCAAACCGAAGATCGGAAGCCCCTGCCCAAAGCGCCGTTTTGCCTAACCGTGAATGACCCATCATGATCACCTTTTTGGCATTAATATCCTTATCTGTTTCTAAATAATCCATTACCCGCGACAATCCCCACGACCAGGCAGCAATCGATCCCCACGATGTACTATCTCTTTTTGCATCGAAAAGCTGCTGAATTCCGTTCTTAAAACCATCATCAAAATCGGGATCAACATCACCATAATAAACAGTTGCCACACCAAAACCGCGGGAGACAATCTCTTTCATGGGCCAACGGGATGCCGCACTTCCCCTTCCCTTTTCATTTGCGCGGTTATCCGTTATTTCGTAAGCTTTGTTATTGCTCACCCACGAATCGGGGAGTAAAACTCCTGGCTCCATTGTTGTTGTATGATTACCGTCAAAATTATAACTCAGGAAAACAGGTGCGTTTTTTGAATTCAGCGGCAAATAGATCAGCACCATCACCGATACTCTTCGATCTCCGTTAATAAAGTCAAGACGAACCTCTTTCCGTTTTGCAATCCCGTCAAGCGCATCTGCTTTTTCCGAAACAAGGGTCGATTTTACATGACCTTTCCATTCAGGAACAACACCAAAAACCTCTTTTTCAAAGATTGAATAGATTTCGCTTCTCCTTTTGTCCCAGTCCTTTTTATTGGCTACCGGCGTACCATCATTAAAAACAAGCACATCGGGCAAAGTAAAGACTGGTACTTTTGCTTCATCGTAATTTGCAACAAACGGCTGGGCGATGGAGATCCATGGAAGCGCCAGGAAAAACAGAATACATCCTAATTTTTGCATTGTCTGGAAGTTTGATTGAATGTCAAAATTAGGTTTTATAGGATGAATTCCAATTGTTTTGCTATTGAATTTAAAGACAACGAAATAAAAAAAATCGCACTCCATTGAAGCGGTTTTATCAAATACTGTGTAAGTTTACAGAATTGATCTGCAACCTTGTTAAGCAACGAATATGGAAAAATACATTTCAATCGTTTTCTTTTCTGTACTGACTTTTTCGCTGCAAGCACAAACAGTCGAAAACACATCGTACAAGAACCAGTCGGGTGAAAAAGTTTTGCGCCTCGAGACTACCCTGCCTGTTGACCTAACATCGGCCTGGCAACTTTTTACAACCGACGACAAACTTAAAAAGTGGATTGCCCCTGTGGCACACATTGAACTTAAAGCAGGTGGTTCAATTGTCACCAATTATGACAGTTCGAAAACACTGCTGGATTCCAGTTCCATTCATTTACCCATCATCGGTTTTATCGACAAAGAACTCCTTGTTTTGAAAGTGTTGCTAAACAACCAATTCCCCGAGGGAGTGAGAAATACAGATCAGAACCTGCAGGAATTCATCCAATTTATAAAAGTGGATGACAGTCATACTAAAATCGTTTCTTCGATGATTGGCTGGGGCAATAGCAGTGACTGGGAAAAAACCTACAATTTCTTTGTAAAAGGCAACGAATGGACCTATAATGAATTGCTGAAGAATTGCAAATAAGATGCTCTATCATGAAATTAGAAGACCTTGGTTATAATATCGATCTTGAGAAATTCAGAATTGATAATCATCTTGATCAATTTGAGATAGGAAGAGTTATAGCAGAGCATAAAGAAAGATACATTGTCAGAACAGATAAAGGTGAATATGAATCCGAGATAACAGGCAATATGCGTTTTACTGCCAAAAGTCGAATCGATTTTCCTGCTGTTGGCGATTGGGTGGCACTGACAACTTATGATGCTGATTTTGGTATCATTCACCAACTATTACCACGATTCTCAACGATTAAAAGACAGGCCGTTGGTCAATTCGGGGAGGTTCAAATAATAGCAACAAACATTGATGCTGCTTTTGTGGTCCAGGCCATTGACAGGGATTTTAATATCAACCGGCTTGAAAGATACCTGACCATCTGTAATTCATCAAAGGTAAGTCCCATCATCGTACTTAGTAAGATCGATTTAATAGACCAGCTTCAGATGGCTGAGATCTTAGAGAATATAAATGCCCGGATTAAAAATATTCCGGTTATTGCAATCAGTAACGAGACACAGAACGGGTATGCAGAAATTAATAAGTTCATTGAGGCTGGCAAAACCTATTGTATGCTTGGTTCGTCTGGTGTTGGGAAATCCACACTGATAAATAATCTTTCCGGTAAGACCATCATGCGAACGGATGTAATAAGCCAAAGTACAAACAAAGGAAGACACGTTACAAGTCACAGAGAATTAATTGTTCTTGAAGATGGCGGAATTCTGATCGACAATCCCGGGATGCGGGAAGTAGGCATCACCGATTCAGCAAGCGGATTAGAAATCACCTTCGATCTGATTGTCAGCCTTTCTCAAAATTGCAAATTTAAAGACTGCACCCATACAAATGAAATTGGCTGTTATGTACTTGAAGCGATTGAAAAAGGAGAAATGGACAAAGCTTCCTACGAAAATTACCTGAAAATGGAAAAAGAGAAAGCACATTTTGAATCAACAGTGATCGAGAAACGAAAAAAAGATAAAGAATTTGGGAAATTATTAAAGAACTATAAAAAAGACATCAACAAAAATAAGTACTAGCACAACCGCCAACGACACGCAGGCTGGATTTCCCCAATAACATGAACACGTGGTGTTTAGTTGACAGGCACTTCAAAATAATGTAAATCACTTTTAAAAACAAACAATGACAAAAATAACCAGAACCGACGCTGACAATCCCCACTTTATAGAGCTCGTAAAAGAGCTTGATGCAGATCTGGTCATACGTGATGGCCATGAGCACTCATTTTATGCCCAATTCAATAAAATTGATAAAATTAAATTTGTAGTCGTTGCCTACGAAAATGATCAGCCCGTTGGTTGCGGCGCAATGAAAGAATATTCCCCAAATACGATGGAAATTAAACGGATGTACACTTCGCCGGCCAGCAGGGGAAAAGGAATTGCCACCAAAGTTCTAACCGAACTTGAAATATGGGCTGCAGAACGCTCCTTCGAAAAGTGCCTGTTGGAAACAGGACTAAAACAACCGGAAGCAATCGGACTCTATAAAAAGAACGGTTACCGGCTTATTCCAAACTACGGACAATATGCCGGAATGGAAAATAGCGTATGCTTCGAAAAAGAGGTAAAATAATTGGATGCCGGTTGCATCAATAAACGCTTTTGATACCTTCATGGAAAGAAAGTGAAAAAAGAAAAAACCCACAAATGTTTCCCGCATTGAAGTATTCATGCGCAACTTTTACCATGTTTAAACCGTCATGAGAATGAAGTCATGTGAAGTTTACATGATTTCTATTCCTGAACTTTTTAGTAGCGGTAAACACACGAATAATATCAGGAATGATTTGACCAACTAAAAAATGAGATCCAAACTTATGACAAAGCATCTATTAATATTCCTTCTTTTCGCATTCACACTTTTAAGTTGCGACAAGAACAATTTGTCTTATCCCGACGATCCCAATTACCCGACCGTAATTAAGAAGTTGAATTCCGGCACACTCGCCGAATTACGAAACTCTTACGCTCAAAAGAATAAATACCTCACATCGTCTCTCAACGAATATGGCTTTTGCAGTTATAGTGAGGCAAATGCAACAGTTGATACTCCCCCTCTTTTAAATATGCCAACACAACCCGAAGCCATTGAAATTGTAAAAAGTTTTGTATCGCAAAATTCAGCCTTTACAGGTATTAAAAACCCGGCAGAAATCACCTTTTCAGACATCTTTGAAAGTTCTGACTATTGGGATGGCGCATCTTCACTGGTGCTGAAAACAGCAAACCAGCGTATCGATACACTCGAAGTGATGTATACACAAATTATTTTTCACCTTAAAAGCCGCGAATTGGT
>Ga0209386_1000301_pt1 | contig 25405 bp, 15 predicted proteins | sample NGEPertwo_FD_184510 | JGI IMG/M metagenome (GOLD analysis project Ga0209386, IMG submission 184510) | Arctic peat soil microbial communities from the Barrow Environmental Observatory site, Barrow, Alaska, USA - NGEE Permafrost154B-two... | ecosystem: Environmental > Terrestrial > Soil > Wetlands...
TGATACAGGAATGGAAAACGGATAAAACCTTAAATGCGCTGAAAAATTTGTCGGCGCCGCATTGCAAGGTTATTAGAGATGGTAAAGAAGTTATTATTGAAAGTGTTGATTTGGTTCCCGGAGATGTTATGATTATCTCTGAGGGAGTTAAAATACCGGCAGATGGTGAAGTGCTAAAAGCATCGGATCTGTGCGTGGATGAGTCATCCCTCACTGGGGAAGCAGAAGGCGTATGGAAGGTAACAATAGAAGAGGCGGAAGAATCAAAAGATTACTGGCGTCGAGATTACTGCTATGCAGGGACTTTGGTTACTCAGGGCAGCGGACACATATTGGTAGATAAAATCGGTGCGAAGACTGAGTATGGTAAAATCGGGGAGGGAGTAGCAAGTGCACCGGAATTGCCTACGCCGCTTCAAGTCCAGACGGCAAAATTAGTCAAGACCTGTGCGATTATTGCAGCAGTATTATTTGTGCTTGTAGGTATTATCACATTCTTTAATATCCCAAATCACCCGATGAATGATAGAATCATTGAGAGCATTTTATCTGGCATTACACTTGCAATGGCTATGATTCCTGAAGAGTTCCCCGTCATACTGACAGTTTTTCTGTCAATGGGAGCCTGGCGGCTGGCCAAAAAAAAATCACTGGTCAGGAAGCTTCCTTCTGTTGAAACGCTAGGGGCGGTGTCCGTTCTTTGTGTGGACAAAACAGGGACAATTACCATGAATCAAATGACAGTGACGGAGACATGGGCACTGGATGGAGACATTCCGCACCTTTGTGAAAACATGGGGCTTGCTTGTGAGACAGAAGCCTATGACCCCATGGAAAAAGCGATGCTTGATTACTGTGAGAAGCAGGGGATTACAAGAAAACATTTATTTGGCGGAGAATTAATAACGGAATATGCATTTACCAATGAGTTGAAAATGATGGGACATATCTGGCATCATGACGGGGAAATTGTCATTGCGGCAAAAGGGTCCCCAGAAAAAATACTGCTGATTTCCAGTCTGTCAGAAGAAGAAAAAAATAGAATAGAAAAAGAAATTGAAAGAATGTCACTGGAAGGTCTTAGAGTAATAGCGGTTGGAGAGATGCATCTGAATGAAGAGTCTGAAATCCCTAAGAATATAACCAAGTGCACCCTGACACTTTGCGGTCTTATCGGTCTTTCTGATCCTCCAAGAGAATCGGTAAAGGCAGATATTGCAGACTGTGTAAATGCAGGTATACGTGTTGTTATGATAACCGGTGATAATGGGATTACTGCCAGCAGCATTGCAAGGCAAATAGGTATGCCGAATTGTGACAAAATAATCACAGGCGATATGCTTAATAATCTGACAAGTGAGGAATTAAAAGAAAAGGTGAAAGATGTAAGCATTTTCTCAAGAGTGGTACCTGAGCATAAGATGAGAATCGTGAATGCGTTCAAGGAAAATGGTGAAGTTGTAGCAATGACAGGCGACGGCGTAAATGATGCTCCAGCCTTGAAATATGCGGATATCGGTATTGCAATGGGTAAAAGGGGTTCTGAAGTTTCAAGAGAAGCTGCAGATTTAATTCTGATGGATGATAATTTTTCCACTATTGTGAATACAGTTGAAGATGGCAGAAGAATTTACGACAATATAAGGAAGGCTGTAGGTTATGTTTTTACCATTCATATCCCGATTGCGCTTGCGGCTCTTTGTGCACCTTTGTTGAATATCAGTCCGGCAAGCCTGTTGCTTCTCCCTTTACATGTAGTCCTGCTGGAATTAATCATTGATCCTACCTGCTCAATTGTACTGGAAAGACAGCCTGCAGAGAGAGATGTGATGAACAGGCCACCACGGGATCCAAATTTGAAATTACTTACTGTTAAAAACCTTTCAAAAAGTGTTGCGCAAGGTCTGGTAATATTTGCTGCATCTTTTGGCACCTATTTTTATATACTAGGTCAAAATCCGGAAAATCCTGCTTTGGCAAGAACGATGGGACTTGCAGTAATTATGCTTGCGAATTTGTTTCTAGTGCAGGTGAACAGCTCTGATACAGACTTCGCCTTTGTTTCATTTAAGAGACTCATAAAGGATAAAGTCATGTGGACTGTCAACCTTGGGACCATAACAGGGCTGCTTTTAATCATGTATACCCCCCTCAGCCAGATTTTGAAGCTGGCGCCTCTTTCTTTCGGACAGTTTATGTTTGTATTCGGTATTGCAGCTTTATCCGTACTTTGGTATGATATCTTTAAGATTAAGAAAAAAAGCTGATATTCAAGGAGGATATATATGAGAATTGAAGAATTGACAAAAGATTTATTCTGGGTCGGGAATTTAGATCCTGGGCTTAGAGTGTTTGATATTATTATGAAAACGGAGTTTGGCACAAGCTACAACTCTTATTTGTTAAAGGGATCAGAGAAAACAGTATTGTTTGAAACATCAAAATTTAAATTCTTTAAGGAATATATAACTAAGGTCGAACAACTTACCCCAATCGAACAAGTGGATTACATTGTTGTCTCGCACACGGAGCCTGATCACACTGGTTCCCTTGAAAAAATTCTTGAGCTGAATCCAAAAATTAAAATAGTGGCATCAACCACAGCCATAAACTTTTTGAAGGAAATATGTAACAAGGATTTCGTTGGTATACCTGTGAAAGACGGAGATACATTGTCATTAGGCGATAAAACCCTTCGGTTTATCTCTGCACCAAATCTGCATTGGCCTGATACAATTTTCACGTATATTGAAGAAGAAAAAGCCTTAGTAACCTGTGATGCATTTGGTGCACATTATTCATGCGGAGGTATTACAAACGACAAAATTGAAAACCAGGATGATTACATGAAAGCTTTAAAATTTTATTATGATATGATTTTATCGCCGTTTAAGCCATTTCTTCTAAAAGCAATAGAAAAGATTGAGCCTTTGGATTTTGAGATGATTTGCACCGGCCATGGCCCCGTATTGACAAAGGAGCCAAGAAAAATTGTTGAGCTGATGAAAGGCTGGTCAAGTGCATCTAATCCTAATAAAAGAAAAACTGTCATCATTCCTTATGTTTCGGCTTATGGGTATACAGAAATTCTTGCGGAAAAAATCAAAGAAGGAATTGAAGATGCAGGCGATATAGATGTAAGACTTTACGATATGGTAAACACCGACCCAGGTCAGGTGCTGGAGGAAATTGAATTTGCTGATGGTTTGCTGTTCGGCACACCAACGATGCTTGGCGAAGCTTTAAAGCCTATCTGGGACATTACAACCAGCATGTTCCCTGGGGTTCACGGGGGTAAGCTGGCATCCGCTTTCGGGTCATACGGGTGGAGCGGCGAAGGCGTCCCGAATATAATTACGAGACTGCAGCAACTCAGAATGAAAGTATATGAGCAAGGCTACAGATGCAGATTCAAGCCAAATGAAACTCAATTAAGTGAAGCATTTGATTTTGGCTATGGTTTTGGCGCATCCGTGCTGGCAGGCAAACTTGTAGAGAAGAAAAGAAAAAAAGCTGGAACAATCTGGAAATGTCTTGTTTGCGGGGAACTGGTTGAAGGTGCTGAACCTCCGGCTGCATGCCCTGTCTGCGGCGTGGGACCAGAACAGTTTATTGAAGTAGATGCGGAACCTGTGACTTTTAAATCGGAAAAGAAGGAAAAGTATATTGTCATAGGCAATGGTGGGGCTGGAACGACAGCCTGTGAAGAAATCCGAAAAAGGAATGCACATGCAAAGATTACCATAATTTCAAGAGAAAATGTAATTGGCTATAACAGGCCAATGCTTACAAAGGGCATTTTGTCAGAGATTGATGTTCTTAGCCTGTTTATTAAACCGTTTTCCTGGTACAAGGAAAACAAGATCCAATTAATGCTAGGCAAAAATGTATCAGAAATAGACCCAACCCGGAAGGTAGTTAAAATGTCTGATGGAACAACCGAAGAATATGACAGGCTGGTGATTGCGACTGGTGCGGAATCCTTCATTCCTGAACTGAAGGGTGTTGCCAAGAAAGGCGTTTTTGCCATCAGAAATCTGGAAAACATAAACGAAATTCGAAGTTATATCGAGGAAGGCGTTAAGCAGGCAGTCATTTTAGGGAGTGGTGTATTAGGTCTTGAAGCAGCCTGGGAACTTAAGAAGGTTGGGCTTGATGTGACAGTTGTTGGAACATCGAAGGTCATTATGAACAAGCAACTTGATGCGAAAGGGAGCGAATTTTTGAAATCGGCCATGGCAAAATCAGGCGTTCACCTTATAACTGGTAAAAATATTGATGAAATAACGGGAAAAGATAAGGTGACTTCCGTTCGACTCGATGATGGTACTGTCATTGAGGCACAAATTATGGTTATCTCAACTGGAATCAGTCAAAATGTAGAACTGGCTAAGGCAATCGGAATTGAAACGAATAAATCCATTGTAGTAAACAATAAAATGGAAACAGGTATTTCTGACATATATGCCTGTGGCGATTGTGCAGAATTTGAGGGAGCCAATTATGCGATCTGGCCTCAGGCCATAGACATGGGGAAAATTGCAGGAGCAAATGCGGCAGGAGATGATAAAATTTATCTGAAAACCACGCCAGCGGTAACCTTTAATGGTATGAAAACCAGCATTTTCTCAATTGGTGATATTGGAAAAACAGAAGGCAAAAGTTATAAGACTAAGGAATTCTGTGATGAGGAGAATCTTGTTTATAAAAAACTATACTTTTTAAACGGCAGATTCTGCGGCGGTATACTGATTGGCGATACAAAATCACAAAAGGAATTTTTTGCTGCTTTCGATGAGAAATTGCCGATAGACAAGATGTGAAAAATTTTTTAAAAAAAAGTAAAAAAAAAGAGAGAATATTTATAGAATCCAAGAAGATTAAGGGCTATCATTTTATAGTCCTTTTGTGTTATAATTAAGTTTGACAATTTACGAACATTTAATTAAAAAAAAATTATTCTTTATGTATAATATTCAAATAATAATAATAAAGTAAGAGGAGAACAAGAATGGGATTTTCAAATGAAGTCGGTATAGACTTGGGTACAGCGAATGTGTTGGTATATATAAAAGGGAAGGGAATTGTTTTATGTGAACCTTCTGTTGTTGCGATAAATAAAGACACAAATGAAATATTGGCGGTTGGTGAAGAGGCCAGACAAATGCTTGGCAGAACACCAGGTAATATTATTGCTGTCAGGCCACTCAGAGATGGCGTTATTTCAGATTATGATATTACAGAAAGAATGTTGAAGCACTTCATCAGAAAAACGTGCGGAGCAGGAAAGTTTTTTAAACCTAAAATAATGGTTTGTGTTCCCAGCGGTGTTACCGAAGTTGAAAAGAGAGCTGTAAGAGAAGCAACCTTGCAGGCTGGAGGAAAAGACGTTTTTCTAATGGAAGAACCGGTAGCGGCAGCAATCGGCGCAGGATTAGACATTTCGAAGCCTGATGGAACGATGGTTATAGATATAGGCGGTGGAACAACTGATATTGCGGTTATGTCTATGGGAGGCATCGTTGCCAGTTCATCAGTTAAAATAGCCGGCGATAAGTTTGATGATGCCATTATTAAATATATGAGGAAAGAACATAAATTATATATAGGAGAAAGAACGGCTGAAGATTTAAAGGTGAACATTGGAACAGCATATCCAAGAGAAGTGAACATTTCCATGGAGTGCAGAGGAAGAGACCTTGTGACAGGTTTGCCAAAAGTGGTTGAAGTTTCTTCAAAAGAAATTATGGAAGCCCTTGATGAATCGCTGGGAAGCATTTGTGAGGCTATACACAGAGTATTGGAAATGACCCCTCCTGAACTTGCGGCTGATATCAGCTGTACAGGAATAGTAATAACAGGTGGAGGCGCTCTCCTTTATGGAATCGATAAAAGAATAGAACAACGAACGGGGTTGATTTCCATCGTCGCAGAAAATCCAATGGATTGTGTTGCCATTGGAACAGGAAAAGCTTTGGACTCAATGCTTATTCTTGAAAACGCAGCATTGAATAAAAAAAAGCCATACATGTAAAAATTGCTGATAAAGCCCTCGTCGAGGGCTTTTACAATGTTAAAAAGGGAGAAAAGGATGAAATTGGAATTAATTGCAACCGCTACATTTGGACTTGAAGCTGTTGTTAAAAGAGAAATAGAAGCATTGGGCTACAAAATCATAAAGTCGGAAGACGGGAAAATAACCTTTATGGGGGATGAAAGAGCTCTTGTGAAAGCAAATTTATGGATAAGGTCTGCTGATAGAGTCCTGGTTAAAATGGCAGAGTTCGAAGCAAAAGAATTTGAGGAGCTTTTCCAGCAGACAAAAGCGATTCCCTGGGAGGAGTGGATCCCACTTGACGGTAATGCAATTGTGACAGGGAGTTCAGTCAGATCTCAGCTGCATAGCGTTCCTGCGTGCCAAAGTATTGTTAAGAAAGCTATCATTGAAAGATTAAAGGGTTATTATGACATTGAAAAGTTTGCTGAGACTGGAGCTGAATATACGGTTAAAGCCAGCCTTTTAAAGGATAGAGTCACCATTACAATAGACAGCAGTGGAGCGGGACTTCACAAAAGAGGTTATAGAGTTGCCGATGTGGAAGCACCTATTAAAGAAACATTGGCTGCAGCGATAGTTCAACTGTCTTTCTGGAAAGAAGGCAGACTTCTTGTGGACCCCTGCTGCGGATCTGGAACAATTGCCATTGAAGCCGCTTTGATTGGGAGAAATATGGCACCTGGTCTCAACAGAAAATTTGTGAGTGAAACATGGCATGTTATCCCAAAGAAAATATGGGAGGAAGAACGTAAGGCAGCAGCTGATGCTGTTAAGAAAGATGCAGACATTAGAATAGAGGCTTCAGACATTGACCCCAGGGCAATAAAAGCCTCCATGCAAAATGCGGCAGAAGCAGGAGTGGATGACTGTATCCATTTTGAAACCCTGGATATAGAAAAGATTGAAGCAAAGGAAAAACAGGGAATCATTGTTACCAACCCTCCTTATGGAGAAAGAATTGGCGATGAACGGGATATTCAGAAAATATACAATGCATTGGCAAAATTCTTTAAGGAAAACAACACCTGGTCTCTGTTTTTAATAACATCAGATAAGGATTTTGAATTCAAGGTGTTTGGCAGGGGTGCCGACAGAAGACGAAAATTGTATAATGGAAGAATAGAAGCCTGCTTATATCAGTTCCATGGAGTTAAAATACCAAGGGAATAGCAGCAAACCAAAAACCAAAAAATCAGTTAGTAACAACTTGCGCGTTACTGTTAATTATGATATAATGTTTTCAATAGAAAAAGGGAGTAGCTAGCAATTATAATCAAATTAATTGTAGTATTTGCGTCAATACGGTCAACGACCCGCGGATATTTTAAACAGCAAGACTTTTACTAAGGCTTATGCCCTGGTAAAAGTCTTTTTTTGAGAGGTGGAAAGATGTTTTTTGGAAAAACAAAGGAAGAGACACTGGCTGATCTTGGTACACAGGCAGAAGGATTGACAGAGTCTCGGGTAGAAGAACAAAGAGAAAAATATGGAAGGAACGAGCTTGAGGAAGCCCAAAGTAAATCGGTTTTAGCGGTTTTCCTTTCACAGTTTGCGGATTTGCTGGTAATCATATTAATTGTTGCCGCAGGGGTTTCAATCTTAACGAATAATGTTGAAAGCACGCTTGTAATTTTATTTGTTATTACAATGAATGCTGTATTGGGAACGGTTCAGCATTTTAAAGCGGAGCAGTCACTCAAGAGTCTGAAAGAACTTTCTGCACCTTTGGCAAAGGTTATCAGAGAGGCTGCAAGGAAAGAAATTGATGCCAGAGAAATTGTTGTTGGAGATATCATTCTCCTGGAAGCGGGAGACATTGTCCCTGCAGATGGAAGAATCATTCAAAATTATTCAATGCAGGTGAATGAAAGCGCCTTGACCGGGGAATCAGTTGCGGTAAATAAATTTGATGAAAAAATTGATTTAGAGGATGTCTCTTTAGGAGATCAAAAAAACATGGTTTTTTCCAGTGCACTGGTGACATATGGCAGGGCGTTGGTTGCCGTTACGGCTGTAGGAATGGAAACGGAACTTGGAAAAATCGCAACACTGATGAATGAAACTAAAGAAAGAAAAACCCCCTTGCAGGTCAGTCTTGACCGCTTCAGCAAAAAGCTTTCTTTTATCATAATAGTGATTTGTGCAGTCATTTTTGGTGTTAATGTGTTAAGAGATATGGCGATTCTTGACTCATTAATGTTCGCAGTAGCCCTGGCTGTTGCAGCAATACCTGAAGCTTTATCGTCGATAGTTACGATTTCACTTGCGATTGGCACCTCGAAAATGGCAAAAGAAAATGCAATCATTAAAAACCTGAGAGCGGTTGAAGGACTTGGATGCGTATCAGTGATATGTTCGGACAAAACCGGGACACTGACACAAAACAAGATGAAAGTGAAACATACCTATGCAATGGGTACAGAAAAAAGCAGCAAATTAATGCTGGCTTCTATTCTATGCAACAACAGCGACATTGTGGAGGGGAAAGCAAAGGGAGACCCTACCGAAACGGCACTGACCCAATACTATTACGACAATTATAATGACATAGAGGAAAAATTAAACACCTATGAAAGACTTGCAGAACTGCCTTTTGACTCTGAACGAAAGCTGATGAGCACTGTTCACAAAATAAACGGGGAGCTGGTTATGGTTTCCAAAGGAGCGGTAGATGTGTTGTTGGAGAAGGTGCGTGCTATCTATGATAATCAGGTGGAAAGACCGGTAACCCCAGAAGACATAGAAATAATAAAGGAAAAAAACCATGAATTTTCATCAAACGGACTTCGCGTGCTGGCTTTTGCGAGAAGAACTCTTGAAAGCACTAATATAAGCCTTGAGAGCGAACATAATTTCACCTTTATTGGATTAATTGCAATGGTTGATCCTCCTAGGGTCGAGTCTGCTCAAGCGGTCGCTGACTGCAAGCTTGCAGGAATCAAGCCGATTATGATAACAGGCGATCATAAGGTGACCGCCTCAGCGATTGCCAGGGAGGTCGGAATTTTTGAAGAAGGTGATATCGCACTTACAGGACTGGAACTGAACAAGCTTTCTGATGACGAGCTGATCGAGCTGCTGCCAAGCATTTCTGTTTATGCGAGAGTATCACCGGAACATAAAATAAGAATTGTGGAAATGTGGCAAAAGCAGGGACATATTGTTGCAATGACTGGCGATGGAGTGAATGATGCACCTGCTTTGAAGAAAGCAGACATAGGAATTGCCATGGGCATTACGGGTACAGCCGTTTCAAAAGACGCTGCATCAATGGTACTAACCGATGATAATTTTGCAACTATCGTGAAATCTGTATCAAACGGAAGAAATATTTACTCAAATATTAAAAACTCCATAAAGTTTCTCCTTTCCGGAAACACGTCAGGGATATTAGCGGTGCTCTATACCTCGATTTTGGCATTACCAATGCCATTCATGGCTGTACACCTGTTATTCATTAACCTGCTGACTGACAGTTTGCCGGCTTTAGCCATCGCGATGGAAAAATCCAGCGGCGATTTACTTAAAGAAAAGCCAAGAGACAGCGCGGAATCAATTTTAACAAAAGACTTCCTGTTAGGAGTTGCAGTCCAGGGCACAATCATAGGGATATTTACTTTAACGGCTTATTATATTGGTTTAGGAACAAGCGCGGCCATGGCCAGCACAATGGCTTTTGCCACTTTATGCTGGGGCAGGTTATGGCATGGGTTTAATTCAAGAGGTAAGAGCTCCTTGTTTAAATTGGGACTGTTTACCAATATGTACAGTGTGGGAGCATTTATGCTCGGCACCATATTATTAACTTTGGTTCTTGTATTGCCGCCACTTCAGGGATTATTCCTTGTAACGCCACTTGGACTTGAAAACATGATGATTATAGCAGCCTGTGCAGTGGCACCAACCATCATTATACAGGCTTACAGGGTGATTGGAAAACAGTAGGATTAAGGTTGATCGCAAAAAATAAATCTTTAATGAATAAATTATACACAAAATTAGATATTGCATAAATATCTAATTTTGTGTATAATTATAAAAAATAACCATGAATTGAAAGGCGGGTAATGATGGAAGGACTATTATATTTGGAAGACGGAACCTTTTTTAATGGACGTGGCTTTGGGTGCCAGACGACGAAGGTTGGCGAGTTAGTGTTCAATACATCGATGACAGGATATCAGGAAATACTGACCGACCCCTCCTACAATGGCCAAATAATTAATATGACCTACCCGTTAATTGGAAATTACGGAATTAGTGATATTGACAATGAATCAGATGGCATTTATGCTTTTGGACTTGTGGTTAAAGATGTATGCTTTAACCCGTCAAATCATATGAGCACAAAAAATATAGATACATGGCTTCAGGAAAATAAAATCCCCGGCGTATGGAATCTGGACACAAGAAAAATAACCAAGAAAATCAGACAAGAAGGTACTATAAAATGTGTAATAAGCACAGAAGGGATTTCCCTGGAACAGGCAAAGGAACTTTGCGATAGTACAATACTTCGTGGAGACTATATGAAATTTACCGGGACTGATACAATCAGGCATATTTCGGGAGAAGGGCATAAGGTTGCAGTTCTGGATTTTGGCGTAAAGGAAAGCATCTTGAAGGAACTAAATAAAAGAGGATGTGATCTTTATATTTTCCCCTATCATGCAACGGCTGAAGAAATATTAGCAATTAAACCGGATGGAGTATTCCTGACCAACGGGCCGGGAGACCCGGAACAGGCAACTGAGGCGATTCTGGAAATAAAAAAAATGATGGGGAAACTTCCAATGTTTGGGATTTGCATGGGACATCAGGTACTTGCACTTGCGGCCGGAGGGCAGACATATAAGCTGAAGTACGGACACAGGGGGGGGAACCATGGGGTCTACGACAAAGACTCGGATAAATCACATATAACTGCGCAGAATCATGGATACGCAGTAAAGGCGGAAAGCGTTATTCTGAAAGGAATGGAAATAACCCATGTTAATTTAAACGATGGCACCGTTGAAGGAATGAAACATAGAAGTTTGCCTGTATTTTCCGTACAGTATCACCCTGAGGCTTCTCCTGGTCCAAACGACAGCAGTTATTTGTTTGACAAATTTATTGAATCAATGGAAGGGAGCAAAAAATAATGCCTAAGAAAACTAATATCAGAAAAGTGTTAATCATAGGTTCCGGGCCCATTATCATTGGACAGGCGGCTGAATTTGACTATGCCGGAACCCAGGCATGCAAGGCGATTAAGGAAGAGGGAATAGAAACTATTCTGGTGAACAGCAATCCTGCAACCATCATGACGGATAAAGGCATTGCTGATAAAGTGTATATGGAGCCTTTGACAGTTGAGGCCCTGACTCAAATTCTTGAAAAGGAAAGACCCGATGGTCTGCTTGCAGGTTTTGGTGGACAGACTGCATTAAATCTTGCAATGGAACTTGATGAAAAGGGAGTATTAATACGTCTGGGAGTTGAACTTCTAGGTGTAAATAAAGACAGTATAAAAAAGGCGGAAGACAGAGACGAATTTAAAAGATTAATGCTTGAAATTGGAGAACCGGTTCCGCCCAGTGTTATTGCAAGAACTCTGGCCGAGTGTGAGAAATTCATAAAAACACAAGGTTATCCTGTAATTATCAGACCTGCGTACACTTTAGGCGGTACGGGCGGAGGAATTGCTGACAGCGATGCTGATCTTGAAATTCTTTGTAAAAGAGGCATCGAAAGCAGCACAATCGGTCAAATTCTTCTTGAAAAATCGGTTGCAGGCTGGAAGGAAATAGAACTTGAGGTAATAAGAGACAGAAAAGATAACTGTATTATAATCTGCAGCATGGAAAATTTTGATCCGGTTGGTGTGCATACGGGGGACAGCATCGTGGTCGCGCCGGTTCAGACGCTTAGAGACGCAGAATATCAAATGTTGAGAAATGCAGCCTTGAAAATCATTAGAAGCCTGAATATTGAGGGTGGCTGCAATATTCAGTATGCACTTAATCCTGTTACCAGTGAATATATTGTAATTGAAGTGAATCCAAGGGTCAGCAGATCTTCAGCGCTGGCTTCAAAGGCAGCAGGTTATCCTATAGCAAAAATCGCAGCAAAAATTGCCATTGGATACAGCCTGGATGAATTGAATAATTATGTTACAAAAACAACAAGTGCCTGCTTTGAACCAACACTTGATTATTGTGTTGTTAAATTCCCAAAATGGCCTTTTGATAAATTTCGTACAGCTTCAAGAAAGCTTGGGACACAGATGAAGGCTACAGGGGAAGTCATGTCCATTGACAGGACTTTTGAAAGCGCATTACTAAAGGCAGTTACCTCATTAGAGGTAAAATGCGACGGGCTTAGAGTCCCTTACGTAACGAATTTATCCACAACAAAGCTGATGAAAAAAATTACTGATTGCGATGATGAAAGAATTTTCTGTCTGGCAGAGGCCATGCGAAGAGGTACAACATTAGACGAATTGCATCAGATAACCAAAATAGACATTTGGTTCTTAAATAAAGTAAAAGGGATTGTTGATATGGAACATACCCTGAAGACTCAAGAACTTACCGCTGAATTTTTAAGAGAAGTTGAAGCAAGAGGATTCACGGATAGCGAGATATTGTCACTGTCGGGTGTTTCCAGAGAAGTTCTTCAGGATATGCGTATATATCATGACATATTCCCTGTTTATAAGGTGGTGGATACCTGCGGCGGGGAATTTGATGCGGCAACTCCATATTATTATTCCTGCTTTGATCAGGAAGATGAGAGCAGGATTTCTGATAAAAAGAAAATACTTGTAGTTGGTTCCGGTCCCATACGAATAGGACAGGGAATCGAATTTGACTATTGCTGCGTACAGGGTGTCTGGGCTATAAAAGAGCTGGGTTATGAAGCAATAATCATCAATAATAACCCGGAAACTGTAAGCACTGACTTTGATACTTCAGATAAACTTTATTTCGAAGCACTTCACATTGATGATGTAATGAACGTGATCAAGAAAGAAAGACCTCAAGGTGTAATACTTCAGTTTGGCGGTCAGACTTCCCTGAATCTCGCAGAAAAGTTGAACCGAAGAAGCATTAAAATACTCGGAACCTCCAACAAATATATTGATATCGCTGAGGACCGGGAGAAATTTATTGCACTTCTTGAAGAGCTTAAAATTCCTACCCCTGAGGGGGCAGCCGTAACCAATGAAGAGGAGGCCTTTCAAACAGTGGCGCTGTTAGGGTATCCTGTTGTTGTCAGACCCTCTTTTGTCATAGGAGGCAGGGGAATGCAGGTTGTCTATGCAGATGACGAATTAAAGAAATATATGAAGGAAGCTGTGGCGATTTCTACAGAACACCCTATCCTGATAGACAAATACATTCAGGGTAAGGAAATAGAGGTTGATGCCATTGGTGACGGAGAAGATATTCTTATACCAGGGATTATGGAGCATATTGAAAGAACTGGTGTCCATTCAGGTGACAGCATCTCGGTATATCCTCCTTTTGATTTAAGCAAAAAGCTGGAAGAAAAACTGGTGAAATATACACAGAAAATATCAAAGGCGTTACACGTCGTTGGACTTGTGAACATTCAATATGCTTATGATGGCAAGGAACTGTATGTAATCGAAGTCAATCCCAGAGCATCAAGAACTGTACCAATCCTCAGCAAGGTTACAAGGGTTCCAATGATCAAACTTGCCGTTGCTGTAATGCTTGGCCGAAAACTGAAGGATCTGGAATACGGAACAGGATTATATAAAAGAGCTGAAAAATATGCAGTTAAGGTTCCGGTATTCTCAAATGCAAAACTTACTGATGTCGACGTTGCTCTCGGTCCTGAAATGAGATCCACAGGAGAGGTGCTTGGAATAGATGAAAATCTGGAGAAAGCCATTTATAAAGGATTTCTTGCCGCGAATATGAATATACCTGTCGAAGGTGGTGTTTTTGTGGCACTTAGGGATTCTGAAAAAAATGACAGAACAATTTCCACAATAAAGAAATATAAACGTGCAGGCTTTACGGTCTATTCGTCAAAAGGCACGACCAGTTTTCTGAATGAAAACGGAATAGAGGCAATAAACATTACCTATGAGAAGGCAAAGCAATGTATCGGACAGGAGATTGTCTGTGTAATAAATATTCCTAAAATAGGGAACCGAACGGAAAGCGAAGGCTTCGCTCTAAGAAGAAAAGCAATCGAGTGGGGACTTCCGGTATTAACCTGCATGGATACAGCGGATGCCTTTATGACAGCCATTAAATTAAAGCAGGCCGGAACCAGACTCGATTACAACCCATTATAAGCATCCGACATTGGGTTTGTGAAAAAAATAACCCTTGCAATTGGTGGATTTGCTTCAATGGGGCCTGTGGATAAGTTTTAGAACGCGAAGCGGAGAAAAAATAAGCACGCGACTGGTGTATGAAATACATTTTTCGCGTGCTTAATATTTATTTTTGAACTGGGTTATCTGGATCAGTTATCCACAGGTTAACTGTTGATAACTGAAATTTAGAATGACTGATTGCAAGGGCTCTGAAAAAACCAAGCCCAAGGAACGCCCATATAAGCAGCCTGGAATGGGTTTGCTTTTTTCAAAATTTGGCAAGCCCATTCTAGACTGCTTATAATGGGCTTACTCTGTTCAACGTTCCGCCGGCCAGGAAGCTTTCCTGATTCGCAATACAGATATCGATCAATAATTGCCTGGTTTCCCTTGGAATCCATGCGATATGAGGTGTCAGAATACAATTTTCAAGACCAATTAAAGGATTGTTTTTTTCTGGAGGTTCGATAGAAAGCACATCCGTAGCATAAGCGGCCACCTTGCCTGATTTAATGGCTGCTGACATATCGTCTTCATTAATCAAACCGCCCCTTGCAGAATTCAATATAATTACGCCATCCTTCATCTTCTTTATTAATTTTTCGTTGACAAAGCGCAGTGTGTCATCATTTAGAGGGCAGTGTAATGAAATGACGTCTGATTCAAGAGTGCTCTTCGGGTCAGAACTGTAAGTATTCAAAGTCATTCCAAGAGCAATGCAGATAGCGGCAACTTTTTTCCCAATTGCCCCGTATCCAATGATGCCGATTGATTTGCCGGCAAGAAGAGTAAGCGGTTTTTTTGTAAAGCAAAAGTCGGGCGCCTCAAACCATTCTCCAGCTTGAACTGCCTGATTATGAATACCAACATGATTTGTAAGTTCCAGAAGAAGCGAAACAGTATGCTGTGCCACGGCATCCGTAGAATAGGCAGGAATGTTTGTAACAGCTATCCCAAGCTCTTCAGCAGCCTTCACATCAATATTATTATAACCGGTAGCCGCCTCGCAAATAAACTTTAATCTTGGACATCGAATCATCATCTCTCTGGTTATTTCATTCTTGTTTACAACAATCGCATCTGCCTCTTTTATTCGCTCAATTATTAATTCATCGTTTGGAGTTGTCTCAGTTCTGTCATAAACAATAAATTCCCCAAATCTGGAATAAGCATCCCAGCTCAAATCTCCTGGATTTGCTGTGTAACCATCTATTATTACCGTTTTCATTGGCCTAGTCCTCCACCATATTCGCACAGGTTAATTTTGCATAAAATATGTACTCAATCAGTTTACTATATATTTTGTGGAAGGTCTAGACCTATTATGGTATAATAGTAAAGTAGCATTTAACAATAATACTAATTAAAGAGCTGTATTCAAGGTTGAAAATTGAAGAACTTAGTTCAGAAAGTAACAGGAGAAGCCGTTCCGGTTTGGATCTGCGTGGATATTAAATGACAACATTAGAATATTATTAATTGGAATAGGCCTTTCAATGGATGCTGTGGCGGTTTCAATGACAAATGGAATGGTATATAGAAATACAAGCAAAGGGAAAATTATAGCGCAACCCTTATATTTTTCCATATTTCAGGGAATCATGCCGCTTTTGGGCGGCGTTCTTGCGGGAAAATGATGAAAGAGGGATATTCAAAGTTAAAAGAAGAGGTTTGCGCAAAACCCTTCCTGACTCATAAAATATTGCTCTTTCAGTTGCCGTGGCAATCATATTAGGCAAAAAATTCGGAGAATATTTAGGGTGCAAAGCGGAAATGCTGGGGGGCGTAATACTGGTTTTAGCAGGCATTAAAGCATTGTTATAAAAAGTATGGCAAAACAGTAAAATATGGAGGAATGAAATGAGAATAGATAACAGAGAGAATGACCAACTACGTAATATTACCATTACAAACAATTATTTGATGAGCCCGCAAGGGTCGGTGCTTATTGAAATGGGAAATACAAAGGTAATCTGCACGGCATCCGTCGAAGAAAGTACGGCAAGACATTTAAAGGGAACAGGACAAGGCTGGGTTACTGCGGAATATGGGATGCTCCCAGGATCAACAGGAACCAGAAAGCGAAGAGATGTGGTGAAGGTTGATGGAAGAACCGTTGAAATTCAAAGGTTAATTGGAAGATCGTTACGATCGGTTGTCGATATGAAACTACTTGGTGAAAGAACAATCTGGATTGACTGTGATGTTATACAGGCAGATGGGGGGACAAGAACGGCCTCTATTACAGGATCTTTTATTGCCATGGTAGAAGCGATGAAATGGATGAAAAAGGAAGGGATGATTAAAGAACTTCCTGTTAAGAATTTTGTTTCAGCAATTAGTGTCGGAATTGTTGAAGACGAGCCAATGATGGATCTTTGCTATTATGAGGACGCTGCTGCCCAGGTTGATATGAATCTTGTAATGACAGATAAGGGAGAATACGTTGAAATACAGGGAACGGGGGAGGAATCGACCTTTTCGGAAGCCCAGTTGAAAATACTTCTGGCACTTGGTAAAAAAGGCTGCAAACAGCTGTTTAAAGACCAGAGAGAGATTACTGGGGAACTAATATAAAAACAAACCGACAAAGGAGATTATATATGAAAAAAATTGTTGCAGCATCACAAAACAAGCATAAAATAAGAGAAATTGAAGAGATTACAAAGGAATTTGGCATGTTTATCGTCCCCAGAGACGAGGCAGGAGTGCCTAACGTTGAAATAGTAGAAGATGGGGAAACATTCGAAACCAATTCCTATAAAAAAGCGTATGAAGTAATGAGGCTCTGTGGAGAAATAACGATTGCAGATGATTCTGGCCTGGAGGTTGATTATTTAGATGGCGACCCTGGTGTTCGTTCTGCCAGATTTGCCGGAGAAGATATGGATGACAAAAAAAACAATGAAAAACTGTTAAGTCTGCTCGAAGGTGTTCCAATGGAAAAACGTTCAGGAAGATTCGTATCAGTTATTACCATTGTGTATCCCGATGGAACGAATATTGTTGCCAGAGGCGAGGTGGAAGGTCACATTGCATTTGAGAAAAGCGGAGATAACGGGTTTGGATATGATTCATTGTTTATTCCATTAGGTTATGATAAAACTTTTGGGGATTTCACACCGGAAAATAAAAATAAAATCAGTCATAGGGCAAAGGCGCTCGTTAAGCTTAGAAAATTACTGATGGAAAAAGATAAGGACTTTATCGAAAATCAGCCTGGCGACGAAGGAAGCAAATAAACTGAACTGAAAACAACAAGGTATGTAAATAAACTGAACTGAAAACAACAAGGGAACGAATAAGAGGAAAGGTATTAAAAGTAATAAAAAATGACAAAAAAAAGACCGTTAAAAATCCTCCTGCTGATCATCAGGGAGCTTAAAGACCCTTATTTTCAGGGGTTTGCTGCACAGATAGCCTTTTATTTTCTGCTGTCTGTAATACCAATGCTTATTTTGCTTTCGCAAATGCTGGCATTTTTCTCTTTGTCTTTTGACTCATTAGGCGCATTAATTAAACAATATGCCTCTTTAGAGGTTTCGGAGCTGATTGGTGATTTTATTTCATACAAACCTACAGGGGTCATGAATGTTATATTTGTACTGGTTTCTTTATGGGCAGCATCAAAAGCCCAGTTTTTCCTTGGAAAAATTGCCAATTATTCTATCACTGGAGAACCTGCGGGCAGAGGATATTTGAGAGAAAGAATAAGGGCAATCGAGACAATTGTTCTCACTATGTTCACAATCGTATTTTCTTTGATCATAATAGTTTATGGAGAGCTGATTATAGAGATAATTCTAGATACCCTTTTAGAACTATTCGGCATACAATATTCAGTCAGGGGCTTCTGGCTCTTAATCAGATGGCCAATTGCACTGACTTTGTATTTTGTAATGGTAACCTACAATTACTATATTTTGCCGACGAATAAGGTTAAAATAAGAGAAGTCTTGCCAGGAAGCATTTTCGCGGCTGTCTCCATCCTTTTGGTTACAAGTCTTTACAGCTACTATACTAATAGCGTGGCAAACTATTCGCTGCTTTATGGTTCGCTCGCGTCCCTTGTGGCTATGATGATCTGGTTTTATCTGCTGGGATGGACACTGGGACTTGGCGTTATGCTTAACAAGGCCTGGCGTGAAACGAAAGGCAATAACAGGCAATAATGCGAAATATTAAAACAGGCAATTTCGAATGCCTGTTTTTATTTTAATATCCTTACCGAAATAATTTCATCCATGGTAAGCCTGGCTATTAAATCCGACTCGTCAAAGTTGGAGTCAACGTCCATTAAGGTGTAAGCAAAATCACCTTTGCTTTTGTTTAGAAAATCTTTGACAATAATATTTAGTTCGGAAAGTATTCCTGTTATTTTACCTATAACAGCAGGGATATTTTTGTTTAAAATGCATATTCTTTGACCATTCCCAGAAATAAAAGTTCCTAAAGAGACTTCGGGGTAATTTACCGAATTGGTTATATTGCCGTTTTCAAGATAATCCATAATTTCATGTGCTGCCATTGCAGCACAATTATCTTCAGCTTCTTCAGTGGAAGCACCTAAATGTGGTATTGCAATAATATTTTTCTGATTGATTAAATTATCATTTGGGAAATCGGTTATATATCTTCCCACTTTTCCTGCAGCGATAGCGTCAAGTAAATCATTTTCGTTTATAAGATTGTCCCTTGAAAAATTAAGCAAAACTGCGCCATCTTTCATTTGCGCAAAACGTTCTTTGTTCATCATTCCCTTGGTTTCGGCAATGGATGGTACATGAATGGTAATGTAGTCGCACTTAGGCAGTAACTCATCAAGAGATTTTATAATGGCTACAGTATTTGACAATTCATGGGCGGCTTTCCATGTTATAAAAGGATCATATCCAAAAACCTTCATGCCTAATGCTTCTGCTGAGTTGGCTACGGCTACGCCAATTGCCCCAAGACCTATGATTCCTAGTGTTTTTCCTTTGATTTCGGTACCGGCAAACTGTCCTTTCCCTTTTTCAACGCATTTGCTGACATCATCCGTCAGGGTGCAGGCCCAGGTTAATCCGGAGTAAAGATTTCTGGCTGACAGTAAAAGCCCTGCAAGGACAAGTTCTTTTACTGCATTGGAATTGGCTCCAGGTGTATTGAAAACAACGATGCCTTCTGAAGCACATCTTGCTAAAGGGATATTATTTACACCAGCACCCGCTCTTGCTATCGCAAGCAGATTTTTGGAAAAATTCATTTCAAGCATATCCTGGCTTCTGACCAGAATGCCGACAGCTTCTTCCGCATTGTCAGTGATAGAATACTTATCATTAAAACAGCTAAGGCCTGCCGGAGATATTTTATTCAAAGTTGCTATTTTATACATTTTATTCTCCTTTAAATTTGTGAAATATTTAATTTATAATGATTATATCACTTTACTCAAATGTAGTAAAGTGGTATAATAACTACTTGAAGAATTAATAAAAAGGGGTGAAAAATATGAACAAAATTAATAACAGAGTATTTAACTTTTCTGCGGGTCCATCAATGCTCCCGCTTGATGTCATGGAAGAGGTTGCGGCAGAACTTACCGACTATAATGGCTGTGGACAATCAGTAATGGAAATGAGCCATCGATCAGCTGAGTTTGAAAAAATCATAGAAGATGCTGAGAAAAATTTAAGAGAAATCATGAATATACCAGATAATTATAAAGTAATCTTTGTTCAAGGTGGAGGTACTCTTCAATTCGCAATGGTGCCGCTTAACCTTTTTAAAAGCTCAAAGAAAGCTGATTATATTTTAACTGGTACCTGGGCGAAAAAAGCGGCGGAGGAAGCGAAAAAATTCGGAGATGTTAAAATAACTGCATCTTCAGAACCTGATAATTTTACTTATATTCCTCAGGTTGCAAAGGAAGAATTCAGGACTGATGCCGACTATGTTCACATTACTTTGAATAACACCGTTTATGGAACAAAATTCCCGTATATACCAGAGACGGGAGATGTTCCGCTTGTTGCAGACATGTCCTCCTGTATTTTATCAGAGGAAATTGATGTGACAAAATTCGGGCTTATTTATGCCGGGGCCCAAAAAAACATTGGACCGGCAGGAGTTACGATTGTGATTATCAGAGAAGATCTGCTGGGATTCGCACCAAAGGAAACCCCTACATATCTTGATTACAAAACACATACCGATAACGGTTCCATGTATAATACTCCTCCTTGTTTTGGGATTTATGTCGCTGGTGAAGTTTTCAAAAAAATCAAAGCAACGGGTGGAGTCAGTGCTTTGGAGAAAATCAATAAGGAAAAAGCTAAGATGCTTTATGACTACATTGATCAAAGCAGATTATACAGTTGCCCGGTTGCTGAAAAGGATCGTTCCCTGATGAACGCTGTATTTATTACGGGAGACAAAGACCTGGATAAGAAATTTATAGCAGAATCAAAAGCAGCAGGACTTATCAATTTAGCAGGGCACAGGTCGATCGGCGGAATGAGAGCCAGCATATATAATGCGATGCCAGTGGCAGGTGTTGAAAAATTAATAGATTTCATGAAGAGTTTTGAGAAAGAAAATAAATAGGCTTTATGAAGAGATTTGAGGCAGAAAATAAATAGGAGATCAGTAATAATGAGATATTTAATAGTTGTTCCTGACGGTGCGGGGGATGAACCAATAGCAAAACTTGAAGGCAAAACCCCGCTACAGATGGCAAAAATGCCTGTTGCGGACGGGCTTGCCAAACTGGGACTTGTTGGGCTGGTAAAAACGATTCCGGAAGGAATAGCACCAGGCAGTGATGCGGCAAATCTTTCTGTGATGGGGTACGACCCTGAAAAATTTCTGACTGGAAGATCTCCATTAGAGGCTGCCAGCATTGGAATAGAAATGCTTGATACTGATGTTGCCTTCAGGACCAATCTGATTACCTTAACGGGCGATGGAGCGTATGAGGACATGATTATTACAGATCACAGTTCAGGAGACATTTCAACGGAAGAGGCGGACCAGTTAATGAAGGCGGTACAGGATAGATTCGGGGACGAAAAGATAAAATTTTATACAGGTGTCAGTTACAGACATTGTATGATTGTTAAAAATGGAGAAACCAGTTATGATCTTACACCTCCTCATGATGTTCTGACAAGAAGAGTGGGGGATTATTTACCAAAGGGAGAAGGGTCTGGTTTTATTACCCAAATGATGAAGGAAAGCTATGAGCTGCTGAAAAATCATCCTGTAAATCTGGAAAGAGTGAAAAGGGGTCTGAACCCGGCAAATGCAATTTGGATTTGGGGTCAAGGTAAAAAACCGGCACTTACATCTTTTTATGATAAATATGAAATAAGAGGCACTGCTATTTCTGCAGTGGACTTAATAAAGGGAATCGCAATTTGCGCAGGTTTGAATTCAGTTGACGTGAATGGTGCCACAGGCACCATTCACTCAAATTTTGAAAATAAAGCAGAGGCTGCCATAAATGAGTTTGAAGCAGGAAAAGATTTTGTCTATATCCATTTGGAAGCACCTGATGAATGCTCTCACCAGGGCGATTTAGAAGGAAAAATAAAATCACTGGAAATAATTGATGAGAAGATAATAAAACCGCTTGTGGAATATCTTAAATCAAGGGATGAAGATTTTAGAATTTTAATTGTTCCAGATCATAGAACACCGATAGCATTAAGAACTCATAGTTCAGATCCAGTCCCTTTTGTCCTTTACAGCAGCAGGAACCGGGGCATTGAAAATCTGACGAATTCTTTTGACGAAGTTTCAGGAGAGAAAGGGATGTATTTTAACAGCGGATTTTCTTTGGCAAATTACTTTTTTGCCAGATTGAAAACAGATTCATAAATAATTAACAAAGGGAAAAAATGAAAAATATAATATACTTAATAATATTAGCACTGGTAATGTCATGTGTGCCAAATAACTATGCCTACGCAGTAATGGGTACGCCGCAGATTACTGCAGAAGCAGGAGTTGTCATTGATGCAAACACTGGGCAGGTACTGTTCGATAAGAACAAGGATGTAAAACTTGAACCTGCCAGCATAACAAAGGTGATGACAGCACTTCTGGCACTTGAAAATTTAGATATGAATAAGACGGTAATAATCGATGAGGAGGCTGCTTTTACAGAAGGCAGCCGAATTTATCTTCTGGAAGGTGAAGAAGTCACTGTACAGGATTTAATGTATGCGTTGCTTTTGGAATCTGCCAATGACTCGGCTGTTGCAATTGCCAAAGAAGTGTCAGGCTCTGTAGGTGAATTCGCGAAACTGATGAATAAGAGAGCTAGAGAGATAGGAGCAAATAATACAAAATTTGTGAACCCTCACGGGTTACACGCTGAGGGGCATGTCACTACAGCTTATGATATGGCATTAATTACTCAAACAGCCATGAGAAACCCAGACTTTAGAAAATTAATTCTGACGTATAGGCACGTTATTGAAAAAACGAATAAACAGCCAACCAGGTTTTTATATAATACCAACAGGCTTATTTATGACGAAAAGACGAAGGTTGATGCAAACGGAATTTTAAGACCAGCTAAGTATGACGGCGTTACTGGAATCAAAACCGGGTATACCCCTGAAGCCGGAGGATGCCTTATTACCGGGGCTGAAAAAAATGGCAGCGAGTTTATTACGGTAGTTTTAAAATCAACAGATCTGGGGAGATTTGGAGATGGCATAACTCTGCTTGATTTTGCTTTTTCTGACTATAAATCGGTTACTGCCATCAAAGGTGAAACTGATATGGGGATGATCAAAGTAAAAAACGGAGAGAAAAACAAGGTTGAATTAGTAACTGAGCGGAACGGAGGCGTTACTTTACCAAAAGAAGCCTCTGAAGATATTGTGAATAAAAAAATTGTAATCCCGAAAAGTGTAAAGGCACCTATAAAAAAAGGACAGCAAATAGGAGTCGTGGAAATATATGAAGGAGATGTTCTCAGAGACAAGGTGCCAATTGTAGCAACTGAATCCATTGGGAAAGGGACATTTTTATCTGTTTTTGGAATAGAAGATAAAATAGCTGTTAAAATTATTCTGGCGCTGAAAATAATCGGCGGGATTTTGGGGATGCTGGTTTTACTGGTGATTGCATACATTTTGTATAAAAAAAATCAAATAAAAAAGAGACGGTTAAGAAGGAAACAGCAAATGAGCAAAATGGCAAAGGAAAGACATGTTCGACATTAAAGAAAATCTAAAAGAGCTCCCGGATAAACCGGGAGTTTATTTGCATAAAGATAAACTGGGGCAAGTTATTTATGTGGGGAAAGCATCTTCATTAAAAAATAGAGTGCGCCAGTATTTTCAATCTTCAAGAAATATGGATGCCAAGGTCAGAGCCATGGTCTCTCATATTGAGGAATTTGAATATATTACAACGGCAACAGAAATGGAAGCATTGATACTGGAATGCACCTTGATTAAAAAATATATGCCGAAGTATAATGTGCTGCTGCGGGATGATAAAACTTATCCTTATATCAAAATTACCATGTATGAGGGATTTCCCAGACTTACAAAAACAAGAAAAATAGAAAAGGACGGGGGAAAGTATTTTGGACCGTATACAGATGTTTCTTCGGTGAATCAGATAATTGAGCTGCTGAACAGCATTCTGAAACTAAAGAGGTGTTCCAATAAAACTTTTGCCGAAGGGTTTAAACCTTGCCTCAACTTTCATATCAATCAATGCCAAGGAGTTTGCATCGGAAACATCAGTAGGGATGAATACAGAAAAAGTATTTATGAAGCGATTGATTTTTTAAATGGTAAAAGCAAGCCGCTGACAGATTATCTGAAAATGAAGATGAAGGAAGAGGCTGACAAACTTAATTACGAGGGTGCTGCAGAATACAGGGACTACATTAACGCCATAAACAGCTTGAATCAAAAGCAGAATGTGGTGATTCTGGGAGCGAAGGATATGGATGTAATAACCATTCTAAAAGGTGAAAAGGAGTATTACGCCGTGCTGTTTTTTGTGAGAGAAGGCAAACTTTCCGGCAGAGAAACCTATCACCTCCAGACGAATGCTGAAGATGAACCTTGTGAGATGACTCGGGCATTTATTGAGCAGTATTACACCGAGGTCCCTCAAATCCCAAATGAAATACTTATTCAATATGAAATTGAAGACAAGCCGCTTGTTGAAGAATTTCTGACAACGATATCCGGCAAAAGAATTAAGATCACAATGCCGGTGCGTGGTGAAAAAAAGGCCATGCTTGAGCTTGTGAAAAAGGATGTCATCGAAATGGGTAAAAGCATTGATGCAAAGGCACTTAATCAAAGGGAGCGGGAAACTTCAATCAGAAAAGAAATGGAGGGGTTAATAAATGAGTATAATGGTTTTACTATCGGTGGCAGGAATCGCAGTAATAGCACTTGTGCTGGGGACAGTGCTGAAATAGGAGATAATAGCACTTGTGCTGGGGACAGTGCTGAAATAGGAAAAAACTATCGAATTGAGGCTTATGATATATCCAATATTAATGGTGTCGATTCAGTGGGAGCAATGGTGGTCTTTGAGGGAGCCAAAGCAGTAAAAAAGGATTACAGGCGTTTTAAAATAAGAACAGTTGAGGGACCAAATGATTATGGAAGCCTGCAGGAAGTAATATACAGAAGATTTAACAGGGCGCTTGCGGGAGATCCCGGGTTTTCGAAAATTCCTGACATCCTTTTTATTGATGGGGGAGTAGGCCAGGTTTCGGTTGTTCTTAAAATGCTGAATGCCATGAATATTAAACTTCCAGTATTTGGAATGGCAAAGGATGAAAGTCATCGGACGAGGGGACTGGTGTATTTAACCGGTTTGGATTTCGGTGAAAACAGTCGTGAAATTTCGTTGAAGGAAAGGCCGCTGCTTTTTAAATATGTGGGGACGATACAAGAGGAGGTCCATCGTTTTGCGATAGATTATCACAGGGGTCTTCGAGGGAAAAGACTTGAAATTTCAGTTCTCGATGAAATAGA
>Ga0209386_1000302_pt1 | contig 25402 bp, 21 predicted proteins | sample NGEPertwo_FD_184510 | JGI IMG/M metagenome (GOLD analysis project Ga0209386, IMG submission 184510) | Arctic peat soil microbial communities from the Barrow Environmental Observatory site, Barrow, Alaska, USA - NGEE Permafrost154B-two... | ecosystem: Environmental > Terrestrial > Soil > Wetlands...
ATCCTTAAGAAGGCCCAAATTGACTTGAGTCGCAGGATGGTGATACATTCCATGATTCATAGCTGGTGCCACAAAAATTGGTGCGTGTGTCGCTAAAAGAACCGTCGAGAGAAAATCATCCGCCAAGCCCATCGCCATCTTAGCAAGTATATTGGCCGTGGCAGGCGCAATAATGACTGCATCAACGTGCTCCGCCAAGGCGATATGCTCCACATTCCAAAGTTTCGGCTCGTCAAATAGGTCACAATACACAGGGTTTAAGGAAAGGCTCTGCAACGTCAATGGCGTAATAAACTCTGTTGCAGACTTCGTCATAGCTACGTGTACTTGGGCATGCAGCTTACGTAAGTGCCGCACAACTTCCGCTGCTTTGTAGGCTGCAATTCCACCAGAAACTCCGACGAGTATGCTTTTCTCGGTTAACACTACTCAGCCTCTCCTGGGGTACATTCATAGGTGGATTTAGTATGTGCCATCTCCTCAAGTGAAATACTAACCGGCTTCATACCCTTAACTAAATCCTCATGTTTTCCCTCTTCCATGATTGTACGAGCCCGCTTGGCAACAACGACCACCAACGTGTATTTGCTATCTACCTTTTTCATGAGCATATCAAGTGAAGGTTGTTTCATTTAAGTTCCCCCTTAAAAACAAATGGTTTTCGTTTAACCCGACATTTTTCTGCTACGAGAATACTTTTCAGTTTATCGACAGCCGCCGGAACTTCATCGTTAATGACCACGTAATCATACTCGCTCACATATTCCAGTTCCTGGATTGCCTTGTCTAAGCGTTTCTGAATGACTTCCTCAGTCTCAGTTCCTCGCTTATGTATACGTTCAGAAAGAACATCTAAGGATGGCGGAACAATAAAGGTAAAAATGCCTTGAGGAAACTGCTTTTTAATTTGCAACGCCCCTTGGATTTCGATCTCTAAAATAACGTCCCGGCCTTCTTGTAAAGCTTGCTCAACAGCAACGCGTGGTGTTCCATAATAATTATCACAAAACTCGGCCCATTCCAACAATTGATCATGAGCGAGCAGCGCTTCAAATTCCTCTCGCGGACGAAAATGATAATGCACCCCGTCCACTTCACCCGGGCGAGGACTCCTTGTGGTCGATGAGACAGAATATTTCAGACTGGGCATTTGGTTCAGAAGTTCTTGACAAATCGTTCCTTTGCCAGCTCCAGAGGGACCCGATAAAACAATTAATAGCCCATAATTTTCTTCCATTCTACACCCCTAGTCTGTCGGGTCTTCTACTTGGGTATTGGACTCTTTTGTCGTGAGACGATGAGCCACAGTTTCAGGTTGAACGGCAGATAGAATCACATGATGGCTATCACAGACAATTACAGCGCGCGTACGTCGACCATAAGTCGCATCAATAAGCATACTCGCATCCCGTGCTTCTTGAATAATACGTTTTATCGGGGCAGATTCTGGGCTCACAATCGATACAATTCGGTTGGCAGATACGATATTGCCAAACCCGATGTTGATGAGCTTAATGTCCAAGACGGATCCTCCATTACTCTAGATTCTGGATTTGCTCACGCACTTTTTCCAATTCACTTTTTATACCGACGACCTGTTGTCCAATTTTTAAGTCATTGGCTTTTGATCCAATGGTATTGATTTCTCGGTTCATTTCCTGAATCAGGAAATCAAGTCTGCGTCCCACTGAATCGTTACTTCTCAGAGCCTCGCGCCCTTGAGCCAGATGGCTTTCAAAGCGAACCAGCTCTTCTGTGATTGAGGCGCGATCCGCAAAATATACCACCTCGTTCGCCAGTCTCGTCGCATCCAATTCTACTTCTTTCAGTAACGTCTGAATGCGGTCCTGCAAGCGTTCTTGATAATCGGACACGACTAAGGGAGAACGTTCAGCAATATGCTGCAGAGACTGGGTGATAAAATCAAGCCTTTGTAGTAGATCGGACGCTAATTTTTCTCCTTCAATACTGCGCATTTGTGCGAAGCTATCTGAGGCTAACTTAAGGGCCTCAGTGCATGCCCCCCACAAAATATCAAGCTCGATCTCAGGGTCCACAACCGAAAGGATCTCCGGAAAAGCCACTAGACGGTAAACATCGGTTTCATAGGTCGTATGTAGAGCTAATGCGAGATCCTTCAAAATCTTATCATACGACAGTGCTAAATCTTTGTCAACCTTCACCAATCGCTTCATTGCTTCAGTTTTCACCAGATTAACAGACACTTCAATCCGACCGCGCTGGAATTTTCCTTGCAACGTTTTTCGTATTTGTTCCTCAAACCCAACTAGATGACGAGGTGCTCTCACTAGGATCTCTAAAAATCTATGGTTTACCGATTTCAGCTCGATAGTGAACTGATAACCGCCTACGCTAGCCTCACCCCGTCCAAATCCTGTCATGCTATTTGCCATACACCCCCGATTTAACCACCGATCAACCGGGATATTCACCTCTTCATCATTACTAAAGCACGCATCCTAAAGGAATGCTCTTAAAATTCAAATTGTCCTAAGTTTTCTTGTATTCGTTTTAAAGCTTCTCGAAGTCGTTCAGTACTGATAGTTAACGATATACGGAAGTAACCTTCACCATATTCCCCATAGCCGTTGCCAGGGGTAATGACTACGCCGGTCTTCTCTAAGACTAATTCGCAGAAAGACGTCGAGGTGTATCCCTTTGGCACTTTTGGCCAAACATAGATCGTAGCCTTAGGCCGTTCCACGTTCCAGCCTAAAGCTGTTAGGGCTTCTATCACGATATCTTGTCGTTCTTGGTATATCTTACAAAGTTCTGGGATGATTTCCTGGTTCCCTAAAAGCCCTTCGATAGCAGCCTCTTGGATTGCCTGGAAAACCCCAGAGTCAATATTTGATTTAATGCGGCCAAGCGCTTCGATAACCCTTGCATTACCTGCTGCCCACCCGATTCTCCAGCCGGTCATATTATAGGTCTTGGACAACGAATGAAATTCGATTCCAACCTCCTTAGCCCCTGGAATCTCCAGAAAGCTCAAAGGCTTATAGCCCTTAAAGGCAATTTCCGAGTAAGGACCATCATGACAGATAATAATATCATTCTTTTTAGCATAAGCGATGGCCTTTAAATAGAAGGTTTCATCCGCGACTGCGCCCGTTGGGTTATTGGGATAATTCAAGAACATAAGTTTCGCTTTCTGGGCAATATCTTCTGGGATCGCGTCAAAATCTGGCAAGAAGCCGTTCTCTTCTTTGAGGGGCATGATATAGGGAACGCCTCCTGCAAGCAAGGTACCTACGCCATAAACGGGATAGCCGGGATCAGGAATTAAGGCAACGTCGCCTTCGTTCAGATAACAAAGTGAAATATGAGCGATCCCTTCTTTAGAACCAATCAAGGTCACCACTTCTTTTTTGGGGTCAAGCGTAATATTGGAACGCCGTTTATACCACTCTGCGACCGCTTGGCGGAACTTCAACATTCCTATGTACGAAGGATAGCGATGATTTTCCGTATTGTGTGCAGCTTTTACCAGCGCTTCAATAATATGATCTGGCGTTGGGCGATCAGGGTCCCCTATGCCAAGACTTATGACGTCGACACCCTTCGCTTTAGCATTGGCAATTTTTTCATCAATACGAGCAAATAAATACGGGGGTAATGACTGAATTCTTTGTGCTTCTTCCATAAATAAAATCCTCCTTTGTTTACATTACTTTTTGTCTATTACATGTTTTGACTCAATGCCCTATCTCCAACCATTCGCCCTTAAACACATACGTCGCCGGACCGGTCATGTAGACATGATTGTCTAATCCCCATTCAATGAATAAATCTCCACCCGGTAGATGAATCGTCACGGTTCGTTCCGTTTTATGATTAAGCACAGCAGCAACTGCCGTTGCACAAGCGCCAGTCCCACAGGCCAGCGTCGGTCCAGCACCCCGTTCCCACACTTTCATCGTCAACTCCTTGGCAGAATTGACTTCTATAAACTCCACATTGGTCTTACGTGGAAACAAAGAATGTGTCTCAAGGGCTGGACCAAGACGCTCAAAATCCACCGTTGCAAGATCGTCCACAAAAATAAGACAATGTGGATTTCCCATGGAAACGGCAGTATATTGGAACGTTTGCCCTAACACTTCAAGGGTCTCTCCGACGATAGGCTCGCCTTGAGCTAAAACTGGAATGAGATCTGGCCGTAGAATGGGCTCTCCCATATCGACTCGCACCCCTTGAATCTCACCCTCTTTAATGTTTAGTTGAATGGTGAGAACCCCAGCGAGTGTTTCTACACGCATTGGATTATGCTTTACTATCCCTTGATCGTAGACATATCTCGCGAAACAACGGATACCATTACCGCACATTTCAGGTTCAGTGCCGTCTGAATTAATGATACGCATTCGGGCATCTGCGACGTTAGAAGGCAGAATGACGACTAATCCGTCCCCACCTATACCAAATTGCCGATGGCATAGCTTCTTTGCCAACTTAAGATAATCCGTTTCCATTGAAACCGAAAAATGGTCTAGGAAAACAAAATCATTCCCCAGACCATGCATTTTAAGAAATTTCATCGTGTCTCCCTCCTCTTATAACTCCATCCGTCATCATACGCATTATCTTCTAAAAGAATACTACGCCAAATGAAGTGGGTCAACCATTTGAAGGAAGTATACACTAGGAGGGTAAGAGATATACATAATACGTAGTAAGGACACGATGCCTCGTGCCCTTACTCGTCTACTTAGCTAGGACTGTTTTTCCTTGCCAGCTGTTCTTTAATAGTCGGCCCAATCCAATGAGAACGGACGGCCCTCCTGATACACACAGGATAATAATCCACTGCCAACTTTGTAAAGGCGTCGTCTTAAAGATCGCCTGTAACGGAGCGAAATAGATGACGCTCAGCTGCATAATCGTGGAAATCGCGACTGCGCCAACTAGGAAAGGATTCGTAAACAGGCCCACTTCGAAGATACCCCGTTCTTCAGATCGACAATCAAAGACATGGAACAACTGTGAAAACACTAGAGTCGTAAAAGCCATCGTCCTCGCGCCTAACAAGTTGACGCCCATAAAGAGAGCGGCTACGAACACGAAAAGCGTTCCAAGACCGATCATAGTCCCTCGGATCCCTATTTTACGGGCCAACCCTCGCGCAAAAATACTTTCTCCAGGCGTTCTGGGCGGACGATCCATAATGGCGGGTTCAGCGCCGTCTACGCCTAAAGCCATCGCTGGCAATCCGTCTGTCACGAGATTAATCCAGAGAATTTGAATCGGCAGTAACGGAAGCGGTAGACCCACAAGTGTCGCTATAAACATCGTGAGGACTTCTCCTAAATTACAAGCCAGTAAGTAACGAATAAACTTACGAATGTTGTCGTAGATTCCACGCCCCTCTTCCACGGCGGCTACGATTGTTGCAAAATTATCGTCACCTAGAACCATAGCGGAAGCCTCTTTTGTGACATCCGTTCCGGTTAAGCCCATAGCCACCCCTATATCGGCTTCTTTGACCGCAGGGGCATCATTGACTCCGTCCCCTGTCATGGCAACGACTTGCCCACGATTTTTAAAGGCCCTCACAATTCTAAGTTTGTCTTTAGGCGTCACCCGAGCATAGACGGAAATATCCATAACCTTTTCGCTTAAATCTTTTTCAGACATACGCTCCAGATCTTCTCCTGTCATGACTCCGCGGCTAGTTCCGCGCAACATCCCCAACTCCTGAGCGACTGCTTCTGCCGTTAAGCGATGATCACCTGTAATCATGACAGTTTTAATACCGGCTTGACGGCAAACTTTTATTGCAGAGATAGCGCTAGCTCTCGGTGGATCAATCATTCCTAGCAAGCCGACAAATATCAAGCCCTCTTCAATATGTTCATCAAGTGGTTCTAACTCTGACAAGGGTCGCTCTGCAACTGCTAGGATACGAAGAGCATGGCGCGCCATTTCATCATTAGCCGACATGATATGTCTCCTGCGTTCAGGGGACAACTCCACGACCCCTAGTTCCGTCAGCTCTTGTCGGCAGAGACTCAGGACTCTATCTGGAGCCCCTTTGACATAGGCCATACGCCCATGTTTTGTCTTATAAACAACACTCATTCGTTTCCGATCCGAGTCAAAAGGTAGTTCTCCGATTCGCTCTTGTTTGCGTTCCAGAACCTCTCGCCAGATCCCTGCTTTAGCGGCAGCAACCATCAGTGCGCCTTCAGTGGGGTCCCCTTCTATACCCCATGGTGCATCATTTCCCTTTGATCGAAAAAGCCCTACCACTTGAGTCCCTTTCTTCGTCAACGTGGAATTGTTGCAAAGTGCTGCAATTTTTAGCCCTACATGAAGAGGATCCTTTTCTTTCTCCGGATCAGCGCCTTTAAACTCACCTTTGGGATCATACCCTTGTCCAGAGACGGTGACTCTTCGTCCATCCGAATAGATTTGGCGTACGGTCATTTCGTTCTGGGTCAGTGTTCCAGTCTTATCGGAACAGATCACCGTCGCACACCCTAAGGTCTCAACAGCAGGAAGTTTCCTAATAATCGCTTGCCGCTTCACCATTCGTTGCACGCCCACAGCCAAAGCCACCGTCACAATGGCTGGCAACCCTTCGGGAATGGCCGCAACGGCTAACGACACACCCGTGAGAAACATCTTATAAAAGTTTTCTCCCCTCAGTACCCCCGTTACAACCACCGCGGTACAGACAAGAAAGCTGATCAGCACCAACCATTTACCGAGTTCCGCTAGACGCTTTTGCAAAGGGGTCTCTTCATCCTCCACACTTTGGATCATTCCAGCGATGACGCCCATCTCAGTTTCCATCCCGGTCGCCACGACAACGCCTGCCCCCCTGCCATTGACCACAGAAGTTCCCATATACCCCATGTTTCGGCGATCTGCCATGGGTGTGTGTTCCTCGATAAGCGGTAAGATGCTTTTAGTCACAGGATGAGATTCCCCCGTCAGTGCAGACTCCTCAACCTGCATATTAACAGACTGAATCCAACGCACATCCGCCGGAATACGATCACCCGCTTCAAGCATTACAATATCCCCAGGCACAACGTCCGTAGCGGGAATCCGTTGCTCGACGCCTTCTCGCAACACCCGCGCTTCAGGGGCGGTCAGAGAACGGAGTGACTCCATGGAACGCTCCGCGCGGTACTCCTGAACAAAACCAAGAATGGCATTAATAATTAAAATCGCTAGGATTGTGATTGCATCCGCTATTTCGCCAAGAAGACCAGATACAACCGTGGCAGCCAGTAAGACCAAAACCATAAAATCTTTAAATTGTCCGAGGAATAGGAAAACAGGATGAACTCCTTTTTTTACCGCTAGAACGTTTTTCCCAACCTCTTGTAAGCGACGATGAACTTCCTTAACGTTCAAACCTTTAACCGGATGAACATCCAAGACCTTGGCCACATCAAGCCAAGGCAATACATGCCATGCCTGTTGCCGCATGCTTTTTTCCTCCCTTTACTTTACAGATCTAAAAGGGTCTGTCCCTTTTGTAGTACATGCTTATTGTGTATTCTCAAAGTCGTTGAAAAATGCCTCGTCAGACCAAGTGTGTTATACTAAAAATCAACTTAAAGTAACTTGTCGTTAATACTTTCTAACTAGTACAGGTAATGAAAGGAGTTCCCTCATGGCCTTAGACGGTGTGACCCTCGCCTATCTAGTGAACGAGTTAGCTCCACAACTTATTGGAGCACGTATCGATAAAATATTTCAACCGGAGAAAGATGAAGTCCATTTCTTATTGAGGCAGCAGGGATCTAGCAGACTCCTGCTTAGTACGAATGCTACCTCAGCCCGTTTCCACCTGACCCAGGAGAACAAGAAAAATCCGACCTCCCCTCCTATGTTTTGTATGATTCTACGCAAACACCTCGAGGGTGGTAAACTTGTCGGCCTCCATCAAAGTGAGCTGGAACGAGTCATAACCTTTGACATTCAAAACTACAACGAACGCGGCGATCTAGTCACCCTAAATCTTTACCTAGAAATCATGGGCAAACACAGCAATCTCATCCTCGTTGATCCAGCGACGGGTGTGATTCTCGACGGGCTTAGACGCTACTCTCACGCCCTAAGCCGCTACCGAGAAGTACTACCAGGACGCGTCTATCTAGCCCCCCCCTCACAGGGGAAATGCCCCCCCATTGAGAATGAAGAGCTTTGGCGCAAGACACTTTATGAGGAAGAACTCGATCGCCCCATAACGAGCGTCCTTCTCGCTCGCTTTGCTGGGGTAAGCCCAGAATTGGCCCGAGAAATCGTCATTCAAGCAGACTTATCGACAGAAAATCGCCTTGAACAATGCGGAGATATTGATTTTTCGCGACTTTTCCAAGCCTATCGACGGTTAAGTAACCCAGAGGGTGTTCCCGACATTCAACCCTGTCTCTATTACAATTCTGCCAATCAATCTCGTCCCGTTGCGTTCACTTTTACCCCCTTTCAACAATACCAAGTGTTGAAAACGGTCAATATGCCTTCCTTAAACAGCGCAATCACAGGCTTTTATCAGTCAAAATCGAGCAATAACACACTTGAGTCAAAACGCGGCTCGCTCCATAAAATTGTTCAGGAAAAACACACTCATTTCAGCAAAAAACTCAAGATATATAAGGAAGCGGAAACCCGTGCTAAGTCTGGTCTTGCGTATCAAAAATGGGGGGAGCTTCTGACTGCAAACCTGTATCATATTCCGCAGGGCTCACCTGAAATCACGGTGGAAGATTATTATGATCCCGCACTTTCTTCCGTGACGATTCCACTGAACCCTCATCTAAGTGCGATTGACAATGCTCAGCGATATTACAAGCGCTATAGCAAGGCGAAATCAACACTCCGCCAAACCAAGCCGTTACAAGAAGCGTCACTCGTGGAAGTGAAATACCTAGATTCCTTACTGCTCAGTTTAGAGCAAGCGTCCACACTTGCAGAGCTCGATGAAATCCACCTTGAACTCGTAGGTCAAGGCTATGTGGCTGGCAAACGTGTTAAAAAGCAGTTTATTAAAGTGAAAAAAGGGCACCCAAAAGCAAAGGCTAAAGCGAAATCTCCCAAGGAGGTTCCTCAGCCTCGTATCTATCATTCCAGCAAGGGTAGAATCATTTATGTTGGAAAAAACAATGTTCAAAATGATTGGTTGACGATGCGGAAAGCTAAACCCAATGATCTTTGGCTCCATGTCAAGATCATTCCCGGTTCCCATGTTCTGATTCCGCTTGGAGATGGGGAAGAATTTCCAGATGACACCACCCTAGAAGAAGCAGCAGCTCTAGCGATCTATTACAGTCAAGCACGTGGTTCCTCTCAAGTTCCCGTGGATTACACCCATGTCAAACAGATCAAAAAACCTAATTCTTCTAAGCCTGGAATGGTGATCTACGATCAAAACTGGACACTATATCTCACGCCAAAGCCGGAAATATTAGAACGCTTGCTGGCTGACGAACATGAAACACTGTCAGAGTAATACCGTTAACATAACTGGTACATTCTATAAATAAGACGAGCAGAAATCGGTCAGCGATTTCTGCTCGTCTTATTTATAGAATGTACCTTCTTCTATGGAAGACGTTCATTTGGCAAGGTGTTTTCACTTATAATTATCATGTTGTAACTAAAGCCATTAGCCGCTAAGGAATATGTAGAAATTTTGTATTTACTATTATATAATGTATCTAAAAGACCACTTTGGTAAATATTTAACTATGAACAATAAAAATAAGCCATTATGCCTTTTTTACATAGATGCGAGCATGAAATACAGTAGATTATAACTAACTAGTGATGTTATGGATTAAGGAGGATGATGCCACGATTCGAATGAATAGGGTGTAATACGACTAATAACTACTCTCACAGCCTTTGACCTTAAATAGTAATTAATGGTATAATGTTTTTTGTGATAGCATGTGACAACTTAACCTGGCTGTGTAGGTTGTCACTTAATTAATCCAACCTCTTTGAAAGGATGTAGATCATGGGCGTGAAAATTGAAGTTAAGAATTTGGTTAAGATCTTTAGTCCCCAACCACAAAAAGCATTACATTTGCTTGATCAAGGTCTCAGTAAAGATCAGATTCTTGAAAAAACCGGTTTAACGATCGGTGTAAATAATGTCAGCTTTGCTGTGAATGAGGGGGAGGTTTTCGTCGTCATGGGGCTTTCCGGAAGCGGCAAGTCAACCATCCTTCGTTGTCTCAATCGCTTAATAGAACCAAGCTCAGGCACCGTCATTATCGATGGTGTGGATATTACCAATCTAAAGCCAAAAGAACTAAGACAAGTTCGGCAAATGAAAATGGCGATGGTTTTTCAGCAATTTGCTCTTTTACCTCATCGAACGGTGTTGCAAAATACGGTTTTCGGTTTGGAAGTCCATGGGGTAAGCAAAGCGGATCGTGAGAAAAAGGCCTTAGAACGCTTGTCGATGGTCGGCCTTGATGGCTATGAGAATTCTTATCCCGATGAATTAAGCGGGGGTATGAAACAAAGGGTTGGCCTAGCCCGTGCGTTGACCAATGATCCCGATATCCTGCTCATGGATGAAGCCTTTAGTGCCTTAGACCCCTTGATTCGTGAAGAAATGCAGGATGAATTACTAAATCTCCAGCAGAAGATGAACAAAACAATCGTGTTTATCACGCATGATTTGAATGAAGCCTTGAAACTAGGCGACCGTATCGCTTTCATAAGGGATGGCTCGCTCGTTCAAGTGGGAACACCGGAAGAGATTATTAGAGATCCTGCGGATGATTATGTCGCTAAATTCGCACGCGGTGTGGATCGTAGCAAAATTTTAACCTTGAAAGACGTTATGAAACGGCCCCATCCCATTGTACAGCTGCGTGATGGTCCGCATGTTGCCCTACAGGTTATGATGGATCATGGAATTTCTAGTGTTTTCGTCGTTGATCGCGCCAAGCATTTACAAGGGCTCATCACAGCGGATCTAGCACTAGAAGCGCGTAAAGCTGGCGTAGAGAGTCTTCGCGAAGTCAAACTGATAGAGGTTCCTGTCCACCAGGAAACGGTTCTCGTTCAAGATATTTTTACAATAATCGCAGAAAGCAAGACCCCCTTAGCAGTGATCGATGAAGAACAACGCCTCATCGGAATCATCATCAGGGGTTCAGTCCTTGCTGCATTAGCTAACACAGGAGGTGATCCAAAAGATGTATCGACTACCACTGGGCCATTGGGTTAACAACGGTGTAGAATGGCTTTTAGACAATTTTGGAAGTGCGTTTGATTCTTTCACTGAAACAGTTACTGGCGTTGCAGATACATTACGGAATGCCATAGGGGTCCTTCCCTGGTTTGTAATCATCCTAATTTTCGCTATACTAGCTTGGCGTGCTAAAGGGTGGCGTCTGGCGTTAGGAACTAGCCTTGGATTATATCTTATTTATAACCTAGAACTATGGCAACCCTTTCTTGATACTCTAATTCTCGTGTTGATTGCTTCGCTTGTCTCGCTGATCATAGGTATCCCTTTAGGGATCATAGCGGCTAGACATGAGCGCTTTCATAGAATCCTCTCCCCTGGTCTGGATTTTATGCAGACCATGCCCTCGTTTGTCTATCTCATTCCAGCCTTGATGTTCTTTAGTCTAGGGACGGTATCGGCGGTTTTCGCCACGGTCATCTTCTCAATGCCCCCTGTCATTCGTTTGACAGATCTGGGTATACGTCAGGTCCCCACGGACCTCATCGAAGTTGGAGAAGCCTTTGGGTCAAGCCCCAGTCAAATGCTCTTTAAAATCCAGTTACCCCTAGCATTGCCTACAATTATGGCAGGAATTAACCAAACGATGATGCTGTCGCTTTCTATGGTCGTTATTTCAGCAATGATTGGGGCTCAGGGATTGGGTGCTGGTGTTCTCGCGGCGATTGCACAGATGGACATTGGTAAAGGCTTTGAGTACGGTTTAGCCGTTGTTATTCTTGCTATGATTCTAGATCGGCTCAGCCAAGGCGTGGTAAGCAATTCACGTGCCACACTAAAAAAATGATAATCTAAATAGAGGAGAATAGATTATGCAACTTTAAAGAAAATGAGGAGGATTGTCCAATGAAGTTACCGAAAAATCAAGGTAAACGAATTTTAGTTGGGGCTATGGTGTCCCTGTTAGCGATCGGATTAGTGGCAGGTTGTGGAACTACCACCCCTAAGGATGATGCGACCAAAACAAGCGAAAACAAAACGATTAATATGGGTTACGTCAATTGGGCTGAAGATGTGGCGGTCAGTAATGTCTGGAAGGTAATTCTGGAGGAGAAAGGTTATACTGTCAATCTGAAAAGCCTTGAAGTAGCACCTCTCTTCGTAGGCTTAAATAAAGGAGATCTAGACGTCTTCATGGATGCTTGGCTTCCCACTACTCATAAAACATATTGGGAGAAGTATAAAGATAAGCTAGATGACTATGGGATATGGTATAAGAGCGAGGCAAAAATCGGACTCGTAGTCCCCAACTATGTTGATATTAAGTCCGTTGAAGATCTGAAAGCTAAAAAGGAACAATTTGATGGTAAGATTATTGGTATTGATGCAGGTGCTGGAATTATGAAAGCTACGGCAAAAGCGGTTACCAGCTATGGTCTAGACTATGAAGTTATCCAGAGTTCCGAAGCTGCCATGTTGACCGCCCTTGATAAGGCCTACCGCGATAAAAAACCGATTGCTATTACCGGTTGGAGCCCTCATTGGATGTTTGCAAAGTATGAGCTTAAATACTTAGAGGACCCGAAGAAGGATTTTGGAGAAGCAGAAGAAATTCATACCCTAGCGAACAAGGAATTTACCAAGAAAAATCCCGAAGTTGCTAATATGCTGAAAGCTTTCAAACTTGACGATCAGCAAATCGGTGACATCGAAAGTCTTATTAAGGATGGTATGGAGCCTGAAGCAGCTGCCAAAGAATGGGTTGGAGATAATAAAGCTGTCGTTGATAGCTGGATGAAATAATAGGAACTTGGTTATAAGTAGAAGAGACCGAGTAAGCACACTTGGTCTCTTCTACGGTTGATCGCCTCCTCTTATCGAATTTGGAGTTATGCTCTTTCATTGACAGATTAAAACATACAAAAAAAACAACAGGAGGATTATGCATGAGTTTACAAAAAAACCGTTGGAAACGTGTCCTAGGTGGGGCTATGGTCATTATGCTAACCATGGGGCTAGTGGCAGGGTGTGGAACTACCTCAGACAAAAAAATTAAGCTGCCTGCAGGCGAGAAGCGGGATATTACCATTGGATACAACAACTGGGCGGAAGATGTAGCGGTCACTAATCTCTGGAAGGTACTCCTAGAAGAAAAAGGTTATAATGTTGATATTATAAGTTTGAAAGTTGCACCCCTCTTCGTGGGGTTAAATAAAGGGGATCTGGACTTCTTCATGGATGCATGGCTTCCAGTGACCCATAAATCGTATTACGATAAGTATAAGGGTGGCCTGGATGACTATGGCGTATGGTATACTGGCGAAGCGAAAATGGGCCTCGTCGTACCAAAGTATATGGATAAGATCAACTCAATTGAAGATCTAAATGCTAATAAAGCTCTGTTTGATAGTAAAATTACCGGTTGTGATCCGGGTGATGGACTGATGAAAGCCACGGGAAGAGTCATCACTAACTATGGTTTAGACTTTGAACTTATTCCGAGTTCCGAAGCTGCCATGCTAACTGCCCTTGATAAAGCCTACCGTGATAAAAAACCGATTGTCCTTACAGGTTGGAGCCCTCATTGGATGTTTACCAAGTATGATCTTAAATATATAGCAGATCCTAAGAAGGATTATGGTGATATTGAATTTGTTCATACCATGGGAAACAAGGAATTTATTAAGACAAATCCGGAAGTTGTCAGAATGCTGAAAGCTTTCAAATTTAATGATGAGCAAGTTGCAGGCCTCGAAAGTCTCATCACCGGCGGTATGGAACCTGAAGCCGCTGCTAAAAAGTGGATTGCAGATAACAGGGCTGTAGCTGATAGCTTCATAGAATAGCCAGAACTAGAGCCTATCTGAAGACACCGAGTTGAACACTTGGTGTCTTCTTTTACGTCAATTTTCCGCCTGCAAGAGGTGATGGTATTTCAAATAGTTTAGGATCTCTTGCTTTTGGCTTGCTTCGACATGAATGAGGGGTTGAATTTTATACCCAATCACGCCGGCCCATTGCGTATAAAGGGTTTGAGTATATAGTTTGTGAGTGATTGGGTCAGTATAGCTTAGACCGATGACCACAAATTGTGGATTGACATTCTCCTGCAAGAAGTCACCCTTTATCCTGAGGAGCAAACTTGTGGTGGTATCTCTAGGAATATCATTGACCACTGTGTAATCATCAACAAGAATAGGTGCTTGTAATAAGTTTGCATCAAAAACGATGCTTTTACTGGAAAGATTTATAGCTGGATGAATTCCTACATTATTAAATTTTAATTCAAGATTAAGTTCGTCGGTTAGCCTAATGGAAGGAGATTCTTTGAAGGTGAAATAGGGGCGTGATGCTTGGCTCTGAGTTTGCCAATTCGTGTATGAGATGAAGACGGATACAATTGATACGAGAGCAAAGACGAGGGTTGATATTGTAATGATGGCGCTTGACCAGTTAAGTTTTCTTATATCCCAGAACATAGCTCCCCCCTAATTCGTGCATATGTTTTGATTATATATATTGATCAATCGTTTAAAACATTCATCCTATGTTATGTATTCATCCACCAATGTACACATATGCTTATGTCAGGGGGTGAGGTGCTTGCGTACACTCAGGCAAGGTTCAAGTGGTAGTGATGTCATGGAGATTCAAAGTCTCTTCTTGAAAATGGGATATGAACCTGGACCTATAGACGGAGTTTTTGGTCTTCGAACAAAAGCAACGGTGCAAAGGTTCCAGACAGACAACGGCTTAACATCCGATGGTATTATCGGCGCTAACACTTATAAAGTCTTACTCAAATTTCTCCTTGGTTATGATACTTACATCATTAAATCTGGTGACACCCTAAGCAAAATTGCTCATAAATTTTCTCTTAATCTCCCGCTACTACTTACCGCAAACCCCGGAATAGAGCCCACTAAACTCCAGATAGGCCAGGTCATAAAAGTGCCCTACGCTTTCGATGTGGTGGATACCAATGTGAACTATACCTACGAGATCATGGCGAGAGATGTTCAGGGTCTACAGACCAGATACCCCTTTATCAAGGTCGAAATTGCCGGTAAGAGTGTTCTTGGTAAGAACTTATACGCCCTAAAGTTGGGCAATGGTCCTGTGGAGGTTTTCTATAACGCGTCTCATCATGCCTTGGAATGGATAACATCGCCCTTGTTACTTAAGTTTACAGAGAATTTCGCTAAAGCTTACGTCGAGGGACACAAGGTGCTGGGTTATGATCCTAAAGATATTCTACAGCAAAATACGATCTATATAATGCCCATGGTTAACCCTGATGGCGTCAACTTAGTGCTTCAGGGACTGCAAAAGGATGATCAGTTTTATGATCAGTTGATGGCCTGGAACAAGGGCCGAATGAACTTTAGCACTGTTTGGCAGGCCAATATCAGAGGGGTAGATTTGAACCACAACTATGATGCTTCCTGGGAGCTTTCCAAACAAGCAGAGCCGGCGTACGACGTACACGGTCCAGGACCGACAAGATTTTCGGGAACTCAGCCTGAATCTGAACCTGAATCAAAAGCTGTAGCCGATTTTACCAGAAAACATAACTTCAGACTGGTCATTGCTTACCATAGCCAAGGTGAAGTCATCTACTGGACCTATCAGGATAAGACTCCACCAGAGGGTCAGCGCATCGCGCAATTATTCTCCCGGGTGAGCGGGTATGCCATGTCCCAACCGACAGGCATTACCTCCTTTGCTGGCTACAAAGACTGGTTCATCGATAAATTTAGAAAACCCGGTTTCACCATCGAAGTAGGAATGGGAAAGAATCCTCTTCCTATTTCCCAGTTCACTAAAATCTATCAAGATAATGAAGAGCTATTGCTGATAGCCCTTATAACAGCCCGCTCAGTTTGACTTCGAGCTGTGGTCTATAACAAAGCCGCGTGGTATAAAGTTAATAAGAGGCAGTCTCAAATATCGTTTGAGACTGCCTCTTATGATTTCTCAGCCCATTAGGAATCGCTATACTCTCTCATTTCAATGTAGGAAAACAACTTTTCTGAAAATCTTAACAACAAGAATCCCACCCCAACGTTGGCTACAATAATTCCCAACTCTAAGGCTAATTGACTCCGGAAGATTAGATACATCCCCCCTCCGATTAGACCTGCTGGAATGATAATGACCAGCATTTGTATCATGATCATGAGTGGATAAAAGATCTTGCGATCCAACGCTGAAGGAAGAAGAACGTTCCCTATGATGACAGAATTACTCAAGGCAAAATGAAGAGTTATCATCATCAACGATATTGTAACTGCCGTCCCCCAGCCCTGCATACCCGAATTGGCCAGAAAGGTATAACTAAGATTTAGAAGAAACATATTAAGCGAAAAGCGCAGAACAGGCAAGGCATTGAGTGCTAGAACTTTTTTCTGAAAGGTACCTGGTAGAACATATATATAAGGTAAGCCAAGTTCTGCGTTCACTGGAGTGACCGAACTTGTCAGAATAAGTATATATACGATCCCACCATTCATCGCAAACAGTCCCATTGCTGGGTCCATGATGCCTTTCTGGCTCACTAAAAAGCCCACGACCAAGCCTGCTGCCAAAGCCAGCGGAGTTAGCCAACCTAAGTATTCATTAAATCCTGTAGAACGATAACTCACAATCTGCTTAAATAAAAAGGCTTTGCTTTCGGGGTACGTTCCCTGAACTGAAACTTTATTCTTCCCGCCTAATTTGGCAAAGGCTTGCGATAATTGTGGTCGTCCGCTCCTAGCCTGCTTCTTGGCAGCATCCATTTTTTCAGAGTGACCTAGGACATCTTCATAGTAGTCTTTGGCCAGTCGATACACCGTGACATTCACAAACACCAAGGTCAAGGCTATTCCCAACAGGCACCCATAAGTCTCGTCGCTCGCCCCACTGAAGCCAGCATCAGCTAACCTAAGGATCCAACCCACCACTGGAAACTGCCATATCCCAGCCGCCTGATAGCCTGTTAGCAAGTCTACGACGCTGTTACTTCCTCTAACCTGCCAAAGCCAACTTCCCACCAGCCATACGACTAAACCGATCAAAACGCTCCGCACACTTCCTTGCCTTTGACGACGTACAGAAAGTAGGAAGACTAGAAAGGCCAGTGGAGATATGATTAGGGCCAGAGAGACAAACGAAGCATAGATAAAAAAAAGACCCTGAGTTTTAATTCCAAGACCCAAAAGCATCGGGGTTAAGAATAAAACTGGCAACATAGTTTGGATCAAAGAAGTCGGGATTTTCTTTAGCATACTCCAAAATAGGATCCGTTGAGGTTCTATCGGCGATGGGAAAAGCAAATTCACATCACCCATGCTGAACGTAAAATATAGCTTCTTGAGAGAGGGAAACAGAGTGCTGAAAATCAACATACCCACTAAAAGAGCATAAATACCTAAGATAATGGTAATCGTTGTAGGATTAATCTCTAACCCAAGATTGTTTTTTCTATTACCCATAAATTGAGGCACTAAAATGAAACCAAGCCAAGCCAAAAACAAGGCATAGCTGATCAACTTCTTAGGTGTGCGTCGAATTTCTACAATATAATTAATGAGCTTCCGAACATCAAGCCTGATCATCACCCAATAATCAGACATCGGCGGTCACCTCTAGGAAGACCTCTTCAAGTGAGGCGTTTTCTTCCCCTAATTGATGACGCAGTTCGGATAAGCTACCTTGGGCAATAATCTTCCCTCGTTTAAGGACAATAACCCGGTTACAGACCGCCTCAATAGGGTCGAGCAAATGCGTGCTAATAAAAAGAGTCCTCCCCTCTTCCTTTAGCTGACGGATCAGGTCCTTTAGCGTTCTAATCGCCTTGGGGTCTAACCCCACCATGGGCTCATCCAAAAAAAGTATCGGTGCATTCGTAATCACACCGCAACAAAGCGAGAGTTTCTGGCACATTCCTTTAGACAGGGTTTTAGCAAATTCATCCTTCTTGTCCCAAATCTCAAACATCTTTAAGAGGGCTTCGGCTTTCTCCTCCCAATGCTTCACTTCATAGGCACCCGTAATAAATTGAAGATGTTGCCACACTGACAGCATACCGTAGAGCTGGGGAATCTCTGGAACGTATACACTCGTTTGCCTTGCACCTCGTGATCCCCTCATATGTCCATTGAGACGTATGTCTCCCTCGGTAGGTCGTAATAAGCCAACAATGCATTTGATGAGCGTACTTTTTCCTGCTCCATTCGGTCCTAGTAGGCCTACTACCTCCCCACTATGCAGAAAAAAATCCAATTGGTCGAGGGCCATGTGCTTGCCGAATTTCTTGGAAAGATTCTGCACTGCAAGCATAGGATGGGACTGATTATCTTCTATCAATGTCTACGCCTCTTTCCCCTACCTACCAAGAAAACGATTTAACTTAGTCCAGCAGAAGGGGTCTGCCACTTCTATAAGTGGCAGACCCCACTGATTTATCAAGCGAAGTGAGTTCTCTATCTATGATTAAGCCGCAACATCTCTTTTACTAAAAACAAGCCATGAAATAACGTTAAAACCAATAAAATAGGCCGTTAATACGAGCAAAGAGAAGGTCATTGTCATCCCTTTGACAACAGGAACGCCATCTGTATAGACCATTAAATTGGTATTTGCAAAAAGAACATATTTCACCCAACCTTGTTGACTTAGAAAGGATACTAATGCATTGCCAGTAAACATTAAAAATATTGAAACCCCAACCGCAATGGAACTCTTACGAAAGACGGTTGACATCATAAATGCGAAAGTGACCATCATGAGTAAATTAACGCAAGCATAGGCATAAGTTGTAAAGATATGCCACAGTATATTTATTTCAGTCACATTTCCGTTTTTGAACGCTAGGTAGGGTTGACTTGCTCCACTAAATCCATATAAAATTCCACCTACAATAAATGAGGTCATAAAAAGGAGGATGAGCGAAACGAATGCAAACCATAAAACTGTGAGGTACTTGGATAATAGAATCTTCCATCGTTCTAAAGGTCTGATGAGTAAAAGTTTTATAGTTCCGGAATTAAATTCACCTGCTACGATCCCAGCAGCAATAATGATTGCAAACAAGGAGACAATGGATACGGCCCCCGTCAAGTCCGTAACAAATCCCCATAATGCTTTTGCCTGGGGTGGCAGGTTATGCTCAATACGGTAATTGTTGGTTTTAATTCGTTGATCAAACACAGCTGCGGTTTGTTCTCCCACAGTACGTTGAGCCTGAGTTTCTGTGATAGTTTTTTGAAAATCAGTGTTTTGCTGTGTAAGTTCTGCTTTCCATTCTGATGTGTAGGGTTGCATACTAGGTTTAGCTTGGAATCCTGCTATCGCAATCACCAGCACCACCAACAGACCTAACATGATGTAGGTACTCACTTGACGAAAGATTTTCATATTCTCGTTGAGGATTAAATTAAACATTCTACGCAATTCCAGTACCTCCTGTTACTTCAAGAAATTTTTCTTCAAGGGTTTTGGATTCTTTATCAATGCCAGAGATCCTTACGCCTTCACGTTCAAACGCTGATATAATTTCCGGAATCTGACTGGAATCAATCATTATAGAAATTGTCGTCTCTTTTTCGAGGGTCTCTATTTCCTTAAACATCTGATTTAGACAAGCTTTAGCTTTAATAACATTGTCCACTGTGAAGGTTACGCGCATCACCACTTCATCTTTGGAAAGAAAATCATTGACCGTTTGAATATCGAGTAACTTTCCATTTTGAATAATCCCGATTCTATCACACATCAGTTCCATTTCTGAAAGTTGATGGCTGGATACCATGATGGCGATATTCTCTTTCTCAGCGAGCATTCTTAAATGCGCCCTAAACTCATGGATTCCCGCGGGATCTAAACCATTGGTGGGTTCATCTAAGACGATTAAGCTCGGTTTATGGAGTAATGCTTGGGCTAAACCTAATCTTTGGCGCATACCCAACGAATAGGTCTTAACTTTATCTTTGACCCTTTGATCAAGTCCCACCAAGGCTACGACTTCGTTAATTCTTTCTTTAGTGATATTGCCATACATTCTTGCATAATGAACGAGATTATTGTAGCCCGTTAAATACTGATACATCTCCGGGTTTTCGACAATTCCCCCAACGCTTTCTATTGCTTTTTCAAAATCATGTTTTATACTAAAGCCATTGATCAGTATTTCACCTTCAGTAATAGAAATAAGTCCAAAAAGCATACGAATGGTGGTCGTTTTACCAGCGCCATTGGGACCTAAGAACCCAAATATTTCACCAGCGTTTACCTCAAAAGATATGTCATCAATGATCATTTTTTTGCCAATTTTCTTTTTAATGTTTTTGAATTGGACCACAGGTTTTGTTTTCATAGGCAGCCTCTTTCTTCTTCTTAGTCATGCCGCACATTGACACTCGTCCAGTATAACATATTAGGCATATTTTGGTGTTTGTTCTCCCAAATATGCCTAATATGAAATTAAATAATGTCGTGGCTTTTCATATGTTGTCATTATAATACTATTCCGCACATTGCGCACCCGTAGTTCCTACAGGTTAAATAAATATATTTTCAGGTAGTTCTACAGGTAAATGATGGATTTGACCTGTAGAACTACCTGGTTAATGCCTATTTTTCTTCACACTTATTTATTCATCAAATTGGGCATGCTGAAAAGGACCTGTCAAATATACAGACACGGAGAAGAGGATCCCTATGTTTTTGCCGCTTAGCCAACTACCTAAACTGAGTCCGAACCGTCAAGCATTCCCATTGGTGGAAGAATTCCTTGCCAAGACAGACGTACTTCGGATTGAGGTTCACAAACAAAATGAAGCGACCGTGATCGATTGTGGTGTTCATGTCCCAGGAGGCTGGGAAGCAGGCGTTTTATTTGCTTCCGTTTGCCTTGGTGGGCTCGCTCAGGTTAAACTTCTTTGGCTGGATTTTAGCGGTCTACGCTGGCCCGCAGTTGAAGTCGTCACTGACCACCCACTCCGCGCCTGCATGGCGTCTCAATACGCCGGGTGGCCTATCCAACAGGGCGAGTTGTTTGCTATGGCCTCCGGTCCAGGACGTGCCCTTGTTCACCACGGTAGTCTGTTTAAACTGTTAGGGTATGAGGATCATTGTGAGACAGCGATCATTTGTTTAGAAAGTGATGTACTTCCTACTGATGAGGTCGTCCAGACTATTGCCTTGGAGTGTCATTGTGATCCAAAGAATCTCTATATTTTGGTGGCTCCTACTGCTTCTCAGGTGGGTACAGTGCAGATTGCTGCCCGCGCCATTGAAATTGGCCTCTCGAAGCTCATGGAACTTGGTTACAATCTCGGAAAAATAGATTCAGGTTGGGGTGTTTGTCCAGTTTCTCCGGTGGCATCTGACCATTTCAGTGCCTTAGGACGGACAAACGATGCAATTCTTTATGGTTCAACCGTACTTTACAATGTTCGAGATGAAGAGTGTTTAGATTCTCTGGTAAAGCAGGTTCCGTCCTGCTCGTCCAAGGAATATGGCCGACCTTTTATAGACGTGTATAAAGAGTATGGAAATTTTTATAATATCGATCGTCTTTTGTTTAGTCCAGCAGAAGTCTGGTTATGCAATTCAATCAACGGCCGCTCTTTCCATGCCGGGTCCTTGCGTCCTGATATATTACGCCATTCATTTGGGCTAGAAGCCCAGTGAATCATCAACTATGCCTACAACAATATGATGGATTGCCTCTTCTGAATTTCTAGATAAAAAAGGTTGCCTCGGCTAGAATTATATCAAGTCTATCCGAGCCACCACTTTTTTGGAGCCTATAATTAATGCTATGCTAGGATTTCTTCTACTGGCGTATAAGGAAGATTTCTATCATCGGCTACAGCCTTAAAGGTGACTAGCCCGTTATACACATTGAGTCCACGTGCAAACCCAGCATCCTCCTTGAGGGCTTGACGCCAGCCTTTATTGGCTATTTTCATTGCATATGGCAGAGTGGCATTCGTTAACGCGAAAGTAGAAGTACGAGACACCGAACCGGGCATATTGGCGACTGAATAATGTACTACACCATACTTGATATAGACAGGATCACTATGTGTGGTAACCCTGTCTATGGTCGCAATAGAACCGCCTTGGTCAATGGCTACATCCACAATCACCGAACCAATTTCCATGGATTTAACCATTTCTTCGCTCACAAGCTTGGGAGCTTTAGCACCAGGAATAAGGACTGCCCCAATCAAAAGATCTGCTTTCTCAACCCATTTTGCTATATTATAACTGTTGGACATGACCGTCGTCACTCTGCCACCAAAAATATCATCCAGATAACCAAGTCGGTCGCCTGAGTTATCAATAATCGTAACCCTAGCACCCATACCAACCGCCATTTTAGCGGCGTTAGTACCCACAACACCACCACCAATAATAACAACTTGTGCTGATTCTACACCAGGGACACCACCTAAGAGGACACCCTTGCCGCTCCAAGGTTTTTCTAACATTTGCGCACCAATTTGAACGGACATACGGCCAGCGACTTCGCTCATTGGCGATAAGAGAGGCAATGTATTGTTCCGACCTACAATGGTTTCATAAGCGATACCAATGACCTTCTTATCGAGCATTGCCTTAGTTAGATCAGCCTCAGGTGCTAAATGTAAATAGGTAAATAAGATTTGTCCTTCGTGAAATAAGTCATATTCCTCAGCTAAGGGTTCTTTCACTTTAATAATCATTTCAGAACGATCAAATAACACTTTCTTGTCAGCAATAATGGTTGCGCCAACTTTAGCATAACTTTCATCTGAAAAACCACTTCCTAGGCCAGCGCTTTGCTCAACCAAGATGGTATGCCCTGCCAAACTCATATCTGCTGCTCCTGCAGGAGTCAACCCTACACGGTTTTCATTGTTTTTTATTTCCTTTGCTACACCAATAATCATGATTTATCCCCCTTATTTTTTCATCTGTAATAGCGTAATGCCATGCTAAGTCCATCTTGTCATCCTAACCTAATATTAATGCAAGAAACATGCCAAACCTCCAAGGCCTATTTCATTTGAATTAATGAAATTAACTGTATTTTTCGTAAACTTATAGTTCCAAAAAACGTTCCGCTGTAACGATTTGTTGCCATATTATTTAAGGAGCGCCGCCCCCCCCCTTTCTCCCACACTCCAGCAAGCTTTACCCGTAAGAACTAACGACAAAAGATGACTCCTGAATTCAGAAGTCATCTTTTTGTCCGGTTGGTTCTGGTATAAATATGTCCTTGACATAGGTCCCTATGCCCAGATCATTTCACGTTGTTTTTAAGAACTAGAACAGGATCCACTTAGGGTACTATTGTAAAGGCAAGTTGTATTTATGCATTTTTTTGAGAACCGCTGTATGGGACAATCCAAGTACCGCGCCCATACGCCGAGAAGATCGAAAGCGCAGAGAAGTTTCCTTTAGAATAACCCGTTCTAATACCCCTAAACGTTCCTCCAAGGTCTGATATGTTTCGAACTGCACTAAGGTAGGCACGGCTGTTGAGCCAGATAACCGTCCTAAAAATATATGCTCAACTTGTACCTCTACTCCGTCAACTAAATTCACTGCTCTCTCAATAATATTTTTCAATTCCCTCACATTGCCGGGCCAGTTATAAGCTTCTAAGCGTTGTAGGGCCAAGGCCGAAAACCCCTTTGCAGAACGCTGTAATTTATTAGCAAACTCTTGTAAAAATAATTCACTAAGCAACCGTATATCCTCAAAGCGTTCCCTCAGAGGCGGTATTACCAGAGGGATAACATTCAGTCTGTAATATAAATCTTCACGAAACATTTTATCGGCCACCATATCTTCCAAATTGCGGTTCGTCGCGGCAATGATTCTAACATCAATCGCGACTTCCTTATTACTACCCACGCGCCGTATGCGTTTTTCTTGCAGAACACGCAGTAACTTGACTTGTAAATGGGCCGATACATCTCCCACCTCATCAAGAAATAAGGTACCGCCATTGGCTAGTTCAAATAACCCTGGCTTACCACCCTTTGCTGCCCCAGTAAACGCCCCTTCTACATACCCAAACAATTCACTTTCCAGCAATGTATCTGGAATGGCCGCACAGTTAATAGGTACAAAGGCAGCATTCGCCCTTCCAGAGGCACTATGAAGGGCTCTAGCAAATAATTCCTTACCTGTTCCTGTTTCGCCATTAATGAGTATGGTTGAATCACTGATAGCATAGCGGCGAGCTTGTGCTAGCACCTGCTCCATGATTGGACTGACGTAAGGAATGTCGGCAAATGTCATAGTCAAAGAAGTTGTCATACTACGCATCATTTTCCGTACATCTTGGGTATTCCTAATGACTGCAACCGCTCCAACCACAATACCACTGTTATTCCTTAGAGGTATCGTACTGACAACGCAATAACCATCCTCTGAAGCAATGAATACCTCCCTGTTGTGATACTGGCAACCACTTTTAAGCGTTTCTTTTATCATTAAATCTTGAGAAAGCTCAGGTGATAAAGGTTGGCTATGAACCTGCTGAGCTGACAACCTAAGCATGCGAATTGCCGGTAGATTGCATTGTGTAATAATACCGTCTTGATTAACTGCTAGAATACCTTCACGTACAGAGGTTATAATGGTATCTAGTTGTTCTTCCCGTTCTTTTGAAGGCATGAACGAAATCTCTACAATTTCATGGACCCCGCTGATACTTTTTAGCTCATGAATAAACCCAATACATTGATCTTTTGGTATAGTCTCGCACTCCAGAAATACGTTGCCCTCATCCACTTCCATGGAAATAATATTAATCCTACGCTTTGACATAATCAAAGTAATATCACGGACAATGCCAATGCGATCTAAATATGGTATACGCAAATACACTGTTCCCACTCTCCTTCTCCATCGAGATTGATATATACTAAGATTGTAACAATGCGACTTCATTCATCCATATACGATGATGGTGGTGGGATTGTTGGTTTAATTCTTAAATATATGCGTTGTTCTACAATAGAACTACTTCGTCTTATTTCCGTCAATCCCTGCAATGTTTATTTAAATAAACATGATACATATTTTTTTGTGTGCTAATGAAATAACTGAACTTTCGCACCCAGATAAACTAGCCGAAAATAAGTATAAAAAAGAGACAAAAAACGATGAAAATCCGCATGAAGCCTCAGTTTTTGGTATAATTAAGTGCTAACCAAAACAACCAAA
>Ga0209386_1000304_pt1 | contig 25349 bp, 20 predicted proteins | sample NGEPertwo_FD_184510 | JGI IMG/M metagenome (GOLD analysis project Ga0209386, IMG submission 184510) | Arctic peat soil microbial communities from the Barrow Environmental Observatory site, Barrow, Alaska, USA - NGEE Permafrost154B-two... | ecosystem: Environmental > Terrestrial > Soil > Wetlands...
CTAACCACTCAAGCATCCGGATTACATCTCCTGTATTTCTGCCAAGTCTCGAAAATTCCTCAACTACTAATTTTGAAATCTTACCGTCTTCTATCAGCTTTACCAGCTCCTTCCCTTTTGGTCTTTCTCTGAATGGTACTGATCCACTTACCTTATCCAATAGCGTCAAATCATATTTTTCATTGTCCGCTGAAAATCGGTTCCCACTTTGTTGCAAAGTCGAAACTCTGTTGTATTTTACTATCATAACGAACTATTTTTAGTCACACATTAAAAATAATACATTATTGTTGAATTTTAACGCGTTAGACAGTAAAAAAACAAATTTTATTGTATTCATTTTATTCTTGATTAATTCACGCACATGAATTTTACCTTTGTATAGCAATATTGATACCTTTGTGATGCTGACAAATAGTAATGATCCTAAACGAAAGTTCTCAAAAATAGTTTGTCAGTACACGTTTATTGTAATGACTGAAGACGGAAAAATATCCGGTTGAAAAAAATGTAGTACAGTACTACTTGTGCAGTATTAAATGAGACGAGAATACCAGATCAATTCAGACACGTTGTTGTGGAACGATTTCAAAAAAGGTAACGAAGATGCTTTTCGTCTTATCTATAATAGTTATGTCCGGTCGCTTTTTAGATTTGGTTGTAATTTTACCCAAGATGAAGCACTTGTAAAAGATTGCATACATGATGTTTTCATCGATCTCTCGAAATATCGTTTCGGCCTATGTACGACTAATAATATCAAACTTTACCTTTACAAATCATTAAAACGGAAAATAATCCGATCGTTAAGCAAAGGAGCAATCTTCGGAACATTAGATGCGGAAAGGCTACCTTTTCATTATTCAATTTCAGTTGAAGACGAATTAATTGACAATGAATTTGAACAACAAAGGTATCAACAGCTTGACAAAGCCATGCTGACATTAAGTCCCCGGCAGATGGAGGCCATTTATTTAAAGTTTGTTTCGGACCTCACTTACGAAGAACTAAGCAAGGTGATGAAATTAAACTATCAGTCAGCACGAAATCTCGTATTCAAGGGACTCGAAAAACTTCGTGAAAGTTATCCGAAAAGTTTATTCTTATTCTTTCTGCTGTTATGATTTTTAATATCAAAGCATTAACCTGAAACCCAAAAGAATATTCAGAAATAATTAAATATTTCCAAAAAATCTAGGGTACAAAATCGTTAATACTCACTTCTAAGAGAAAATGATTTTGCATGAGGCACTCCAACGAAAATAATAAGATCGAATTTATCCATAATCCCGACTTTGTAGAATGGGTGTTGAGGCCTTCCGTGGAATCAGATGCCTACTGGAAAGCCTATGTAAACGATAATCCATCAACGATAAAGGACATTGAACATGCCCGTTTTTTGATCAAAGGAATTGTTCATCAACAAAAATCACTTACCGAAGCAGAAGTTTCGGCTTTATGGGACAAAATCAAACAAACAGAAAGCTTCGGAAAAAGGAGGTTTATCAATCTTAAAAAATGGTCAGTGGCTGCAAGCATACTTATCATACTTGGAGTTTCTGGTTGGCTGGCAATCCAAAACAACACTTCTACAATTAAAGAATTTAATTACCAGTCTATTGCAGTTGTCACAGCTCCTGGCAACGATATAAAACTGATCTTGTCCGATCAAAGCGAAAAAACCTTTACCGCAAAGGAAGTTGATCTAAAATACAATCAAAAGGGACAACTGGAGACCAAAGCAGGAAAGCAGGTTCAAACGGAAGACCTAAGCAAGAGTTCTGAAAAAGAGCAAATGAATCAGTTAGTTGTACCGCGGGGCAAGCGGTCGAGCGTTGAACTTGCAGATGGATCAAAGCTATGGCTCAATTCAGGTAGCCGCGCCATTTATCCGGTAGCATTCAATAAAAAAACTAGGGAAATCTTTATCGAAGGAGAAGGTTATCTTGAAGTTGCACATGATGCTTTAAGACCATTTTACGTTGTTACCGACCAGGTAAAAGTGAAAGTTCTTGGTACAAAATTCGATATCTCTGCTTATAAAGATGATAATCACGTTTCTGTTATTTTGGTTGAGGGGAGTGTTCAGGCTTCGATTGGCACTGAAAATATAGTTATGGAACCAAATCAGCTATTCAACTACGTCAAACTTTCGAAAAAGTCAACACTTGAAAAAGCCAATGTACTTGAATATATTTCCTGGAAAGATGGTTGGATGTTGTGCAACAAAGAACAAATTCAATCTATAACAACCAAATTATCAAGATACTACGATTTAAAAATCAGCTATAGCGACCAAAGACTTAACAGTTTGACACTTACCGGCAAGCTTGATCTTAAAAGCAATTGCGAAGATGTTCTGAAAGTTATTTGTACCACAGCACCATTAAACTATGAAATTATCGGAGATACAATATACCTTACAATGAAATAACCTTAATTCGGAACTTTGCACCCCGAATAAAGTATTCTATAGTTATTCCATCCGACAATTAAGATTAACCATTTCCGGATGAAAGATTAATACTAACTAATTAAATGACAATGACAATGAAGTGATCAACCAAACAAAAAAATGACAGGTTATATTGCTGTATAACCTGTCGGAAGTTTTAACGCAAAAATCGAAATTTATTAAAGCAAATTAAAACCACACAAATTTATGCAAAAATTCGGGTTATTAGTTCCGTATATCCGGAACTTTAAAAAATTCATGTTGATTATGAAATTATGTACGCTGATATTATTTGTTTCATTAGCAACAGCATCAGCCAAAACCAGCTATTCACAAAATGCAAAATTTACGCTGGATCTTGAGCGAGTCACTGTTAAGGACCTCTTCGATAAAATCGAAAAAAGCAGTGAGTTTATCTTTGTTTATTACGATAATATCATTGACTTAAACAAAGTGGTAACTGTAAAAGCTGAAAACGAAACGGTGGAAGAAATATTGGAAGAGGTATTCAAATCATCTGAAAACACTTTTAAAATATTTGACCGTCAGATCGTTATTGCTAAAAAAGAGAGTTCAAATGCTGACCTGGAGTCGCTTCTTGTTCAACAGCCACAAAAAAAGCAACTAAAAGGAAAAATAACCGACGAAAAGGGTTCTCTGCTTCCCGGAGTTTCTGTAGTTGTAAAAGGAACTACTATTGGAGTAACAACTGATATTGAGGGGAATTTTAATCTTTCAGTTCCCAACGATTCAAAGACGCTGGTTTTCTCTTTCGTAGGAATGAAAATGCAGGAAATGGAGATCGGAACAAAAACAACTTTTAATGTTGTTTTTGCAGAACAAACGACTGGTTTGTCTGAAGTTGTAGCCATTGGTTATGGCAACAGAGCGAAAAAGGATGTAACTACATCAATTTCGACTGTAAGCTCGAAGGACATTTCAAAAAGTGTCAATACTACAGCCGAGTATTCAATGATGGGAAGAATGGCAGGGGTTCAGGTTTCGGGTGCTTCAGGCGATCCGCTTACCAGACCAACTGTCAGAATCAGAGGCGTAAACACATGGGGAGTTGCCGACCCATTATACGTTATTGACGGAATCCCTATAACTGAAGCCGGAGCTGGTGCAGATGCCCAGGCGGATGCAAGGTTTGGAACATTACGCGGAAATACCAATATTATGACTATGATTGATCCAAATGATATTGAATCAATTTCAGTATTGAAGGATGCCTCCGCTGCTGCGATCTATGGAGTTCGTGGTGCAAACGGAGTAATTCTTATAACAACCAAGGGCGGAAAAAAAGGTGATAAACCAACGCTGGAATTCAATGCACGATACGGAGTTCAGACCATTCCAAACACTTACAATATAATGTCCACAGCGGAATTGGTAAAATTCAAACAAGATGCCTATAAAGCGAACTCCATTATTGGAAACGATCAGAGTAAGTGGAATGAATTAAATCCCGCTGCGCCAAATTATGTTAATGGTAGTGCTGCTAATGTTGACTGGCAAAAAGCCGCTATTAATAAAAGTGCACCAACCCAGGAATATAATCTCAGAATGGTCGGAGGAACTGAGCTAAGCGCTTATTCAGTATCTGCAGGATATGCAAGTAGCGAAGGGGTCTTATTAGGTAAAAGTCTTGAAAGGTATTCATTTTCAACAAATGTTCGAACCGACGTAAATAAATGGCTTCGGGTTGGATTAAATTATCGGATGGGTTATGTAAAAGGACGCGATAATGATATTGGAGGATTTGATTTAAACTCATTTGCACAAATGCCGACATGGCAGCCAATCCACGATCAGAATGGATACCTGGGATATGCCAGTTCTAGCACAGTTAATGCGGATGGAGTTACTGGTACACCGGCAAAATGGTCTAGCGATCCTAAATCAAATATGTTGGGGAGTTTGGCATCTCAGGATTATACCTACGGAGAGCTACGAAATATGGGTACATCCTATATTGAAATTGAACCTGTAAAAGGACTAACATTGAAAGGAAGTGTAAGCGCCGACTATTTTAAACGATCTACAGAAAAATTTATCGATTACAATGGATGGCAGTTTGATTATTCAGCAAATCAAAGCAGAGTATTGACTTATCCAAACTCAGTAGGTTCTCTGCAAAACAATATTACTGAAAACTTCAATCTTATAAAAGAATTTACGGTCAATTATGTGAAACACGTTGGTGATCACCACTTCGATGCATTATTTAATGCCATGGATCAGCAATACCAGTTTCATAGTTATTTAATGACAGGCTATTCGATGACTACAAAAGACAAAGGTCCACGATTTGTAGGTAACATGGAAGACAAAAACACCAATGTACAAACAGACGTTACCCGTAATGCATTGCAGGGATATCTTGGACGGCTTAGCTATAACTATAAATCAAAATATTATTTTGATGCTACAGTACGTCGTGATGGAAGCTCAAAATTTTCACCTGAGAATCAATGGGGAACTTTCCCGGGATTATCGGCTGCCTGGAGAATTAGTGCAGAATCCTTCATGCAAAACTTGACATGGGTGAATGATATAAAGTTACGGGCTGCATGGGGATCACTTGGGAATATGGAAGTTCGGGACCTTGCCTGGGCTTATATAATTAACCCCAACCCGGCTTACTCATGGGGTAGTTCAACAGATGGACAAGGTATTTACGGTGCCGGAGCTGCCATCACCGACATGGCTAATCCAGCTCTTTCATGGGAAAAGACTACAACAACAAACCTTGGCGTGGATTTTACCCTATTAAAAAGCCGGCTAACCGGCTCCTTTGAATACTACAATAAATTAACCGATGGTATTATTCAACAAATTGGTTTACCGCCAAGTTTAGGTTACAAAAACACCCCTTTTGTGAACTTAGCTCAGGTTCGGAATAAAGGAATCGAGATTGTCTTAAATTACCAGGGTTCAGTTGGTGAACTCAACTATTCAGTCGGCGCAAATCTTACGACAGTTAAAAATGTAGTTGAGAAAACCTACCAAAATCTAAGGTACACTACAGGCGCCGGTCTGGTTGAAGAAGGATATTCAATTGGATATCAAAGAGGTTATGCTTTTGGTGGCATTTATCAAACCCAGGCCGAAGCAGATGCAGGCGAAGCAGCTGTTGCAGATAATAGCAGAACACAAAATGTTGTTGCAGGCGATGCTTGGTTTAAAGATATTAATGGCAAACCATCCGGCGATTACAAATATGAAACTCCAGGGGGTGATAAAAAACTTGATACATACGATCAATCCTTCCTTTACAACAACATCGCTCCTTACTACTATGGTATTAATTTAGGATTGGGTTATAAAGGAATTGACTTTTCAACACTTTGGAATGGTGTTGGAGGTGTATTCGGACAGTGGGATGGACTGATGGGTATGGGATCCAAAAGTAACGGAACATTGCTAAGCGCTCAAAATACATGGACAGCTGATAATAAATCCACATGGTTGCCCCGTAACGTTTACGCCGATCCAAACAGCAACTTAAGAAGTTCGGATCGTAATAAGAAAAGCATGTCTTATCTGCGTCTTCAGAGTATTCAGATTGGGTATACATTGCCCAAGCAAGCCTATAAGTTAGTTGGAAATTCAATCAGCAATCTTAGAATTTATGCCAGTGGAAACAATTTATTGACTATTACAAACTGGCCAGGATTAAATCCGGATGGATCTGATGTAATGCCTTACATCATCAACTTCGGCATTAGTGCTAAATTTTAGTCATAATATTTACTTCAATACGTTTAAATTTCACTTAATATGAAAAAAGTAAAAAGTATCATATATGTCCTATTGACACTGATGGTTATTGCTTCGTGCCGAAAAGACAATCTGAATGTTGATTTTCCAAAGCAACCAGAAGATCAATATTTTAACAACGAACAAAAATTCGAAAACGGAATTCGAGGAGTATATGCCCAGATGACTGACTTATACTCATTTGGTGGCATGACCTGCATCTATCCGTTGTATCTTTTACCTAGCGATGCCTTTACACAAGAGGCCGGCGGGAGTAACAACAACATTGATAATTTCAAGGGATTTAACTCATCAGATGGTTTAAATTCAGCATATTGGAATCTTTTAATGCGACTTGTGAACCGTGCCAACACAATGATCGATATCACTGAAAAATTCAAATCTGTTTATACAACGCCAGGTTTAAAGGATATTCATCAGGGTGAGTGTTATTTTCTTAGGGGATATGCATTTTTTAAACTATTTGAAAATTATGGCAAACCTCCGGTAGTCACCAAAAGAATCACCTCGGTCGATGATCCGTTGGTTTACTCACCAGAAACTGCGGGAATCGCCGCATTGGACAGTGCAATTTTAGATTTCAAAAAAGCAGAGGTGTTGCTCGTCAATAAAAAAGTATGGGATAGCGCCAATTTAGGCAGAGTCACCTACAACAGTGTTGAAGGAATGCTGGTTAAAATGTATTCGTTAAGAGCTGCATATGGTACAACAAAAGCCGAAGATTATCAGAATGCCATAACTGCTTTTGGTAAAATTGACCAGACCATTACCACTATCGAAGGGGTAAAATATGGTGACAATTTTGACGGTCATACCGAAAACAACAAAGAGTCGCTCTTCGAATACCAGGCAGGCGATGCTCCAAGCGGTGATCTGATATGGCTTGATAACGACTTCGGCGGAAACATCGGACGTCAGGGTGCTTGCTTCGTCTTTTTCAATATGGGCGGTGGTGTATTCTGGACATGGAATCAACCATTAATTCCTACTCAAAAACTGGTCAATAAATTTGAACGTAATGATCCCCGCTTTATTGAATGTATGGATTCAGTATCAATATATTCAGCCAAATACGACAGAGACCTGATGTGGTTTGCCGGAAGTTATAAAACCGGTTTTGTTTTCCATAAATACATGCGTCCTGGCATCTTTAATAATCGTGCGGATCATACAAAAGGTTTGAAATACCAACCTCGTGATACTTATGGTAAAAATGGTTATGGCGCTGCCGCAACGACTACCAATCCGCGGATTCTTCGTTTTGCCGATGTCAAATTGCTCGTTGCTGAAGCATACCTGGAAACAGGGAATTCGGAAGAGGCATTAAAACAGGTTAATGATGTAAGAACGCGTGCCCGTAATTCTTCCATCGACGGAACAGTTTCGGCTATTCCTGCGAATTTGACAAGTGTTGACAGACAAACAATAATGGATGAGCGCATGCGGGAACTATGTGGTGAGGAAGATCACCGTTTATCAGATATGCGCAGATGGCAGAAAGCTGGTTGGATCGACATCAATACATGGGTTGCAACACAACCTGCCAATTCTGTAATTGATAATTGCTGGGATATTACAACCGATGCTGCAAACTTTGATGCAAGTTTCATTTCAACAAAAAAATTACTTTTCCCGATTCCACAAGGAGAAACTTCAGCAAATCCCAAGGTCACGCAAAACGCTGGCTATTAATATCTTTCTTTGACAAATACCTGGACTGATCAGTTCTTGAATCAGTCCAGGTAATTGGGTCCCTACATTGCTAATTATTGTTTAAGGTTAGAAAATGAAGTAAACGCCATCAAAATCTGATGGCGTTTTTTCAGATGTTTTAATTCTTCCTGTAAGGATATACCACTCAATCAAAATAATAATGTTTGGATTTCAAATCAGGTATTGAAAACAAATGTATTTTAGTAAATCCTTATCAAACAATTTCAATTTTCATAAGACACTTGCTTAAAACCAAACTATCTTCCATGAAAAACTTCGCCTTGATTATTTTCTTTATTTTGAACTGCTTTTTAATAGTTTTAGCAGGTCCTCAAAACTCAACAAAACCCGTTTCAAACGCGTTATCGATTGATTATCTTCGCGTCAATACGACCGTAAATCCTCTTGGAATCGACGACTTTTCTCCCGCCTTCAGTTGGGTGGTTCGGTCAAATGAACGCGGAACGCTGCAAACTGCCTATGAAATTCTAGTCAGTTCTGATGAAAAGAAACTGGAAGCTGGAATTGGAAATAGCTGGCAAACAGGTAAAGTCACAAGTCAATCAACGTTTGGAATTAAATACAACGGGAAGACTTTGCCGTCTTTTACGAAATATTACTGGAAAGTCAGGATATGGAATCAAATGGACCAAGTTTCAGAATGGAGTCCTGTGTGTTGGTTCGAAACTTCTGCAATGAAACCATCGGATTGGAAAGCCAGGTGGATTTCGGACCAACGTCCTTTACCTTCAAAAGATGAAGATTTTTACCTTGAAACCCCTAACACACTGTTAAGAAAAGAGATCAACCTGAAAAAAGAAGTCCGATCAGCCCGGCTTTATGTTGCCGGATTAGGCTATTCAATCGCATACCTCAATGGCCAACGCGTCGGTGATCACATGCTTGATATGCCGTGGACTCAGTTCGCTAAACAGGTAACATACAATACTTTTGATGTTACACAAATGGTTCAGAAAGGTGAAAATGCAATCGGAGTGATGCTCGGAAACGGCTGGTACAACCCTATGCCAATTAAGCTATTCAGAACCTGGAACTTCCGTAACACGCTTACAATTGGCAAGCCTTGCCTGAAAGCACAATTGAGAATAACATATAACGACGGGTCGATAGAAACTATTGTCACTGATGAAAGCTGGAAAGCTGGAGATGGTCCCGTACTCAAAAACAGCGTTTATCTGGGCGAACTATATGATGCCAGGCAGGAACAAAAAGAATGGAATAAACCTAGTTTTGATAACAAAGGGTGGCAAAATACTAAATTGATTGAGGGTCCAAAAGGTCAGCTTATTGCGAGATATATGCCTCCTGTTCGAGCCACAAAAATTCTAAAACCAGTAAAAATAACCGAGCCAAAACCAGGTGTTTTCTTGTTCGATTTTGGCCAAAACTTTGCTGGAGTTGCTCGACTGAAAGTGAAAGGAACAGCGGGAACAAAGGTTGTGATGCGCAGTGGGGAGGATATTCATGCTGATGGAACTCTTAACTTTTTGACAGTAATCGCAGGGCAACTTAAAGCCATGTGGAATCTGAAAGGTGGTCCCGGCAGTCCGGATGATCCAATGATGATCAATACCTATATTCTGAAAGGCGATGGGGATGAGGTTTTCACGCCTGAATTTACATTTTCAAGTTTCAGATATGTTGAAGTAAACGGATTTCCAGGAAAACCGAACTTAAATTCGGTAGAAGGTCTACGGATGAATACAGATCTTCAGAAAACGGGAAGCTTTGAATGCTCAAATGAACTTTTCAACAAAGTGCAGGAAGCAACCAAATGGACTTTCCTGAGTAATGTATTCAGCGTCCAAAGCGACTGTCCTGCACGCGAAAAGCTGGGTTATGGGGCCGATCTTGTAACCACTGCTGAGGCTTTCAGCTACAATTTCGATATGAGTAATTTCTATCGAAAAGTGGTACAGGACTTTGTAAACGATGTTCGTCCAAACGGCGGAATGCCGGAAATTGCTCCCAACGTCGGCATCAACGATCAGGGAATGGGTGATGACACCGGATCGCCTGGTTGGCAACTCGCTTTCCCATTTGGTATGAAAGTATTATACGATTATTATGGAGACACAAGAACAGTCGAAAAAAACTACGATATGCTGAAAAAACAGATCGATTTTATGCACTTGGTGACCCCGGACAACATCGTTCAAAATTGTATTGGAGATCACGAAAGTATTGACAAAAAACCGATTGCGCTTTCTGCCACCGCTTTTTATTACCATCATGTGATCATACTAGCTGAATTTGCACAGCTTCTCGATAAAAAGGAGGATGCCACAAAATATCAGCAGCTTGCAGATGAGATCAAATCCTCGTTTGTAAAAACATTTCTGAAACCTGGAACCGGCATATTCGACACAGGTACACAGGCAGCCCAATTAATTGCTTTAAACTACTGCCTTGTACCCGAGAATGAAAAAAAGGCAGCATTCGATCGATTGATAATGGAAATTTACGATAAACACAAAGGTCATCTGTCGACAGGAATTTTCGCAACGAAATTCATGTTCGATTTCTTTCGTCAACAAAACCGGAATGATGTCGCTTATACGATTGCAAATCAACGCAGTTTTCCGGGATGGGGAAATATGATTGCCAACGGAGCCACCACCCTTTACGAAAGCTGGGCCTATCCCGATACCGTTTGTTCGCAAAATCATCCAATGTTTGGATCGATTTCTGAATGGTATTACAAATCACTACTTGGAATCAATTCCAAAGCTCCCGGATTCACAAAATTTGAGATTAAACCTCAGCCAACTGGCGATTTAACGTGGGCTAAAGGATATTACGATGCGATAACTGGAAAGATTGTAAGTGATTGGAAAATTGAAGGAGTTCACTTTTATCTCAATGTTAGTATTCCTGCCAATACAACTGCAACAGTTTATGTTCCATCGCTTCCCGGAAAACCGGTCATGGAAAGTGGACAACCTGCAAAATCAGCTATCGGACTGAAATTTAAGGAATACAATGACAGTTATGCCATTTTTGAAGCCCAAGGCGGTAATTATGGATTTGAGTCCGTATTTCAGAAATAGACCTATTTATGAAAAAATCAATTTTAATTGTAAACTACCTGTTTGGCGCATGGGATGGCATTCAAAAAATTCCAGAAGGAAAAGAAGTTTACCACACCCAGTTTCGCGGAGAAATCAGTAACATCGTATTTAAAGATATTCAGGTGGTTGGAGGATTGCTTCCCTTCTCTGTCTTCCATGGCTTTAATAAAGAAAAAAATGTTTCCGGTATTAAAATTGAAAACCTGAGTTACATGGGCAAAAAATTGACTACCGCCGAAAGTGCTAAAATCAGGCAACAAAACACAGAAAATTTAACCATTAAATAAAAAACAAAACTAATGAAAGCCATATTTTCAACCCTGTATATATCGATCGGATTATTCGTTTTATTGCCCTCAGTGTCTGTTATTGCTCAAAGGGTTGTAAAAGAAACTGTGATCAGCGAAAAACTGCTGTATCATCCTATTCATATTAATTCAGAGGATCAAACCATTTTACCATGGTACTCCCCGGATTTAGGAAAATCGTACGATTTTGTGATTGAAAAGGTCTGGAATTTCTGGCATACAATGCGGAATGACAAAAACGGACTTCCATATTACATGAACCACCAGGTGTGGCGAGGCGATTTTAACGATCGTCGTGGAATTGGTGGCGACCAATTTGCAATGGCATTGTCATCATGGAATTTATTTTATGGATATTCAGGAAATGAAGCAGTTAAAGAGGAAATGAAGTTTATTGCCGATTATTACCTCACCCATTCACTTTCGTCTTCCGAGGCAGTCTGGCCAAATATTCCATATCCCTATAATACATTGATATATTCAGGAATATACGATGGCGACATGGTGATTGGTCCCGGTTTTACCCAGCCCGATAAAGCCGGTTCATTTGGGTTCGAACTGGTCAAACTCTATAAAATGACCAGTACCACACAATATCCTAACGTAACCGACAAACGTTATCTGGATGCCGCCATAAAAATTGCCAATACGCTGGCTACACATATCAAAGAGGGCGATGAAAATAATTCTCCGTTACCATTTAAAGTGAATGCCATTTCGGGGGAAATTGGCAAACTGAAAGATAATTCAGGAAGCGGAAAAGACGATCAGCTCAGCAGTTATACAAGCAACTGGGCGCCAACCATGGAGCTCTTCCTTAACCTGATTGACCTGAAAGTTGGTGAAACAGAAAAGTATCAGAAAGCCTTTGAAAAACTACTGAACTGGATGAAAAACTACCCGCTGAAAACCAACAAGTGGGGTCCATTTTTCGAAGATGTTCCAGGATGGAGCGACACACAGATTAATGCTGTCACTTTTGCCCAGTTTATGATGAATCATCAAGCGTATTTCCCAAACTGGAAAACCAATGTGAAGGAAATCTTCGACTGGGTTTACAAAACGCTTGGCAACCACGAGTGGGAAAAATACGGAGTAGTAGTAGTGAATGAACAAACCGCTTACCGGGTTCCGGGAAACAGTCACAGTTCCAGACAAGCATCAGCCAACCTGCAGTATGCAAATCTTTCAGGTGAAAACTCGGCTGTTAAAAATTCCATTCTCACCCTGAATTGGGCAACCTATATGGTTGATAACGATGGAAAAAACTGCTATCCACGTGATGAAGTCTGGATGACTGACGGCTATGGAGATTATGTCCGGCATTTTCTGAGAGCGATGGCGTGTTGGCCAGAACTAGCACCTTCCGGACAAAATCACCTGCTCAGTTCAACTTCGGTTATCCAACACATGGAATATCCGCCTACCATCAACAAGTTTTATGGAGGACCTGTCCCTCCCGAAAAGGTAAAAAAGACTTTGGTAGATTACCGTACTTTTGATCAAAAAGCAACAGAAATCATCCGTCTGACCGCAAAACCGGAAGAAGTAACCGTTAATAAAAAGTCAATTCCTGAAAAAGATTCCATGACCGATGAAGGCTGGAATTGGAAGATGCTTGAAACTGGTGGTATTTTGACCGTGAAGCATTTGAATGGAAATGAGGTAACAGTGATTGGAAAATAAAACGATTCAAATTTAGGATAGATGCAAAAACTAATTGACGAAATTAAGAAAACGAGTGGCGACATGGCCCGTCGCGGTTGGGCAGAATCAAATGGTGGAAACATCAGCCTACGGTTAAATTCTGAAAACTACGCGTATTTTAATGAATTTCAGGCTAAGAGTGATTGGGTGAAATTGCCAATATTAATGCCTGAAATAGCTGGTGAACGTTTTCTTGTCACTGGTACAGGTCGTTTTTTACGTAATATTGAGGTTTTTCCCGAAAAAAATATTGGCGTCATTGAGATCGATAAAAAGGGTGAAGCCTACCAGTTAATTTGGGGCTATGAACCTGTAGGAGAACCGACTTCAGAACTTCCTTCGCACTTATTGTCACATTGCCGCATCAAAGACAAATCAAATAACCAATCTTTTGCATTCATCCATACTCATCCCAACAGTATCATTGCTTTGACCTATGCTGTTGCAAATCTGGATACCAAAAGCCTGAGCAAACTGCTTTGGCAAAGTCATGCCGAATGTGTAGTGGTTTTCCCGCAAGGAATTGAATTTCTGCCTTGGGTAATGGCAGGGAGTCTGGATTTGGGAAGGGCTACCGCCGATGCGATGTCGCGCCGGAATCTGGCAGTCTGGCAGTTTCACGGCATTTGTGGATGCGGCCGAAACCTCGATGAAGCTTTTGGTCGGATTGATGTGGCCGAAAAAGCTTCCGAAATCTGTCTTCGGGTAATGGCAGCAGGAGGTGCAAAACAAACCCTGAATGAGGCCCAGTTGCGTGCCATTGCTGCCAACTTTAATTGTCCACTTGACGAAACACTCTTTGAATAATATAAACCTGAAACTAAATAAAGTTTTAAATTATGAAAAAAATGCTGAGTTTACTGATTGTTGCTTTATTCGCTGGATGCCAGTTTTCGTTTAGTCAGGATTTTATTTTACCGTTGTATAACGATAAAATACCCAATTCGATAAATACTGGCCAGAAGGAGAAGATAGAGAAATCGGATATCACCCTGATCAGCAATGTTCAAAACCCTGATATCGCTGTTTACCTGCCAAGTAAACGATTTGCAACGGGCCAGGCTGTTGTTATTTGTCCCGGAGGAGGTTACTGGGTGCTGGCTTATGATCTCGAAGGAACGGACATGGCCAGGTATCTCAATTCAATTGGTGTTGTAGGCATCGTACTGAAATACAGGCTTCCAACTTCAGGAAATACGGTTGAATCCCATAAAGTACCTCTGATGGATGCTCAGCGTGCCATGCGCCTGGTACGATCCAATGCAAAATCGTGGAACATTGATACGACCAAAATCGGGATCATGGGATTTTCGGCCGGTGGTCATCTGGCATCCACTTTGGGAACTCATTTCGATTACGGTAACAAAGCAGCTACTGATTCGGTTGAAAGACGAAGCTGTCGCCCGGATTTTATGGTTCTGATGTACCCGGTTATTTCATTTACCGACTCCTGCATGCATTCAGGTTCTGAAGAAGCTTTATTAGGTAAAAATGCTTCACATGACTTAAAAGTTCTATTTTCGAATGAGTTGCAAGTAAAAGAAGATACTCCGCCTGCATTTATTTGTCAGGCTGACAATGATACAGGTGTCCCCACTGAAAATTCAATTCTCATGTACAGGGCTTTAAAGAAGAAAAAAATTCCAGCCGAATTACACATCCTGTCAGAGGGAGAACACGGTTTTGGACTTGGTGTAAACAACGATCATGTTGCTTCGTGGACGAATAGTTTACAACTATGGCTCAATTGGCTGAATAAAATAAAATAACCAAAACGCATTTATTTTTTGCCCAAATTAAAACGACAACCAATATCTTATTGCCATGAATATCCTTAAATTATCTGTTTTGCTTTTTGTGGTATTATTCTGCCTGGTTTCAAATCAGGAACTTCAAGCCAAAGAATACAATATTCTAGATTTTGGGGCTATTGGGGATGGACTGACAATCAATACACAATTCATTAACAAGACAATAGTAGACTGCAATAAAAACGGAGGAGGAACTGTGATAATTCCTTCCGGAACCTTTTTTTCGGGAACGGTTGTATTGCTTTCAAATGTCAATCTTCGACTTGAAGCGGGAGCTAAACTGGTTGGAAGTAAGGATACTTCGGACTATTTGTTATTGAAGGACGCCCTTTTCAATGAAGGTTACAATCGTTATGGATTGATCTATTCAGCCGATGCCACCAATATCTCTATATTGGGAGAAGGTGAAATCAATGGAAACGGGACTTTTTTTATGAATGGACTTGACAAGCCGCACATGGGCCACGATTTCGACAGGAAGTACGTCCGTCAGGGCGAAGAATTTATGAAACCCGGAACTATTTTTGATGATGGTCCTGTTTCGTATCCATTTCGTCCCGGGCTGATGATTTTATTGGAACGTTGTGAAAACATTCATATCACAGGCGTAACTTTAAAGGACTCACCTGAATGGACTGTGAGGATTGGAGATTGCGATAATGTTGACGTTGAGGGCATATCAATACTCAATAATCCCCTAATTCCGAACAACGATGGTATTCATTGCACCAATTCGAGGAATATCCGTATTTCGAATTGCAACATCGTGGCAGGCGACGATGCCATTATTGTTACAGGTTTTAGCGCACTCCCCGCACCATCAGATCCGGCTTACAAAGCGCCGTCTATCGGGAACAAGACCGGATATGCTGAAAATGTCACAGTTACAAACTGTGTACTTTCTTCACGCTCAGCCTGCATACGAATTGGCTATGGTCATCACCCGATCCGAAACCTTGTTTTTAGTAATCTGGTGATGTACGATTCCAACCGTGGGATTGGGATTTTTGCACGTGATAATAGCTCCATTGAAAATGTTCTTTTTTCCAATATCGTCATTAATAACCGGTTGCATTCCGGGCATTGGTGGGGGAAAGGCGAACCTATTCATATTTCGGCTATCCGCGATTCCGAGAAAGGAGTAGTTGGAAAAATTAAGAATATCTGGTTTACGGATATCATTTCACAAAGCGAAACAGGAATAGTCATCTATGGAACAAAAGAAAACCAAATCGAAAACATCCATTTGAATCGTGTTAACCTGATGATCCGATCCGGAAAATACACCAATTCCTATGGGGGGAATTTCGATCTGCGACCCGTATTCTCCAATGAAGTTGCTGTATTCAAACACGATATTCCTGGTTTATTTGCGCAATATGTCAAAGGCCTTTCCATTTCCGACTTGGAGTTGAACTGGAGTGGAAAACTTCCGGATTTCTTTACGAACGGAATAGAAATTAACCATTTCGAAAATATTACAATCGACAGGTTTAAAGGAACAGCCGCATCTGATAATAGTAGTCTGGCACCTATCAAAGTCAGCAATGGAACAGGACTGCAAATAACCAATTGTCTGTCTAAAGGTAAAAGCCTTGTTGTTCTTAAAGAGAAAATAATAGAAAATTGATGTTAACCCTCAACCTTTGACACATAAAATGAACCTTAAAAACATATTGCTCTGCCTGATTCTAACACTCTTTTTGTCAGTTTCATTATATGCACAGGATGTGAAATGGACCGCTCAGTGGATCATGCATCCAACTGCAGAACCACAGGCCCATGCTGTGATACTTTTCCGGAAGAATTTTGATCTTTCGAAGAACCCCGAAAAGTTTGTGATTCATATTTCGGCCGACAATCATTACCGGCTGTTTGTGAATGGAAAATATATTTTACGTGGTCCTGCTCGCGGAGACATTTCACATTGGTTCTACGAAACAATTGATATTGCCCAATATCTTCAGACCGGGAAAAATACGATAGCTGCTGAGGTTGTTAACTGGGGGCCAAAACGCTCATTCACCTATTTCTCGCAAATGACTTCGTTTATTTTACAAGGTGATGCTGAGGCAGAAAAGGTGGTGAACACATCGGGAGGAAGCTGGAAATGTCTGCAAAACGAAGCTTATTCGCCTAAGATAGTAGACTGGATGACAGATCGGAATACAATCGATTTCGGCTTGTATGTTGGTAATCCGACCGACAGTATTCGGGCAGACAAATATCCGTGGGGATGGGCTGAAACTCACTTTGACGACATAAATTGGCTCCCTGCTAAGTGGTGCGACATTGCAGGAGGACGCGACGGGCAATTTGCAGGCGGCATTTTATTTGGTGGAGGCAAGCTGCTAATTCCAAGAAGAACAGGAATGCTTAAAGAAACTTATATGTCTTTCACAACTGTTAGAAAATCTTTTGGTATCGATATGAATGAAGACTTCATCCATGGGAAAGGCAGCCTTACTGTACCCGCAAATCAAAAAATCAGCATACTGATCGATCAAACCTTCGAAACCATGGGATATCCCGAAATGTTAGTCAGTGGTGGAAAGGATGCACATATTCAGGCCATGTATTCCGAAAATATGATTGTCAAAAATCATGCGCCAAAGGGAAACCGAAACGATATAGAAGGCAAAAAATTAGTGGGGATAAAGGATGTCTTTATTCCGGATGGCGGTAAGAATCGTTTGTTTAAGCCAACCTACATCCGTGCCTTCAGGTTCATTCAACTGGATATTGAGACGAAAGATGAGCCGCTTGTCATTGAGGAGTACTACCATATTGCTTGTAATGCGCCGATTGAATTGAAAGCAAGACTTGAAACCGGTAATCCGCAAATCGACTGGATGATGGATGCTGGCTGGCGGACTGTAAGCATTTGTGCACAGGATATGCTGATTTCAGATGCAGCCTACGAACAAATGCAATATACTGGCGATTCACGGGTTCACAACCTTTCTCTTCTAACACTTTCAGGTGATGATCGCCTCACGCGCAATGCCCTGATCCAGTTCGATCAATCACGCATTCCGGAAGGTCTTACTTATGCCTGTTATCCTAATCCGTTCTACCTGATCATACCTTCCTACTCTCTGATCTGGATCGACCAGGTGCATGACTATATGATGTGGAAAGACGATAAAGCCTTTATTGCTAATTTTGAGTTGGGCATTTACAGCGTGCTCGACTGGTTCGAAAAACGCCGTCAGTCAAACGGTTTGCTTGGCAAGATTGACTGGTGGGGTGCTCTGGCCTGGCCGCGTCATTATAAGAACGGAGAACCGCCAACTGTCTATGAAGGGAATAACACGCTTTATTCGCTCCATTATGCCTATACCTTGCGCCATGCGGCTGAAATCTTTGAGTACCTGGGAAAAACGACGCAGGCTATAGAATTCAATAAACGTGCCGATCAGATTTGTGATGCGGTGAATCGGGATTGCAAAAACAATGCTGGCTTTTATACCGAATCTCCAGAAAATAAACAGGTAAGCCAGATTACTAACTTGCTCGCTATTTTAGCCGAAGCCACAAAGGGAGATGATGCCAAACAACTGATGGAAAAGTTACTTGAATCCAAAGACTGGTTTGGACAGGTAGATTTATTCCTGCATTTATACCTTTTCGAAGCCATGGATAAAACCGGTTTTCAGGAGCAATTTTTGCCAGAAACTTCAGAATGGCAGCTAATGAAAGAACGTGGTATGAGCACTTTTGCCGAAGTTCCGCTCGAATGGGGCGAAGAAAACCAACGATCAGAATGTCATCCATGGAGCAGTGCTCCTGATTATTTCTTCTTCCGAACTATTTGCGGAATTAAACCCCTTTCAGCGGGTCATAAAACGGTTGAGATCGCTCCTGCATTTGGCAAACTGACACAGATTAAAGCAGTCTATCCTCACCACCTGGGAAATATCGAACTTGACCTAAAACGGACCGGGTCAAAAGTTGAAGGCTCAGTAACTGTTCCAAAAGGAATTCAAGCCAGTTTTGTTTGGAGAACAAAAAGAATAAATCTTATAAATGGCAAACAAATGATTATGCTATAAATAAAATCAGATTTAACTTCTTCATTTTGAAAGATATTTATACTTGTTAGGAGTTTAATTTCCTATTATTAAAGTCAATACAATCATTTCCAGGAATTTGCGTAAGTCAGGACAGAAAAACATGAATCAAATATCTTAATCTGGATTTTAGAAAGTAATAGTGGAACATGCATAATTCAGATTAAGATATTTTCTATTAAATCAATCACTTAACGATATTACTTTTCACGTGAATAAGAAAGGGATAGAAAAAATGTAAAGTTTCCAACATGTTTCCAATTTGGCACAAAAAACCTGTAAAATAATATATTACAGGTTTTTAGTTTCACTAAAAGTAGCGTGGACAGGGCTACATTTTGAACGCTTATTCTGGTTTTAACAATGCATTTACTTCACGAAACTTTACTTATATTAAGTATTAATACTAAACCTTGCAAATAATAGTTGACCAAATTCAACGTCTAACTTAACATCATATAAACATGAATAATAATTGTAATCATCAGAACCATTTAGACTTTGAACACGAATTATTGGAAAACAATCATTTAATTATACATAAGGTTTAAAACTCCCTACTATTTATTAGCTTGGAAACTGAGAATGTAGTTAAGGATTTCCAATCCTCAGGAATAACCCAATCCTTCATCGGCATAAAACCTTTTCTTACGTCCATTGGATGTCGTTGATTTGTCTTTGTAATTCACTCAGTTTTACCATCAATTCATTAAAAGGTAATGAATTGCCGTATATCATGTTTTCTTGCATTTGTTTGTAGTCGGCTTCCCATTCTGGTAATATTTCTTCAGGAGGCAAAAACCGGATGCTTTTGGGTTTGTGCATTGTATAATCAACTTCAGCAAGTGGGGTCAGTTTGCTGCGATGCTCCACAATGGTTTGATATAATTCAGCATTGTGCAAAACTGCAATAGAAGCTTCGAGGTGCATCAGCTTTTCTATGTCGTAGTGATGCCGGCTCATTCGCTCTATCTTGATATTTTCAATTGATTTCTGAAATTCCTCGTGCAACAGAAATATCTTCTCTAAAAAAGTGCGTTCGGGAATTGCTGTTGCCACCGATATGGGAGTATCTGAAAAAGGACTACCAGCAAAACTCTCCGCTACCATTGTACAAAAACTACACGACGTAAAAGGTTCTATCAGAAAACGACTTCCAATTTCCACCAAAATACCGGGTTTCAAATAGCTATCGGTTTCGGTAAGTTTTGGGTAATAAATCTCCACAATCATTGGATCCTGTCCGCTACTTACAAATTCGCGTGCTTGTACCAGTACTTCCGTAAAACCGGCCTCTAAAAATGCAGCTTGTAGTTCGCTTGTAAAAGTGGTGATAATATATTTTTAGGATGCTTTGCGAAGGTTTTTTATGTCACGTGTGGTTAATTCGCCCTTAAAATCAAGGAACTCCCTGTCCAAGGCCAAATCAACATCTTCAGAAAAACGTTCTATCAGATTCCATCCCTTGCTTAACGATGTTCCTCCCTTAAAAATAAGGTATGGCGCACAACTCAGAGAGAAAAGCAGCGATAAGGTTTGCACCACCCACCAGTCTTTCTCGATGGCATATTCAGGAAGGCCTTTGCTTAAGGCTGTTTCACCAAATATATTTCGTTTTGTTTGGTCACTTAACTTCAACCATTCCTTTATGGTCTCTTTACTCATTTTTACTTTCTTTTAATACAGGTCTCATGATTTCTCTTATCCAAGCTGGTGCCAGGTGAAAATCGTGTTCCAGCCGGGTTGGCTTTTCTTTTCGAAGTAATTGCTGCAGATGCTCAATTTCCTGTACTGTAATTTTATCTTTTCCAATTTCACGCAGAGCCTGAATAGCCAATCGGCTTATTTCACCAACAGCTGACACATTCTTTGGAGTTGTTTTTTTAAAGGTTACCAGCCTGCCTCCTATTTTTATTTTTCGGGGAGCGCCATCGGTGAGGTAAACCACATTCATCGGAACCTGCGTCGACAGCCCTAGCCGGTTCAGCGCATATATTCCGGTAGGCACTATCCGCGCTTTATCTCGCTTTGCAATAGCCGTAACAATTGCATCTATGCCCGGATTTACTTTCCCGATCACCGGATCTATTTCCGGGCGTACATAAATGCCAACTGCCACCCTTTGAATTTCTCCCGATTTAACCAGACGTTCCAATGCTTTTCTTATCGCATCAGTTTGTCCGATAGTAAGAAAACTTTCGTTAAAAAAAAGCGTCCCCCTTCTGGCTTTTTTTATTTTTTTAATTATCTGTATCTCTGTATTTTCAGACATGTTTTATCATTTATTCTGTCACATATATAGCACAAATATGTGACAAACTATACTTTAAATTCCAGCTTTTTAAGATGTCCAGGTCCTTTGGCTTCAAGGTCAGCTACATCTTGAGTAGTTGTCGAAATATGTTTTTATAGCGGTCAAACAGTTCTTTTATGTGTTGGGTTAACCACTGGCTGATGCGTTGCATTTCAATAGTTATGGCATTATCAAAGTAGAGACTTTTCAATTTTTTGTTGATTTTGAAAATTTATTTATTATCAATTTTATGGAAGATATCTCTCTCCTCCAATTTGTCCCAAAGTTATTGATCGCCAGCCGGAAAAGTCAAGGGCCGTCCAAAATAGTACTTGACCCACTAAATGAAGTTTCAAAGCCTACAATTTTTTAATCTCTGATCAGCTGTTAAAAATCAAGCCAGTTTGATAAAAAGCATCATCAAACTGGCTAAAAATTTCCATATCAATGTTCGTGGTCATCGTGAATTAATTGAGCAAGACGTTGATAAAAAGGGGAGGAAGTTTTACAAGATTTATTACAGAGAAGAATTGTAATGCAATTATTAAATTGAAAAAGATAATTTGTCCAGTTTATTAATTAAATAACTGGACAAATATATATATTTGCAGAAAATATATTTCAATGAAAGTAACTGAATACATAGAATTTAAGATTGACAGACTTCCAAATGGGTATGTATTCACCTATAATGATTTTATTACAGAGGTAAGCAAGAAGGAAGCAATTATTAAAGCATTAAACCGCATGGTAGCTTTGGATAAAATTGCCAAGCTGTCGAAAGGCAAGTATTACAAACCCGAGGGAACTGTATTCGGCAATTTACAACCCACCAAAACGCAGGTTGTAAAAGACTTACTCGAAAATTATGGCAAAGTTATTGGGTACCTTACCGGCTATAGTATTTATAATCAACTGGGGCTTACTTCACAGGTGAGCAATACCATTCAGATAGGCAAAAACGAAACACGTCCGGAATTTAAACGGGAACGCTATACCATCTCTTTTATTAAGCAGAAAAACACCATCACCAAAGAAAATATCCCGTTACTTCAAATTCTGGATGCCATCCGATTCATCAAAAAAATTCCCGATGCGAACACAGTGTCATCCTGTAAGCGGTTTTTGGCCATTCTTAATGACCTTTCGGAAAGCGATAAAACGACGATGGTAAGGCTGGCACTGAAATATCCACCCGTTACACGTGCACTTTTAGGGGCATTGCTCTGCGAAACCGGAGAATCTAAACTCACCGATTCGTTGCAAAAATCGTTGAACCCTATAACGGTTTTTAAATTGCCAGGGGTAAGTAAAATATTGCCCACATCCGAAAAATGGAACATCAAATAAAGCTACATGAAAACAAACAACTCTTCGGGCAGTCTGTCCAATTTACGGCACAGCAATTAAAAATAGCAGATATATATGTAGAGAAAGACTACTACTGGGTAACTTACACCTTACAGACCATTTTCAATCATCCTATAGGTAAAGATACTGTTTTTAAAGGAGGTACGTCGTTATCAAAATGTTTCGGATTAATAGGGCGGTTTTCTGAAGACATTGATCTGGTGGGTTTGAGACATGAAGGAGAATCGAATAATCAGCTCACCAATAAATTAAAGAATCCACCCTCTTAGAAGGTGGACTTGATAAGCCCCTATAAGGGGCCCGAGTCGAAGTCGATATTTTGTTGCTCTTCCATTCGTTCTTCCTTTTCCTGGTACATTACATACTTCTTGATTTTATCTTCGTCAAGTCCAATTGTGTCAACACAATATCCTTTTGCCCAAAAATGATTACCCCAATAAGGCCTTTTTTTCAATTGAGGATAACTTTTGAAGATTTTGATTGCGGTTTTCCCTTTCAGAATACCCATTAGTTGTGAAATCGATATTTTTGGTGGAATACTTACTATCAAGTGTATATGGTCGATTTGAATATTCATTTCTATTAATTCACTTGATTTCCATTCCAATAACATTTGAATATCTTTGGTCAGTAATTCTTTGACAAGGCCTTCAAGAATTCGAAATCTATATTTGGGTGTCCATACAATATGATATGTACACCGATAAATGACATGACTTAATTTTTTATAACTGCTCACGTCACGAAATTAATAATTTTCAGGCAAAGCCGTTTATCCATTACCACCACCGAAGGAGGTGGTTTTAAAGTTTACAATAAAGAAAACCGGTCAGGTGGTAGCGGATGTATTACCCGAGATCGAAATAAGTGAAGTAACCCAAAAGAGGGGTATGAACCGGAAAACGGCTCATACCTACACAAAAGAATTTCAGGGTAACTACGGACAAGTTCGGGATGTGATTATCGTTGAGACAACCTGGCTAGGACATCACGAACCATATACCACAAAGCCCATCAATACTTAAATTTATGAGATGATGCTCTCCACCGGGCAACAGTCGTTGGCAGTTGAATACGGGTTACTTCCATTTGATATATTGGTAATGGAACCCAAAAGAACCTTATGTGAAAAAATAATGAGTTTGGTCCGTTTTTCATATACTGAAGAGCCACTTGAAGATTTAAAGAAGAAGATAAGGCACACTTACGACCTGCATCAACTATTGCAGGAGAAAGGACTTCGGGAATTTTTCAATTCTGCAGCTTTTGATGAACTTCTTTTAAAAGTGGCCAACGATGATGTTACCAGTTTTAAAAACAATAATGAATGGCTAAAGTATCACCCGAACAAAGCCAAAATATTTGCAGAGGTTGTAGATGTATGGGAGCAGTTAAAAGAGACTTATAACGGAGCGTTTAGAAACCTGGTGTTTGGCGATTTCCCTAAAGACGAAAAAGTATTGGAAACACTCCAAACCATAAAGAGCCGCCTCGATGCAATCGAATGGAAAATTAAAGTCTAATCTAACTTTCTCATGAAGTTGAAAATTTATTAAGACATACTTGTTAAAGAATTCCCCTTTCCCCACCCCTCCAGGTGGGGTTTGTTTTTTACCTCCGTCAGTGTTCAGAGAAGGTCTGCTGTTACATTCAAATTCTTGTCCCAAATATTCCACCCACAATTTATTTTAATTGCTACATTATTAAATATATAGCTTATTTTTTAGAAGATATCTCTCCTCCAATTTGCTCCAAAGCTATTGATCGCCGGACCGGAAAAGTCAAGGGCCGTCCGGTGATGCGGATAACAACCTTTGGTGCATCACCTCCCGTCACTTCGTGCTCGGTCACTTTCAGCCCACGAAAGGCAGAAACTGACATTCGCCCCTGACAAGAATCCGCCCGGCTCAATGGTCACTGGTTCAAATTAACAGGCGAGCCAGAAGCCAATATAAATCCGGAAGGCACCGGTGAAAAACAATGAGTTTTGAAAACATGAAAGTGATCAGTACTTACACCACTAAGGAGGCAGTTTCCGATGGTGTATTAGTTCGTGTGAAAGATGCTGAATCGAAGGAAGCTGGCATCAGGTTTCCGGTATACCTGTCACAAGGGGTCTTTTCGAAGTATGTTAAGGTTCCCGCTGGTTATGAAGGAGAACAGGACGAAACCGGCCGTCTTTTTGATATTCTGAATACATTCCGTTATGCAGCAAAAAGATGTTCCGGCAGTTATTTGGAATTTCACTTTATCACACATACCCCCGATGTTGATAACTGGGAACCAAACGAAATATTTACCGGTGGTGACCGCACTTACCGACTTGTAAAGCTTAAAGCTATTATCCAGCCACAGGATTTTGACGATCCGTCACCAGCAATATTCATCCTTAAACCATCGGAGGATTAACCCATGACACGCAAATTTAAACTCCAGCCACAGTATGTTTCAAAGAAATATACACGTGACATAAAAATTATTCCAAAGCTGACCCTCTGCGGGAAATGGCTTGAAACTGCCGGCTTCTTACCAAATGAAATCATTTATGTGAAAGTTGAAGAAGGCCGTTTGGTAATAACCTCTTATCAGCCAACTGAATAATAGAAATGGCGTGCCAGATGCCAATATAAGTCCCCAGGCCCTATGTTTGTAAAATGAAGCATAAGCTTAGAATTTTAGTTATTTTTAATTTCCACATTATAAACAATTAAAAACTAAACTTATGCTTACACAAAGTAACAAA